>SKEL01002576.1_pt1 | contig 13399 bp, 12 predicted proteins | sample 4826741 | NCBI WGS metagenome assembly SKEL01 (sample SAMN11008810, study PRJNA524170) | human gut metagenome | biome: Human fecal sample; material: Feces; isolation source: fecal sample from pouch patient p33 | host: Homo sapiens | place: Israel: Tel-Aviv | collected 2016-03-22
TCTATTATCCAATCTATTGCATCGAAAAGAAATAATATCCCTCGAAAATCATTAAACTATAAAACACCAATAGAAGTATTCTTGAGTCACATATGCAAAGAGGAATTGTCTAACTTAATTTGACAAATCATAAAATAAAAAAGTTCTTGCAGGGTGCAAGCTAAAAGAAAAAGGAGTAAAAGTGAACAATAACAAATTAGAGGAACTTGAAAAAATTAAAAAATTAGCAAATAAAATTGATTTAGATGTCTTGTATTTGGGAGAGAGAAGTTCTAAGTTTGACCGTATGGCATTTATTGCAGGTTCAAAATTAAAGGAAGCACTTATTGCAGCAGAAACTGCTCTAAAAGTAAAAGAATGATATAATATGCTTTTTCTTGACTTAAAACGCAATGCATGATATAATATGCATATAGTAATTAAGGAGGGCATTTTGAATAAGGTAACAGATAAAGAGTGGCAAACAGCGACAAAGGAATTATTTGAAATGGATAAGGACTATAGAGAGAACTGGGCGTTCTCAGAAGCTAAGCGAGAGTTAGCGCTCAATTTGAATACAGCTCGTCTTGAAAAGGGCTTAACCCAACAGGAGCTAGCAGACTTAAGCGGTAAAAAGCGACAAAATATTGGTGCTATAGAACGTGAGAATGTGAACCCTTCAATTAAATCACTTGCGGAAATTGCTGTAGCTATGAATAAAAAATTAGTTATTAGCTTTGAAGATATTGATTAAGGAATTATTTTAGGAGAAAATTTATGAAATTAAGCAAAAAACAAGTTATTGTAGGTGGAGTAGTTGCAGTTCTTTTAGCAGGTGGAGTTACAGCAGGTGTTGTTCATAATAATAATGTGCAAGCTGCGAAAGTTGCTCAACAGGTTAAAGATAAACATGATAAGCTGATTCAAAGTGTAAAAGAACAGACTGCACAAGCTGAAAATTATCAGTCAGAAAGTGATGTGAAAACAGCACAAGATGTTATCAAAAAACTTGACGATAAAGAAAAGTCAGACTATGTTAATCGTATAGAAAAAGTTCAAAAAAATTGGAATCTAATAAATGAAGCGACTAAAAAAGTTGTTAATGCTGAAAAAATTCAAAATGATACCAATGTAAAAACTGCTCAAAAAGCTATAGATAATATAAAAGATGAAAAAATAAAATCTAAAAAGATTGGTTTGCAAATTCGTTTAGATAAAGTGAAAAAATCTGTAGAAAATACCAAAAAGAAGAAACACATGACTTCTCAAAAAGGTTTAGATAATAAAAAAGTTGCAGATAATACAACCTCATCTAATGAATCTGCTCAATCTAAAAGTTCAGATGTAAAAACGTCAACGTCTGATACTACAGCTAGTGCAAATGGTGTTTCTAGTGATTCTAATTCAAATGTACAAGCTAGTACGGGAGGGAATACCTCAGTTAATGGTGGTTCAAATGGTAATGTAGCGCCAAGTCCAGTACCTACTCCTACTCCTGCACCGACACCAACACCAACACCTAAGCCAGACCCTACTCCTGCACCAACACCAGACCCAACACCTACTCCTGATCCTACTCCTGCACCAACATTTACAGGTTGGGTAAAAAATCGAGCAGGACAAACAGTTTGGACACAAGGTGGATTTCCAACACTAGAAGCAGCAGCAAGTGCAGCGGCAGTTTGGGCGAATGCACAACCTAATCCAGAGGACGCTTGGTCGTCTGGAGCTTATTAAAATAAAAAATCAAACGATAGTTTCTACTGAAATTATCGTTTTTTTCTTGTCCTCAATCATGACATTAAAAGGATTGTAAAATATCTGTAGAAAAGAGGTGAATTTATGCCGGTTAAATAATTCAATATTTTCAAGAAAGTGTGAGCCAAGACACGCTTTTTTATTTTGCGCAGAATAAAAAATACTAGGAGAAAATTTATGTCTAATTTTAAAAAGAAAAAACTTCAAAAAGCACTTACAGATGAAAAACAATCTCGTTTCCGTTTACGTAAATCAGGGAAACACTTCGTTACAACTGCTATGCTTGTCCTTACAGTAAGCGGTACGGTCGCAGGGCTTGTTCATGCAGATGTACTTAGTGCAAGCTTGTTTTCAGCCCCTGCACGTTCTATCTCTCTTCCAGATAAAGGGTCAGTGAACTATAAGTACTCAGGAACAGGTACGGTTAAATGGTCTAATGGTCATGAAGCTTCCGCAAACTTTATGGAGGTCAACGGTGCAACAACATTCTGTTTAGAACCTTTTGTAGATGTATTTAATGGTGCTTATGCTACTAAAGCAGGACAAGATGCCGCAGCTCAAAAACAATGGAACGCTATGACAGAGTACCAACGTAATTTGATTAATAACATCACTTATATTGGTGAAGTCAATAATGCAGAGGCAGATAAGAATATCAACCTTGCGACACAATTTGCTTTGTGGCTTGTTGAAGCAGGACAAAATGAAGTTTCAGGGTTGCTTCCTAAAGTTTCTGAAGTAGATACATCAAAATTGAATAATGTTGTTGGTGGGCATAAAATTACAGGCTTAGAGTCTACTGGTGCGGATATTAATAAGGTCATTGAGCATGCGACAGTCATTCTTAAACAAGCAGTCGCAAGTTCTAAAAATCCAGATTTTAACCCAAATCCATTGACCGTTCTTGCAGGAACTACTGCAACTGCCACAGATACAACAAATTCTCTGGCAGGTGGTGCAGGTGGTTATGGTACACCATTTGATAAAATTATTCCTTCTAAGGGGCTCACAGCTAAACGTGAAGGTAACTCGCTAAAAGTGACTGCTTCACCTTCTGCTATTGGGAATACTGGAAATGTTAAAGTTTACAATAATATCAATGAAAACTTTGTACCACATTATATTTATGGCACAATCAATCCAGATAGTACAGTTGGTCAAACATTGTTTGCAACAACGGATCCCGCACGTTTAGACGGTGAATTGAAAGTTAATGTTATTGGTTTAGGTGAAGCTATGCTTCAAAAGACTTCGACTAATAATGCCTTTTCAAATAAAGCTATGGCAGGTGCTGAATTTACCCTCTTTAATAAAGACGGTAAAGCTGTGAAATGGTCTGACGGTCAAAAAGGTTATCCTATCACACCTCTTGCAGGTACAAAGGCAAATGATACAAATGTTGTTCTTAAAATGGGTACTGACGGTAAGCTAGGGGTTAAAAACCTTGATTATACAAAAGGCTATTATTTCCAAGAAACAAAAGCCCCTGCAGGTTTTGCTTTAAATGCTACTAAAATTCAAGTTTCATTTGATGAAAACTCTAAGTTTGACGGTACAACAAACAACTATCAAGATGATGTTGCAACACAAGATATTCCAACAGGTGCAACAACATTAACAAAAGTCGATTCTGATACAAATTCTTCTAAAACACAAGGTGAAGCAACGCTTAAAGGTGTTACTTATGGCTTGTTCCATTCGGACGGAAAAGCGGTTGAATGGTCTGAGGGCTTAACAGATAAGACCGCAGGTTCTACTGAAAATCTTCCAATTACTCCGCTTTTTGGTACAAAAGCAGACAACAAGAAAGTAGAATTGACGATTGATAGTTCAAATAAAGTTGGAGTGCAAAACCTTCCACTTAAAGAAAATGGTCAATCCTTCTATTGGAAAGAACTGCGTACTTCATCAGGATATTCACAATCATCTAAGAAAATTCCAGTCGTCTTTGATGATAAGAGTGAAGTAGATGTTGCGACTAATGATTTCATGGATAAAGACAAAGCAGCAGATAAAGTAAATGTCTTTAATCTCATGTTTGAAAAAGCACAAGACGTTAACGGTTCTCTTCCAGGTCTTAATGGAGCAGAATTTGAACTTAAACAGCAATCAGGAACAAAAGGTAATCCAATTAAAGCTGTATCAGGTACTGGTACAGACTCTAACGGTTATACAAAAAATGGTTTAGTTGTCTTTGACGGAAAAGCTAATGCACTTGCAGGAAATCCAAGTAAAGACGGAATTGCAATTGGTGATTATCTCTTGACTGAGATTAAAACACCAAATGGCTTGAAACCAATTAATCCTGTTGCAATTTCTATTACGGATAAATTGGATAAAGACGGTTCGCCTGTATCTTATACAGCTACTTTTACAGATACTGTAACAGGACAGCAAATTGATAAAGTTACAGTTGAAGCTTCATCACTGGTTGATAATAACTTGATGTTCAAACTCAATCTCGGTATCTTTACAGATAAACAAAAAGAGCAGCCAAAAATTACTACAACTGCAACTGATAAAGCAGACGGTGATAAAACATTAGGTGTTGGTCAAGCACAAGTTACAGACAAAGCAGAAATGGAACATTTACCTGCTTCTAAAGACCTTACCTTAACAGGTACGGTAGTTTATAAAGACTCTGGTAAAGAAGTAAAAGATGATAAAGGAAAAGCTATCACTGCTTCTAAGGAGTTTAAGTCAGATGATAAAGGAAAAGCTTCAGTTCAACTTGATTTCCCAACGATTAATACTGTGAAAGACCAAAATAAAGTCTACACGGTAAAAGAAGTCGCAAAAGATAAGGAAGGTACTGTAGTTGTAGAAGAAAACAACTATAAAGATAATCCTTCTCAATCTGTAAAAGTTGATAAGGCAGACGGTCATACAGAAGTACAAAGTAAAGAAATTTCAACAACTACAACAACAGTTACAGATAAATTCTTTTATGAAGGACTAGTTAAAGGTGATACTTACACCGTTAAGATTTCACAAGCGTATGATCATGACTTGAAAAAAGTTATTGATGTTGACGGTAGCTTAACTTTTAAAGCTGCAGACACGAAAGGTACTGTAGATGTGCCAGTCAAAGTTGATGCTAAGAAGTATGCAGGACATAAAATTACATTTTATGAGGACGCATGGCATGGTAAAACTCCAAAAGATACACCAATCATTTCTCATCATGATAAAGATGATGAAAAAGAAACATTCAGTGTTGTAGTTCCAAAAACTCCAACACCAGAAACTCCAAAAAGTGTTCTTCCACATACTGGTGAAGAAAAGGCATTGTGGAGCTTGGCAGGTGTAGGTATCTTACTTGTAGCATTGGCAGTGGCGCAACGTGAAAAAATCAAAGCTTTTTTCAGTAAAGACAAAAAATAAAAAATATTGACTGTGAAAAGCAGTGAATGGTGGTGGGAGGAATAAATGGCATGGAGGTGAAAGTTGGAAATTTATAAATTGGCAAATGATTTGGGGGTTGATAAAAAAGACCTTCTTTTATTTGTTCAGAAACAAGGAATTGAAGCTAAAAGTATTGCTTCAAGTTTGACACCTGATGAAGAAGAAAAGGTTTTGAAAGCTTTTGATGAAGCAGGAGGTATTCTCGATTCAGTTTCAGAAGTTGAAAAGCCTGAACCTATTTCTGCCAAAGATGATATTCAGGTATCATTACCAGAAAAAAAGGTTCAGAAAAAGAAGGAACGAAAAAAGATTTTTCCAAAAGTTTCAAAGTTTGTCGAAAAAAATATTGAAAACTATGAAAAAGTTCCTAAGAAAAAAGAGCCTGCAAAAGTTAAAGAAGTAGATTATCAGAAAGCAAAAACAATTTATAAAGTAGTCAGTGTTTTTGTTGTTTTGTTGTTAATTGCTTGCGGAGTGTCTGCGATACGTGCAAATACTCAAATGATGAATTTACAGAAGTCTGCGAATACATCAATTAAAGTTTTAAATGAAAATCAAAAATCTTTATCTCAAACAGTGGAAAAACTACAAAAAGAAGTTAAAGGCTTTGAAGCAAAACAAGAGGAGTCGAAGAAAAATGAGGAAAAGAAAAAGACTCCTCCTAAGCAAAAACAAGTTACACCTCATAAAGAAAAATCTAAAAAGTAGAAAGTAGGATTAAAGAATGAACATTCATCAAATTACAAATGGTGCAATAACATTACTGGGTCTTGTTGGTGCAGGACTTATTGTAAAGCATTGGAAAGAAGCTGCTTTTTTGAAAATAGCAGGAGTTATTGGTGCAGGATCGATTGTTTGGGCTATGCTTTCAGGTAAAGACCTGTTCGGTATGGCTTGGAAAGTTGTTACAGCAGTTCTTGGTGTATTTGGATTACACATGTAGGAGGTTTAAATGGAAGAAGAAGAGTATGATTATTCTATCGGTTTAGACACCCCTTATTGGATTCAAGAAATTCGTATCAAGGGGAAATTGTGGTGGACATTTCAGACCCCTGTATCTGTGGCTTTTATTGGCATAACAGCATTAACTGCATTTGTCATGTTTCTTTTAACTCTTCCCTTTTTAAAAGTCTTAGCCAATGTTGCTTTTATCCCTCTTACGCTTTGGATTGTTGTTCCGTGGCGTGTAGGAAGGTTATATGTCGAAACAGACCCTGACGGAAAAAAGATACACTATTACCTTTGGGGTATGATACGCTACATTAAAGAATTTGTCTTAGACTCTAGAATTATTTATGGAGAAGAACGTCGAGAAAAAAATAATGAAAAGATTATTTTTGAAAAAACAGAATTATAGGAGGTAAAGATTGAAATTAGATTATCCAATTGTCAAAACACATGGGAATATTGCACGTACAAAGGAGGGAGAAACTCTTGCTTTTTATACTGTGCCGTACTTTTCAAGTTCCATTATTGATTTTTCAGGAAAAGTAAAAATAAAAAAATCTATTGCAACTGCAATAAGAAAGATAGCACCTAATAGCTATTTTGAAATTGCTTTAGTGCCTAGAGATTTTCTTTTAGGTGAGAAAATGGACGCTTTGAAAGAAACACTTTATCCTGAACATCGAAAAGCAGGAGAAAAATATCTTGACGAGCGAAAAAGAACGTTAACTCATGAAATGAAAATTCCTTATGAGTATGAGTGGCTGATAGCTGTTTTTCTTAAAGAAGATGAATCGGCAGAATCTCTTAAAGAGTTTTTCTTAAAGCAGGCACAAAAGCGTATGCACCAGTTAATGAGTTTATTCAATAGGAGAATAAAAACTCCAGAAGGTTGGGAAAAAGCATGGGTTAATGTAGAACTTTCTTTAAGACAAGCCTTATCTTCGATTAAAGCAGTGCCTTTGAATGCAGACCAAGTTTATTATCATCAACGGCTTCAATTTTTACCACATATCACACACCGTTTTGATGAAGTCCTTGAAAGTCGCTCTGTATCTAATATTACAGATACTTTAATTGACCAAGACGGTTTAGGGTGTATGAAATTTACCTCGCAATATGGGGAAAGCTATTCTACAATTATTCCGATAGGAAAAACGGATAAATCACTTAATAATAATCATCTTGGAGAATTGATACAGCGTTTTGATTTTCCAGTAGGTTTAAAAGTTAAAGGACGTTTTCCTGTAATGAAGAAAACAGGGGGTTATTTATCGAAGATGAAACAAGCCTTCACACGTTCTAAGGGGATAATGACTGAATCTGCACGTACAGGTAATGTTGTCTATGACAAAATTGTTATGGGAAGAAGAGCATTAAATAAAATGGCAAAAGATGTAGAAGCAAAAGAGCCTTTGATTGAACATGGGCTTTTTTTGATTGTGTCAGCTTCTACAAAGCCTGAGTGGCGAGCTAGAGTAAATACTGTTATGAATAGTTTGGGTTCGATTGGTGAGAAACAAAGAGCGAGATTTGACCAACCTTATCTGTTCCAGTCTTTACTCTATGGAAATAAAATCTCTTTGGATACTCGTTTTTGGTATCGTTTATCAAATTCAAAAGGATTTTCACAATATCTTATGTTTACGACACAAAAAAGCGGCTCAAAAACAGGTTTTCCTATTGGTCGATTAGACAGTAATTATCACCAATGGGACGATTTGAAAACAGCGATTCATGCTTCACGTAATCTTGTTCTTTATAGTCCAATGCTTGCGAATAAAGAAGATATTGCAGGAAAGAAAACAAAAAATCTCTTGACGGAAATTACTGGTGAAACAGGTTCAGGTAAAACAGTTCTTGCTCAAATGATTTTGTTACAATCTATCCTTTCGACAATTAAAACTCTTTACATTGACCCTAAACATACTTTACGTAAACAATGGCAAAAGATATTAAAGGATAAACAGTGGGTTGCGGCAAATTCTGAACTTGCAGATGTAATACGTTCAATTAACTTTCTTACATTGAGTGTAGAAGATGAAAGAAATATCGGTATCCTAGATCCAATTATCTTTTTAGAAGCAAAAGAAGCATTGAATGTGGCTAAAATGATGTTGTTTTATCTCATGGATAACCGTTGGGAAGAATATCAAAACACGGCAGTGTCAAAAGCAGTTAAGGAAATTGTAAAGCGTAGAGCTAAAGGAGAGACTTTAGGATTTATGCACGTTATTGATTTACTTAAAGAACATGATGATAAAAATATTCGTGATGTCGGTGAATCACTTTATGAACGTATTGAAGGCTCTATTCTTGAATTGGCTTTCTCTCGTGGAACAACAGAAGGTATTTCATTTGATGAACATTCTACTATTCTTGAAATAGCAGATTTACAGTTACCTGATGCGGATAATGATGATTTGAATGAAGAAGAAAGAAACTCGGTTGCAGTTATGATGTCTTTAGGTGTCTTTTGTAAACGATTTGGTGAGAAAAACGAAAACGAAGAAACGATTGAATTCTTAGATGAAGTTTGGGTATTGATGAAGTCTAAAGAAGGACGTCAAGTTGTTAAAAGTATGAAGCGATTAGGACGTTCACAAGATAATAAATTGGTACTTATTTCTCAATCTGTCAATGATACAAAAGATGAAAATGATACAACAGGTACAGGAGAACGGTTCTGTTTCTATGAATCTGGTGAGGAAGAAGATATTCTAAGAGCATTAAAACTTGAAGTGAATGAAGTAAATGTGAAATGGATTAGTAATATGAATCAAGGGCAATGTATTTACCGTGATGTATTCGGACAACTACACCGTATTTCTATTGAAGTACCGCCTGCTTGGTTGAAATTAATTGCGCCTAAGAAAGAAAGTAAGCAGTCACAATTGGAACAAAAATATAAAGCAATTTAGAAAGGGGTGTTATGAGCCTAAAAATTCCAGATTTTAGTAAATATCAAATTTATAGGGAAAAAGTAGGAGAAGGTATAGCTAATCCTTCTGCATTGTTTAATAACTTTTTAAGTAACACTTTTCTTAATATTCCTTTAGAATTTTTGCGTGTGCTTGTAGGTGTTGCAACTGTTCTTTCTCAATTACTAGATGTTTCCAGTGCTTTGGGTGGTGTTCAGAAATCAATTATGAATACTTCACAAAGTATTTTTCTATCATTAATTGGTGGGTCAAACGGCACAATAACAAGAGGTTCTGTAGCAGGTGTGCTTATTACTTTGACTATGCTTTATCTTGCTTATCATTGGTTTAGTGGTAAAGGGAAATTTTGGTCGTCTTTAGTACATTTGATTGCCATAATTTCAACTATGTTTTTCTTCTTTGGAAGTTTTACCTATACTAATTCTCAGGGACAAACAAAAACAGATATGGGAGGTCAAATTGCTTTTGATACAGTAAGAAATCTTTCTAAAACAGCACAAGATAGTATTACTAAGAGTCTTACAGGATATACTACTCCTGATGAATCTTCTGATTTCTTTGAGTCTTTTGTCTTGAAACCAGCAGCTAATTTAGCCAATCTAGGTAACGTGGACGGTAAGTTGGCAGACGGTAAAAATTATTTTGATTATGACGCTGCTAATGGAAAGAAAAAAGGTTATAACCATAAAAAAGGACAAGCCTATGTAGATGATGTTGCAAAACATAACAGTAACGGTTATCTACAAAATACTGGTGGGCATTTTGGGGAAGAATTTATGGGGATTGGTATTGAGGTTATGAATCTCTTTATGTATATTATTCCTGTATTGTTGATTAAAGTTTTAATCTCAATATATTCTCTTATATTGTGTCTTTTAATTATGTTATGGCCTTTGTCTGCGGTATTGAGCTTTATTCCTATATTTAGAAATGCTTTTTTCCATGTTATAAAAATATCACTTGGTGTTTTAATTGCACCAACGCTACTCACTATTTTTATGAGTTTTATATTCTATCTTATTACACGAATAGATTTTGCGGTTCTTTCATCTGCGACAGGTACAAGTGTTACGGATCTCGTGGCTTCTATGAGTTTGATAAGTGGTCCTGTTTTAATGGCTGTGCTTACAGCTATTTTTATTTTGAAGTTAAGTTTCATGATATTTATTTGGAAAAATAAAGGTAAAGTGATTAGCTTTGTGACAGGTGGCAGTTCTGCAGGTCAACAGTTAATGCAGCACGCTGACACACTTTCAAATAATGTTTCACAAGGTGTTCAAAATATTCGTAATAAAGCTGTAGGAGCTGCGGAGGTAGGGGTAGGTGCAGCAACAGGAAATCCTGCTCTTGCCGTAGACGGAGCGCAAATGTTAGCACCAAAAACAGAAACTCAATCTTCATCTTCTGTTCAATCTCAACCAGATATAAAAGAGCAAACTCAAAATACAATGCAAACTCCAGAATCTTTTGAAAAAGATGATACGAACCCTTTGAAGGAAGAATCACTTTCAAATGAAGCACCAGACGGAATGGAACAAGCTTCTGAATTTTATCCTGATAAAGAAAGTATCTCACCTGATTTAGAAGATAAAGAATATGAAACTTTACCTAAGGAACATGAAAGCCTTTCTGATTTATCAGAAACGCTAGAAACTCCTTCATCACAAGAAGAAACATCTCCAACTTTAGTCGAAGAAGTTCCAATTTCTGATGATGAAATAGAAGATAATCAGGAAGAATTTCTTTCTTCAAATGATGTGTCAAATCAATCAAAAAATATTGAAAATATCCCTTATTCTGAACCAGAACAAACTCAACCAATTACAATGGACGAACCTTTTGAAAATTCAAAAGAAATTGCCAAAAATTGGGAAGAAGCCTCAGGAATTTTAGCAGAAATGAGGGGATAGAATGAAAAAAATATTTAAATTTTCTTTGGTTATCGTTCCGTTTCTATTATTGGGATTGTTACTCCTTTCTATGATGACCTCTATCATAGGTTCGTCACCAGATGATTCTTCGGATATTTCAGGGAATGGTACACCTCCAGTAACAGGACAAGCCCTTCAAGTTGCTACAAAAACTTATGAACATTTGATAAAAAAACAAAAGTTTACTTCTGCAGGAGCTTCAGGAGCATTAGCAGTTGCTCAACGTGAAAGTAGTTTTAATCCTCAGGCTTTAAATCCAGCAGGGGGTGTGGCAGGACTTTTCCAATGGTCAGGTTGGGGTAGTTTTATTAATGGTGACCGTATTCACTCGGAAGGTTCGATTCAGGGTATGGACTTATCGACTCTTACACTTGAAAATGAATTTAAACTTGTAGATAAAGAGCTGAATGGGTCTTATTCAAAAGTTAATACTCTATTGACAAAGTCTAAGGATCCCGTTCAAGCAGCTAAAGATTGGTCACTTTATTATGAGGGAGTGAGTTTATCTGACGGTCAGACTAATCTTGAATTAATATCACAGTTAGCGAACCAATGGTACGCTTATTTTAATAGTTCTGGTTCATCAGGTGGGGATATTAAGTTCTTAAATGATGTTTTGGGCAAACAAGTAGGTTCAGGACAATGTTATGCTTTGTCAGCGTACTATGTAAATCATATTAGCGGTTTTACTTTACATGGCTTATGTGCCTTTAATATTGGCTCTGATAACTTTAGCGAGTTCACTTCTCATGGTTGGAAAGTCATTATGAAACCTAAGGCTAACCAACTTGTGGCAGGAGCTGTTATAAATTGGGGTCCAGGTCCTGTAGCAGGAGCAGTGAGTCAAAATCCATACGGACATACTGGGATTATTAGTACAGTAAAAGGTAATAGTTTTACGACCTATGAACAAAATGTAGGTGGTGTTCAGATTGTTCAAAAAGAAAACAGGACGTGGGATAGCAGTATTACAAGTATTTGTATTCCACCGAGCAAAGGATAGGAAGTAAGAAAAATAAAAACTATGAAAAAGAAAAGTATATTTATTTTAGGTGTTTCATCACTGATGTTACTTTCAGCTTGTGGAAGTGATAGTGTTGTTCAGCCAGAAAAAGTAGAAAGTTCATCATCAAAGGTTGTGCAACATTCTTCAAAAGTTGAAAAAACTAAAACAACAGAAACAAAGCAGACGTCAGAATCTAAAAGTTATGACTTTAATAGTGCAAAGGCAAGGGATACTGTGGCAGGTTTTATTGATAGCTACTATAATTTTTCTTCTGCAAATGCACGTAATGAAGCAGCAAAAGCTTTTTGTAATTCTAGTGTTCAAAAGGACTTAGGGTTAACTAAGACAGATAAAGATATAAAAATGGAATCAAGCGTTGATTCATCAGATATTTATAGTGATAATGATGAAGAATATTTGGTTCTAGTTTCATATACTCTAAATGGAAATAAGGTTACTCCGCAGGTACTCAAGATTACAGTTGAACAAGACGGTGACAGTTACTTAGTAAGTAAGGTTACTTTTCCATTAATGAATTAGGAGGAAAGATGAATAGAATAAGAGATGAATCAGTCAGTTATTTTACTGTTAATAATAAATTAAAGGCTTATCAGATATGATAGGTTTTTTTCTTTGGAGGAAATAGATATGGAAACACCAAGAATATATATTGTAAATTTAAGCAGCTATAATAATGGAAATACAAGGGGGAAATGGTTCGAACTTCCGGTAGATATTAATAAAGTTAAACGAGAACTCCAATTAGATGTAGAACATGGGGAAGAATATGCAATACATGATTTTGAAAACTTTATGGGATATAGAGTTGGGGAGTATTCATCAATTAAAGAACTTAATGCTTATGCAGAAAAGTTAGAAGAAATATCATATTTGGATAATGTTGAAGAATTTTTAGAAATATATTCAATTGATGATATTATTTCTCAGCAGTCAGATTTATCTTTTATAGATGTAGATGATGAGGAAGATTTAGCCTATGAGCTTATTCAAGAAATGGGAGGGTTAGAATCTTTAGGAAAAGAATTCTTAGAGAGATACTTTAACTATGCAGCCTATGGTCGGGATCTAGCATTAACTGATTATGCTAAAACAACAAATGGCTTTGTCCGTAATATCTAGTAGCTATAAGAATATAAGGAGAGGAAATGGATTTAGAACTTCTTCGAAATCAAGCAAAAAATGCAGAGAGTCAATTTAATATGAAATATATTGCTTTTGACAAGAGGTTAAGAGAAATCGAACAAGAACTATCTCTACCGCCTTATGCTCGCTTGTCTGACATAGTTACGTGGTGTGAAAAATTGATTGCTTATGAACAGAAAATTGAGCTTATGCGCCAATCTACTATGACTTTATCAAGTGAAGCATGGGGAAAGTTAGAACATAATATATATGATTATCAAAGTAAAGAT
>SKEL01002578.1_pt1 | contig 13392 bp, 13 predicted proteins | sample 4826741 | NCBI WGS metagenome assembly SKEL01 (sample SAMN11008810, study PRJNA524170) | human gut metagenome | biome: Human fecal sample; material: Feces; isolation source: fecal sample from pouch patient p33 | host: Homo sapiens | place: Israel: Tel-Aviv | collected 2016-03-22
ACTTATAGTCAATTTAAATTCAAAGTGGATCGTTTACTCGTTAGGCCATTGACAAATGAACAAATGTGGAATGCGTTTTATATGTATGTAATGAAAAATTGTTCTAATTTTTCAGTTCCTGGTTCTGGTAAAACAGCGACAGTATTAGGAACTTATTCATTCCTAAAATCAAAAGAAGAGATAAAAAAAATTGTGATGATTGGACCTAAAAATGCTTTTGGATCATGGATACAAGAGTATAGAACTTGCTTTGGTTTGTCTGCAAATGACGAGAGTTTCTTTTTAAATATACATGCGAGTGAATTAAAAACGAGCAAGGATAGAAATTATCAATTAACTTTTCAAACCGGTGGGAAAAGCTTAATTCTAATAAACTACGAATCTTTAGAAACGCTAAAGTCTTCTTTATCAAGTGTAATTGATAAGGAAACCCTTTTAGTATTTGATGAAGTTCATAAAATAAAAAATCCAAATGGAAAACGTGCTAAATCGGCTATCGAAGTATCTAAAAATGCCGGACGTATCCTTGCTTTGACAGGTACTCCGATACCAAATTCTTACCAAGATATATTTAATATTCTAAATCTTCTCTATCCAGAAGATTATAAAGATTTTTTTGGTTTTTCGGTAAATGAATTACGAAATGCCGGCCCCTTTGAGATAGAATTCATTAATAATAAATTGAAACCATTTTTCTGCAGAGTCACTAAAGAAGAACAAAAGGTACCTAAACCTAATAATGACATAAACTTTAAAATTAGTGTAAGTCCGGAAGAAAATAAACTGTTTAAGATAATTTATCAGACATATAAGGGAAATTTATTTGCTTTAATGGCTAGGTTAATGCAACTAGGAAGTAATCCGAAACTGTTGCTAACAGAATTAGATTTATCCACCTTCAAATCAATCATTGATGATGAATCCGATTATTCACAGGACGTTGTAATTCGGGATTATACAGAAGATATCACTAGTATCGTTAATAAAATTGACTCAACAAGTAAAATGAATACAACCATGCAATTGATCCAAAAATTATCTGGTGAGCATAAAAAAGTAATCGTTTGGTGCATTTTTATATCTTCTATTCAACTATTAGAAAAAAAATGTCAAGAAAGTGGATTAAAAGTGGTTACTATTTACGGTGAAACTCCTTTAGATAAACGGCTACAGTTAATTGAAGAGTACCAACAAGGCTATTATGATGTTTTGATTACAAATCCTCATACATTAGCTGAATCGGTCTCACTCCATCATTTTTGTCATGATGCCATTTATTACGAGTATAGCTATAATTTGGTTCATTTATTGCAATCAAAGGATCGAATTCATCGATTAGGATTAAAAGACGGTCAATACACACAATACTATTATATGGAAAGCCAATATATTTATAATGACAAAATATTTAGTTTAGATAATCGAATATATGAGCGATTAAAAGAGAAAGAGGAGGTTATGTTAAACGCTATAAATAATGGTGTTCTAGAACAAGTCACTTCTTTTGAGGAAGATTTAGAACTAATCTTTAAAGACTTCTAAAATGATTAAAGCATCCATAGCTATCTAGTGGCACTAATTTTGTCACTAGATGATCTTTCCTGTGACCAGTCTCGAATTGTCCTATCGTTTGAAAATTGTCTACTAATCAGTTGAAGTTAACATATGCCAAAGCAAAATAACGATTTCTTAAAATATCCAGCCCAAAAGGTTAAATTAGAATACGCAAGAATTACATGATATTTCCAAAAATATATTTCATTTTCTATAAAAAGAATTTTACGAACGACAGTATTTATTTAAGTTAAAAATATGGCATAGTACCATTAAAACACGAATGATTATTATTTTGAAGGTTCTGTTGTTGCGCTTATTCTTAACATTCTCCAGGTAAGGATAACTCGTGGATAGTAAAATAAAGCGCAACAAACCTCCGCAAACTTATATTGATGCTCGTTATTTAATATGATACGATTTGCCTGCATACTGCAGGGAGTACGATTTGATTATGAACACAGATATGATAGCCTTGTATCGGCTGAGCTGACTTGTCTTAAGTTAGCTCCTAGTTGGAAGCGGATCTCATATCTGTGAAGGTTCATTGTCAAATCATTCGTTGTCGTAGTAATTAATAGAGCAAGGGAGCTAGTTTGATACATGGTATATAAGCATTTAACCGCTGAAGAGCGTGGGAAAATTGAGGCCTATCTTGACGAAGGATTACGACCAGCTGAAATAGCACGTAGATTAGATCGTCATCGATCGACAATCACTCGGGAGATTCAACGGGGGACTGAAGCTAGAAAAGCCAACAGTATCGCACGGTTGCCTTATCAAGCTTCAAGTGCATAAAATATCGCTAAATTGCGGAAAAAGAACTGTGGAGTTACTAAAAAAGCCACGATTCACAATACCAAAACTATTTTAAAATATCTGAATCTAAAATATTCTCCAGAACAAATTGCACATTCCGTTAAAAGCGTAAAGGTATGTACATCCACGATCTATAACTGGATTTACTCAAAAACCATTGATTTCAACATCAAAAAGCTTAGGAGACATGGAAAAAGATATAAAGTAAAGTCATCTGGATCGAAGATTCGCATTGATCGAGCTTTCTTTGAGAATAGAACCATTGATTTGCGCCCAGAAGCTGTTCAGCTTCGTACAGAATTTGGTCATTGGGAAGCTGATACAGTAGTTTCAAAACGAGGCATATCAACCTGTCTAGCAACTTTTATCGAAAGAAAGACACGACAATACGTAGCGATTAAACTTCCTAATAAAACAGGTCGCGCTATGATGGCAGCGATTAAAAAACTAATAGAAATGTATCCTCAAGGGGTAAAATCTATTACTTGTGATCGAGGAACTGAATTTGTAAATCAATTTCAAGTCGGGCTTATTGAAGACACCTTCGGGTGCAACATTTACTATGCAAATCCGTATGCACCTCATGAACGTGGTTCTAACGAAGAGAGTGTAAAATATTTTGTGTAAATAGAAAAAAGGAAGTCCCTTCTGTAGAATAGAGTTACCACAACACATTCACAGAATTCCGCGCGACCGCAATGGTGAGTTCAAGCAACAGACTGTTCCTGCTTATAGACGGACGAATGACACGTTAGAGGAGACCATCATTCACCTCTTCCGAAAAGGTATTACCATGTCGGAAATCGCAGACTTGATTGAGAAAATGTATGGGCATCACTACACGCCCCAAACCATGTCCAATATAACAAAATCATTTACAGAAGAGGTAACGGCGTTTAAAGGGCGGGAGCTTCATGACCGTTATGCTGCTATTTATATGGACGCAACGTATATTCCGTTAAAGCGGAAAACCGTCGCCAAGGAAGCTATTCATATCGCAGTTGGCATTCGCCCGGACGAATCAAAGGAAGTATTGAGCTATGCGATTGCACCGACTGAATCCATCACGATTTGGGAGGAAATTTTATTGGACCTTCAAGAGCGCGGTTTGAAAAATGTCCTCCTGTTCATCACGGATGGCTTAAAGGGGATGGTAGGAGCGATTAGTCGGTTCTATCCCAAAGCTCGTTTTCAACATTGTTATGTACACGTTTCCCGTAATATCAGTCACAAAGTGCGTGTCGATGATCGTAAGGAAGTCTGTGATGATTTTAAAATGGTGTATCAAGCCTCATCTAAAGAGGTGGCGTTGGAAGCACGTGGTGCTTTTGCGGAAAAATGGAAAACCAGCTATCCAAAAGTGGTTGAATCGATTCTTTCGAACGATCACTTGCTCACTTTCTATGATTTCCCCTTGGCCATACGCAAGAGTATTTATTCTACGAACTTGATTGAATCCTTTAATAAGCAAATCAAGAAATACAGCCACCGCAAGGAACAGTTCCAAAACGAAGAGTCGATGGAACGTTTCTTAGTCTCGTCTTTTGATACTTACAACCAAAAATTCCTAGGTCGCAGTCATAAAGGCTTTCAACAGGCCGAAGGCGAACTTGAACAAATGCTAAGCCAACTGATTGTTTCTAATTCTCCATCGGTTGACTCATCAACACTATTTGACAGAGAGCCAAGAATATGGCAGCTGCCATATTCTTGAGCTCGTCCAACTGTTTTTAATTAAGAAAAGAGCGACTAGAGAATTTAATTAGCTTTTACTCTGGCGTGCTCCGTTATAAAGTCGATAATGCCTGCGACGACTTCATCGCGAATCTCGCGGTGGTTGTGAATTTCATGGCGGTAGCCTGAATACAGTTTTGTTTTCACTTGATGGCCCGTTTCCAGCAGCCAATTAGAAACCGCATAGACGCCTTCGCCATATCTTCCGACCGGATCTTCATCACCGGCGATATTGTAGATAGGTATATCAGTAGGGACTTTCTCGGACCATTCCGTCCCCAGGATTTGTTGAATCATTTGAGCAAACTGATAAAGTGATTGAATATTAGGGACGGGGGTGAAGTTGTTGAACGGATCATTGGCGTGGTCCGCCACAATGTCCGGATCTTTACTGATCCAGTCGTTTGGCGTGTTTGGATTTTCAATTCGCTCCGTCATCCATTCAAACATTCGATTTTGATAGTCTGGGTCCACTTGTTCGCCGTTTCCTGCATCGATTTCAGCCTTTAATTCAGAGACAATATTTTCCATCTCAGGGAAAATTTCTGAAGTCCCGCACAAGATTAAACCGTCCAGCTCTTCGCCATATTTCGTCGCATATAGTCGGGCAATCATAGAGCCCATGCTGTGGCCAAACATGAAATAGGGCAGGTCACCGTAGTCTTCCTTGATTAGTTCGCGCAGTTTTTGTTCATCTTCGGCCATTGTCATATAGCCTTTGTCTCCCCAATTCGACCAGTTGTCGGAATCATAAGCGGTCTTTCCATGTCCGACATGGTCATCGGCGGCCACGACAAAACCGGCCTCATTCAACGTCAAAATCATATGGAGATATCGGCGTGAATGTTCACCATACCCATGAACGATTTGAACGACCCCTATAGGTTCGCGAATGGGAGTATAAATCCATCCCTTTACCGTCTCGATCTCATTAAACGACTTAAATTCAACTTCATGAATTGCCATTTTTACAGCCTCCTTATAAACTGTAGAATGTTGTATAAATCCCCTTTATCATGTATTGCCAAAACACATTATAATCTATAATGTAAGCGATGTCAAAAGTATTTCGTTGACTTACTCGATGGAAATATTTCTGCTAAAATTACGTCCAAACGTTGATATGATACTGAAAAGAGTGGTCATGTTGAACGAAGAAAAGAATCAATATAAAATTAAAATGATATTTATCTCTCTTTTAACTGTCGCTGTCTTAGCCGGATGTTCTGAAACTGCTGAAGAAACGCCCCAAACAAATTCACCTGATGAGACGACAGCAGTTACCAAATCCACATCGGACACTTCTGACTCAGAAACAGCAACCGAAGAAGATCTTTCCGAATCTGAGGCAGAGTCGCCCAATGAAAAATACAAAGAACTAACCATCCAGGATTATTTTAATCTGGAAGGGCTCTTTGTCAAATAGTGTTGATAAGAAGTTTAAGAGGATACAGTTCAACTGTATTCTCTTTTTTCTATAATTAAGTCCTAGTTGTAATGGGCTTCCTCCATTGGAGGTTTTTTTATGGAAAACCAGCGATTTAATGAGCGGCATCTTCTTTAAAATAAAGCGGCTTTTCGGTGATGGCTTCGCGGGTTAGCGTAAAACTGATCAAGACCCGACTTCTTAGATGATAAAAATTTCGGTAGCCGTAACCGGAGCGTTTAATATTTTTCACTTTATTGTTGACGCCTTCAATCGGACCGTTTGAGAGAGTGTATTTAAAGGCATTCTGAATCGGGTTTATGTATTTTTCAAGCGTCTGCAGGACCGTTCGCATTTTGCGCGGATAGGTGCGTTTTTTAGATGCTTGTAGTAATGATTCAAATAACGAGAACCGACGGGTTCGCAGAGCGCCTTTCAGCTGGTTGACGAGTTGGTAAGTGTCCCTCAACTATGGGCTCAACTCGACTAAGTAATTGGCCATCACATACTCTGACACCATGCCGGTGTAGAGACGATGGGTAAAGAAATCATGAAAATTTAAATCTGCTTCGTTTTTTAATACCAATTTCCATTGCTTTTTCAGTTTCCGATAATCGCGCGGGCGTGTATAGCGCAGACTGTTCATTGTTTGGATGCGCACGTGATTGAGCGCCCGATTCAGATGTTGGACAATATGGAAGCGATCAATAATAATGTCGGCTTTAGGGAAACAGGCTTTAATCAGCCCGATATAGGGCGAATACATATCCATCGTGACCGTCTTTACCCGCAGGCGTGCGTTCAATGAATAACGCATAAAGTAATCAGATAAATAGTGCTGTTGACGGTTTTCCACAATATCAATCACTTCATGGTTCACGGCGTTCATAAAAATAAAGCTCATGGCGTCGCTCACATTTTTCACCGACTTAAATTCATCAATACAAAGGTGTGAGGGCAAATAATGGCGCTCCGGCGCCAAGGTTTCACCCATGGAAGAGATTCAAAAAATTGTATTTGTGATTCTTCGTTTTGCGAAGAATCAACCGACGTCGGTTGATATTGGTGTTATCTTAAATTAGAGTATGTATTCTATTTTTGATATGTTGGTACGTACAAACATTTGGATATTTCGAAACGTCACTAAATTTGTGTACGTTCACAAATTGGAAGTCGACTTCTATTATCTGACAACGTTATCATATTTGACTGTTGTCCAACGATTGGACAAGTATATAGCGCTCTATTACTTAAATGTTGCCAATTGTCAACATTTGGAAGCTCCTTAGCAACTTTCATAAATCTGTGGGCTTCGGTTCTTTCAATATTTATTTTTTTGAGCCAATTTATAAAATCACCATGTGCCAAATCATTTTCTTTAACATGATTTAACCTGCGACCAATTTCCCAAATTTATTGCCTTTAAAATGATTCATTACTCTGTCCTCTCTGTCTTTTTTCTCAATTTTACACTAAAATAGATTTTTTGGAAAACTTTACAACAGAACCGGGCACAGTTTTAAATTTTGCTTCTGATGCTATGCAAAGAACTGAAATCTATCAAAATGATAAGGTTCAACAACAAAATCATTTTTTATACTAGGACACAGTTAATGTTATATTTTGTACTATTCGGTACAAAATGTTTGTATTTCAAAAAAGAAGATGTTAATATAATTATACTAAGTGGTACAAAACAATGTTGTTAGATACAATCTAATCTAACCATTTGTTTCTAAAAATATGGAGGTGTACAACTTGAGAAATACGAAAGAAAAGATATTGACGGCTACAGAACAGCTTATATATAAAAAAGGTTATACAGGGACTTCTATTAATGATATTTTAGATGAAACTGCGACAGGCAAAGGGCAATTCTATTATTACTTTGATTCAAAAAAAGAAGCTAGCCTAGCAGTCATCGATAATCATGTTAAAATTTGGCAAAAACATTTGCTAAATGGAATCCTATCGAGAGATGAAAGTCCACTGGCAAACTTGAAAGAGATGCTGGATTGGATTTACAGTGATCATGCGCAAAAAAAAATATACTACGGCTGTCCTGTAGGTAATCTCGTTATTGAGCTTTCCGCCCTAGATGAGGATTTTAGAAAACCTCTTGAACAACTATTTTCAGATTTACAAAAAAAAATTGCGGAAAATCTATCAGCTTTAACAGGACTGCTGGTGAAACAAAATCTTCCTGCAGCACATGCAATTATTGCTCAAATTCAAGGAAGTCTTCTACTCTTGAAAGTGACTCAAGATTTAAATGTTCTGGAATCAAATTTTGATTTATTAAAAACTAGTTTTGAAAAAGTGGGAGAAAAATAATGAAAAAATTGGATATGATAGTTATCGGACCAGGTCCTGCCCCACCTACTGCTGTGATACGACGTAAATCTTTATGTCAGCAGTTGAATCTAAAGAAAAAGTCAAGCTTTTGCAGGCCGATGCGATTCGGAGAGAATATCCCATTGCCGATGTTCAAAAAAGATGGCAAAGTTGTCAAACATTCATAGACGTTCTTGGTAAGGGGATACTTAAGCAACTCATTGCAGAATTATCATAAAAATTTTATATTTAAAGGAGAACAAAATGTTCAATAACAATAATACAGCATTCGTCGTTACAGACCCACAAGTCGAATTCCTCAAACCAAAAGGTGCAGGCTATGGTCTAACAAAAGATATCCTCAGAAAATATCATACCACTGAGAATCTTACAGAACTCTTCAAACATGCTAAAGCAAAAGGCTATAAAATCTTTATTTCACCACATTACTTTTACGACCATGACCAAAACTGGAAATTTGGTGGTCAAGGCGAACAAATGATGTTGAATAATAAAATGTTCCATCGTGAACACCAGTATCAAGAAACAGTGAAAGGTTCAGGAGCAGACTTCGTGGAGGAACTCAAACCTTACTTGGATGAAAATACTATCATCACAAGCCCCCACAAAATCTTCGGTCCCGAATCAAATGACTTGGCGCTTCAACTCCGTAAAAACGGCATTGATACTGTTATCTTGGCTGGAATGAACGCAAATCTCTGTGTGGATTCACACTTGCGTGAACTCGTAGAATCAGGTTTTCACGTTCACGTTGCAGCTGACGCAACAGGAGCACCTGGTCAAGAAGCCTATGATGCAGCAATAACAAATTTTGGATTTGTTGCAGATCGCACCATGAGTACAGCAAAAGTTCTTGAAGAGCTTTGAAGCAATAGGTAAACAGGCAAATTAAATGAAAATAATATTTGATGAACTAGCTACTGAAAAAATTAAAAGCTTCGGTGCTGTGGACTTAGCGCTAGACTTTAACCACACTTTGAGTGAAACAAACACTGAAGTAGATGCTTGCGCAGGTGGTATTTCTCGTTGGCGTTTGGTTGCAGTAGATAAAGGAACAACTCCCGGAACATTTGATGGGAAAATGGAATCTGAGTTTGGTTCCATTTATTTCCAAGACTGGGGCAAGATTTTCTGGGATGAACATGACTTGAAAGTGGGACACGAGGGCTCATTTAATCTGATGACACTCAAGACCGACTGGGATACGATTTCAAATAATTTCTTGATTGTTGACTTCCGTGGTAAATCTAACGTGGATAATAAGTTAGTTCAAAACTAAAATTTGGAGGTTTTTAAATGAAAAAAATAGACGTAAAAAATATCGTTGTTGGTTTTGGTAAAGGTGGAAAGACCTTGGCCAAATTCCTTGCTGGAAAAGGAGAAAGTGTCGTCGTTATTGAACAATCACCTCGAATGTATGGTGGGACTTGTATCAACATCGGCTGTATTCCATCAAAATTTTTGATTGTCAACGGTGAAAAAGGTTTGAAATTCACAGAAGCTGCAGAAAAAAAAGCGATGCTTACAGGTAATTTGAATCTAAAAAATTATCACATGATTGCGGATGAAGCAACAGCTGAAGTTATTGATGGCAAAGCAAAATTTGTCTCTGATCACGAAATCGAAGTGATGGATGCTGAGGGTGAAGTCATTGCACAACTAATTGGCGAACGTATCTTTATCAATACTGGCGCGACACCTGTCTTGCCACCAATTCCCGGACTTGTGGACAGTAGAAATGTTGTGACTTCAACTGAATTAATGGATTTGAAGCAGCTTCCTGAACATTTGACGATTATTGGTTCTGGTTATATTGGTCTTGAATTTGCTTCAATGTTTGCAAGTTACGGATCAAAAGTAACAGTTCTTGATATTTTCGATAACTTCCTTCCTCGTGATGATGAAGATATTTCGAAGTTGGTTCGTTCCGACCTTGAATCTAGGGGGATTATCTTTAAGCTTGGCGTGAAGATTGATGCTATTACTGACAATAGCGTTGAAATAATAAATAAAGAAGGCAAAAAAGTTTCAATCTTATCAGATAAAATTTTGGTTGCAACAGGTCGCAAACCCAATACTGCTGGACTTGGACTTGAAAACACTAATATTCAACTTGGTCAACGTGGAGAAATTGTGGTCAACGATAAACTTGAAACCACTGTTCAAAATGTATGGGCACTTGGGGATGTGCATGGCGGTTTACAATTTACTTACACTTCCCTTGATGATTTCCGTATTGTAAGTAATAACCTTTATGGAGATGGTAAGCGGAGTCTGTCTGACCGCAAAAATGTACCAACCTCTGTTTTTATCACACCTGCCTTGTCTAAAGTTGGCCTTAATGAAAAAGATGCTAAAGCAGCGGGCATCGATTACCGTCTCTTCAAACTTGCTGCGACAGCCATTCCAAAATCAGCTGTCTTGAATCAGTCTAAAGGCTTACTCAAAGCTTTGGTTGATCCAGAGACAGACAAAATTCTTGGTATTACAATTTACGCAGAAGAATCTTATGAAACAATTAATCTCATAAGTCTTGCGATTGAAGTAGGCTTGCCTTACACATTATTGCGTGACAAAATTTACACTCATCCAACCATGACTGAAGCATTAAATGATTTGTTTGCCGCTAAAAATGAAGTAAAATAAAATAGTCAAATTTGATGGAAATCGAGTATGAGTTACTGACATACTACCAATAACTTTTTATGTCTTGATAATTAAAACGAAAGTTTTTAATAGTTATTTTAAGTCAATTTAATGAATTGCCCGATTAGCCTTGAAAAGTTGAGCAATATGAGCAGATTATGACAGTTTTATGAGAAGATGAGAGTGTTTATCTTTCTTAATTAAACGAGATGACAAAAAAACGAAGTTGTGATAAAATAAGGGTAAAGAAAAAGGACTTGCGCTAACAAGTCCTAGTGTAGCCGATTAAAAGTCGGTGGCAGTATAATGTTCTAAGAACCGTTAACTGTAGTGACCCCCAAAATATAGACTTTTCAAATCTATATTTCGGAGGTCTTTTCTTATGGTCAAATATTCCATAGAATTAAAACAACGCGTTATTCAAGATTATTTATCTGGCAAGGGAGGCTCTACCTATCTTGCTAAACTGCACAACGTAGGTTCATCTAGTCAGGTTAGACGCTGGATTCGCAATTATCGAGCAGAGGGACTTCCTACAGCTCACTCCAAAGTCAATAAAAATTATTCTATGGAGTTGAAAGAAAATGCGGTACAATGTTATTTAACAACTGATTTAACGTATGAAGCTGTGGCAAGAAAATTCGAAATTACTAATTTTACCTTACTTGCAAGCTGGGTTAATCATTTCAAAATTTATGGAGAAGTCCCAATAAGCAAAAAGAGAGGACGGCGTAAAAAACTAGAAAGCATTGCATCGTCTATGACTCAGAACCCAAATGATTCTCAACGAATTAAAGAACTTGAACAAGAATTACGTTATGCGCAAATTGAGGTAGCTTATTTAAAAGGACTTCGGAGATTGGAGAAAAATGCTCTAATGAACAAAAATCAAGACTCATCTACAGTCTCCGTAAAACCTTCAAACTCAAAGAAATCTTGAAAGTTACAGGATTCCCTAAAGCCACTTATTATTATTGGGTTAACTGTTTTGAACGGGTAAACAAAGATGAGCTTATCGAAAAAGAAATGCTTAAAATACGTCAAGAACATGCCAATGCAGGTTATCGTCCAATGAGTGAATTACTTAAGCAACGTGGCTATCACGTCAACCACAAGAAGGTACAGCGCTTAATGAAGAAGCTAGGGCTTCGTGTGACGTCTTATTGGCACAAATCACGTAAATATAATTCATATAAAGGAAAAGTAGGGACGGTAGCTAAAAATAAATTACACAGACGATTCAGAACTTCCATTCCTCATCAAAAAATCACAACAGATACGACAGAATTCAAATATTATGAAGATGGAATTCAGAAAAAGTGTTATCTCAATCCTTACATTGATTTATTTAATAGCGAGGTGATTAGTTATCATATCTCTAAACAACCCTCTTATCAATCAATTGATATTGCTCTAAATCAAGCCTTAGCTGTGACATCTGATTGTCCTTATCGACGTACTTTCCACTCAGATCAAGGATGGGGATACCAAATGAGAGACTATGTTTCTAAATTAAAATCTCATAGAATTTTTCAGTCTATGAGCCGTAAAGGAAACTGTCATGATAATTCAGTTATGGAGAATTTCTTTGGGCTACTTAAACAAGAAATTTACTACGGACATATCTTCTCGTCTTTCGAAGAACTTGAACAGGTTATTGTAATCTGGATTAGGTACTATAATACAAAACGAATCAAACAAAAATTGAACTGGATGAGTCCAATTCAATTTCGCTTGAATTACCAAAACAATTAAAAAAATCCAAGTATTTCTGCTTGGATAAAAAGTCTAACTTTTGGGGTGCACATCAAAAAGCGGTTTTTATTTTTTATTTCATAGTTGGGAAAAGCAAAACGTCACGGATTGAAGTTGTGCCAGTAAAGAGCATCACTAAGCGGTCAATCCCGATACCGAGTCCACCTGTTGGTGGCATACCGTGTTCGAGTGCTTCAACATAATCGTAATCGACACCAGTTGCTTCATCATCCCCAAGTTCTTTAGCTTTAGCTTGAGCTTCAAAACGTTCCAATTGGTCAATTGGGTCATTCAATTCGCTGAAAGCATTGGCGTATTCTTTACCGTTGATGAAAAGTTCAAAACGGTCAGTAAAACGTGGGTCTTTTTCATTCATTTTAGCAAGTGGTGAAATTTCTTTTGGATGACCAAAAACGAAAGTAGGTTGAATCAAAGTTTCTTCAACATATTTTTCAAAGAATTCGTTAATGATATGACCAACAGAAGTGAAATGTTTTTCAACATGAATATCATGTTCTTTTGCAAGAGCTGTTGCTTCTTCAAAAGTCATCTCAGGCCAGAAATCAACTCCAGCAACTTCCTTGATGGCATCAACCATGTGAACACGTTTGAATTTTCCACCAACATTGATTTCTTTACCATCGTATTCAAGAACATCTTGACCAACTACAGTTTTAGCAACGTGTTGGAAGATTCCTTCTGTCAAATCCATGATATCTTCAAAATCAGCATAAGCTTCATAAGATTCCATTGTTGTGAATTCAGGATTATGAGTCATATCCATTCCTTCATTACGGAAGACACGGCCAAGTTCATAAACTTTTTCCATTCCACCAACAATCAAACGTTTCAAGTGCAATTCAGTTGCAATACGAAGTGCCATGTCAATATCAAGGCTGTTATGGTGAGTGTAGAATGGGCGAGCAGAAGCACCACCAGCTTCGTTGTTAAGAACTGGAGTTTCAACTTCAAGATATCCACGACCATCCATATAACGACGGATTTCACTGATAATTTTTGAGCGAGTCACAAAGCGATTAAAGCTTTCTTTATTTGAAATTAAATCCAAATAACGTTTGCGATAACGTGTTTCAGTATCAGTC
>SKEL01002580.1_pt1 | contig 13387 bp, 10 predicted proteins | sample 4826741 | NCBI WGS metagenome assembly SKEL01 (sample SAMN11008810, study PRJNA524170) | human gut metagenome | biome: Human fecal sample; material: Feces; isolation source: fecal sample from pouch patient p33 | host: Homo sapiens | place: Israel: Tel-Aviv | collected 2016-03-22
GGCAACGAAGATGAAATGGCAAGACTTTGTGGATTGCGCTAACGAATAATGCTCATCTTTTAGTAGAAAAACGTCTTATTTCTCAGCATTCTTTAAAATGATTAACATTTTGGAATGCTGAGTATAACGCCTGTACTTCGCGGGTGCGGCGATCGGGGCGTTCCGGCATAGCAAGGGCGGTATCATGCAGCGTGGCGTGGGCGATTTCATGGATAGCGGTCTTGATATTCTGCAATTCGTCCATGCCCTCGTTGATGAGAATACACTTTTCCTCATAATTGCAGCGTCCTTTTATACTGCCGCTTAGTGCTTCAAATCCCATAGCAAAGGGGGAAGTTTTTTCAAGGGCAGCGAAAAAATCCTGATACTGTTCCACGTCGCCCGTAAGCTCCTTTATCCCAAGGTCGGGCAACTCCTTACCCTCGGTCTGCGACACGTCAAAAACAGATACCACACGAAAGGCGGGGATTTGGATTTCCTTTTCCTCGGTAACGGCTTTCCCGTTCTTATCGAAAACAGGCTTTTGCGTGTCCGGGTCGATTTTTTCCACCTGTTTCTTAACGGTAAAGGGCGCGGGCGCAATTATCTTGATAGCTTTTTCCCCCGGCTTTACATGGCGGTCAAATTCCTTTTCCCATTGTTTATAGCCTTTTACAAGGTTGCCGCCCTGCATGGCGATAAGGATTGTATTGTTTAGGCTGTAATCATGGAATTTAGACATAGTACGCAGATAGTCGGCGTAACGGTCGCTTTCATAAATCCCCAAAATGCCCTGTTCCAGTCGGTCGGTAATCTCTTTCATTTTGTTGGCGGGCTTTTCGGAAGATAGGATAATCGGGAGAACCGGGGGCTGCTCTGTGGCAGTGGTCGGTATGGCTGCGGCAGCGTCAAGGTCTGCCTGTTCCTTTTCCTGTACTGGCGGCTGCGGTGTTACCCGATATTCCTCCGGCACGTCCCGTCCGTCATACCACTGTGTAAAGGTGTTGCGGTTGTTGTAGATATATCCCTGCTCGGTAAATCTGCCCCCGTCATTGATAGCAGCGTCCCGCCCGTATTCCTCATAGAGAAAATAGTTTTTTGCTTCTTCCGGCAGCTCCAACTCGTCCAGTTCTTCAATCAGATAATGCCCGTAATCTTCCTCGGTTTTTACGGACGGATAAATCCAGTAACAGTCAAGATTTTGTGCAAGGTTTATAATGTCCTGCAAGTCCCTTGTATGGTCGCCGTATGTGATAGCCGCAGCAAATTTTTCCCGGTCGTCGTCAAACTGCATTTTCAAAAGCTCGCCCAAATAGTTCAGTTCGTCAAGGCTTTCAAGCTCGGTCAATTTCCCTGCCAGTCCCGGAATAGAGGACTGATATTCTGTGATGTGCAGCTCCCCGTAGTTTTTGCCGTCTATCCCGATACGGTCAAAGACTTCTTTCAAATGTTCAGCAGTCGTGGGGAATGATACCCATTCGCTCGCAGGTCTGCCCTCGGTGTACTTTCCAAGATTAGAAAGATACCCGCTTAAAATCGTTTCTTCCATGCGCTCACTCCTTTCTTTCTCAATCATGCGGTGCATAAGCTCGTAGTCCTCCATGCTCATGCTCCCGTCAAATAGATAGGGGTCGGGTTCTTCGCCGTCCCGGTAGGCTTTTTCAGAAAAAGGCAGCCCCGCAGCGTGGGCGGCGGCTCTTGCTTCCTCGATAAGCTCCGGCGGCAGCCTGTCGTCGTGGGCTTCGATAAATTCCTCGATATTGCTATATCCGTTTTCGTAGTGGCGGCGCACCCCGGCGGTCAGTTCGTCAAGGTTCCTGTCCTCGCCAAGATAGCCGGAATAATAGCCGTTTACCACAACGGCGGCAGGGTCAGCCTGTTTGATTTCTTCCATACGGCTTCTGTCCTCCGGGTAGAGAATATCGCCCATTTCAAGGTGGAAATATTCCGCGTTCCAAGAACGTCCCGTTTTCCAAAACGCCACCCAAGCGATACCGTCCCTTAATTCTTCTTGATAGTCTTTTACGGTGTCCCGTAAATTTGCCATGTGTAACCTCCTTTCCCAAAGGCAGCGCGGACGCTGCGCTTTCCAGTTTCATCATTCAGTACCCCGCGCCCGCGTTTTTGCCAAAGAGTTTAGATATTTTTTCAAGATTTCAGAGGGTTTGGGAAACTTCCCAACAAGCAAAAATCCCCGCCGTTCTCGGTAGAGAAAGCAGGGATTTTACGGAAAAGGGTACTCTTTTCCTATGCTTGCTATTCAGTTATTTTTTCTTCGGAAGCTCCACCCGGTAGTTGACATATTTCCCGCCCGTATCAGCCAATACGATAGTTCCGTCGTAGGTCTTGCCCGTCTTTGGGGAATAGAGCTTTTTCACATTTACCTTGCCGGATTGTAAGAGCGCGGCGGCAATCTTCGGGGTAAAGGTTACTTTTCGTTCTTCAAAGAAACGGTCATTTTTCCACATGGTAAAGATACATTCCTTATTGCTGCAATAGTAATTCTTCTTGCCCTCATAGACAGGAGAACCGCAGCGGGGGCAGCTTCCCAACGCTTCCCGTTCCGGCTTGAACATCTGCGCTTTATCATCAGAAAGAAACGGATAGGTCTTTACCAGTTCTCGCGCCATATTCTCAATACCCTCCATAAATGCGGCGGGGTCTGCCTTGCCTTTTGCAATCTGTGTCAGATTGTTTTCCCATTCTGCGGTAAGCTGCGGGCTTGTCAAGGTGTCCGGCAGGACGCACACAAGGTTGATACCGTCCTTTGTGGGAAGTAGCTGCTTGCCTTTTCGCTCCACAAAACCGCCCTTTACCAGTTTTTCAATGACGGCGGCGCGGGTGGCGGGAGTTCCAAGCCCTTTGCGTTCTGCGTCCGGGTCGGTGTCCTCGCTTCCGGCGCGCTCCATAGCAGAGAGCAGCGACGCTTCGTTGTGAGGTTTTGGCGGTGTTGTGTCATGTTCCGTTACCGTTGCCGCCGGATTTTCAAAGGTCTGTCCCTCGGTAAATGGCGGCAGGGTCTTTTCTGTGTCGCTGTCTGCGTCGTCCGTTTCGGGCTTGTTCTTTAAGGCTGCCTGGTAACGGCGGTCAATCTCTTTCCAACCGTCGTACAGCACTGTTTTTCCCTTTGCGGTAAAGGACTGTCCGGCACATTCAAATGTAGCCGTAACCGCTTCAAAGGTATGTACTGCGGCGGTCGCCATGAGCAGACGCGCCCCGGCAAGGGTAAGGATATTCCTTTCGCTTTCCGGCAGCGCGGCAAGGTCGGTCTTTGCAAGCTCCATAGTCGGGATAATGGCATGGTGGTCTGATACCTTTTTACTGTTCAGCACTTTTGCAAGCTCCGGCGCAAAGTCCATGCCCGCCATAAAAGAAAATTCCCCACAAAGCAGCTTGATAATGCCCGCCGCTGTGTCGCCCATGTCGTCGGTCAGAAATGCGCTGTCGGTTCTCGGATAAGTAAGCAAACGCTTTTCATACAGGGCTTGTGCAAGGTCAAGGGTCTGCTTTGCGGTATATCCGAACAGGCGGTTTGCTTCCCTCTGCAAAGAAGTAAGGTCAAAGAGCTTCGGCGGGGCTGCGGTCTTTTTCTCTTTCACAAGGGAAGTACAGACTGCTTTTGACGCTTCACAAGCAGCTTTCAGCCTGTCAGCTTCGGAACGGTCAGACAGTTTTTCGCTTGCAGCTTCCGCGCCGGATAAGGACAGGCGCACATGATAGTATTTTTCTTTCTTGAACGTGGTAATCGCCGCGTCCCGGTCAACAAGCATTTTTAAGGTCGGGGTCTGTACGCGTCCCACATTCAAGGTATGGTTGTAAAGGACAGAAAAAAGACGGGTGGCGTTGATACCGATTAGCCAGTCAGCCTTTGCCCTGCATAATGCGGAAGCAAAGAGCGCGTCGTATGCTTCGCCGTTCTTCAGATGAGAAAAGCCCTCTTTGATAGCAGCTTCTTCCATTGAGGAAATCCACAAGCGGCGCATGGGCTTCCTGCACCCGGCAACTTCGTAGACAAAACGGAAAATGAGTTCTCCCTCGCGCCCCGCGTCGCAGGCATTGACGACTTCGGAAACGTCTGCCCGGTGCATAAGTTCCTTTAAGGTCTTGAATTGCTTTTCCTTGTCAGAAGCAACGGTGTACTTCCATTCCTGCGGCAAAATCGGTAAGCTGTCATAGCTCCACTTTTTATACTGCTCCCCGTAGGCGGCAGCTTCGGAAAGCCCTACCAAATGTCCCACGCACCAAGAAACGATATAGCCGCTTCCTGTGAGAAATCCGTCTTTCTTTTCCTTTGCCCCAAGTACGGCAGCGATTGTCTGTGCCACACTGGGCTTTTCTGCGATAACTAAAATCAATGATAATTCCTCCTTTTATCGTTCGGTCTGTCGTTTGTTTTCCAGTTTTCTCATACAGTACCCCACACAAGGGGACTGCCCCTTGTAAGGGCAGCCCGCGCAGCGTGGGGAAGAAAGCTCCGGCGGGGATTTTTCCCGTTTGCCATAGTCCGGCTTCTGTATCATCATCTTTTCAAAGGGATTGTCGGTAAACAGGGTCATACTTCCTCGTCCTCCGTTTCTTCCTCTTTGGAAACTTCCCCGGTATCTGCTTCCGGCTCGTCCTCGTCGTAATCCTCAAAGTCAAAATCTTCAAGGTCGGTGCTTCCTTTCACGTTATGCTTCGGTTTTACAAACTTAAAGTAGTAGAACGCCGCGCCGCCACCAAGCAGCACAAAGAGGACTAAGGCAAGCACCGCGCCGGGATTGCCGTCTTTTTCTTTGGGTTCTTCCGGCTGCTCGGTGGGTGTTGGCGTGGGTTCCTTGCCTGTGCAGCCTGTCAGAGTAGTTGCACATACCGGGCAGGACGTATTTACCTTTCCGACTTCGCATTTTTCCGTACAGTTGCAGACTTCCGGCTTTTTCGTGGCTTCCCCGGTTTCGGTCAGTGCCATAAGGTCGGCTTCGTCCACTTGATTAAGGAAATGTACGGTCTGTTCCCCCTCGGCTGCCCGGTCAATGAGGATATAAAAGTAGTTGCCGCCTTTGGTGGTAACAGTGATAAGCTGCTTATTGCCGCCGAAATCGTCCACCAGTGTTGCGTTGCCCTTTGGGGTAAGGGGCGGCGTTTCCGGTTCTTCCACCACTACATTGCTGTCGTTGGTCGCGTCCTCTGTGGGTGGCTCTGCGGCTGTTCCCTGTGCATAGGCAGGGACAGAAAAACCGCCCATAAGGATAAGGGCGGCACAAAGGGCAGTCATGGTCTGTTTGAGTTTATTTTTCATCTGCATTGTCCTCCTGTTCTTCGTAGTCTGCCGCTTCGGTAGCGGGTGCGGCGTTCATGCCGGGAATACCGCCGCCGGACAGCATAGCATTTAATTCCTGCGGGGTAAGTCGCATAGCGCGTACAAGCTGCACGATTTCAAGGTTTTCCGCTTCGGTTTTCTGCACTTCCAGTCCTTTTAACTTGTTCTGATACTCTGTGATTTTCTCGCGGGTCTTTGCGATTTCCTTATTGATACGGTCGATTTTGTTGTTTGCCATAAAATAAATTCTCCTTTCTTTTCGGGGCTGCTTACCAGTTCATCAGCCCGTAGCCTTTGATACATTGATAGTTGAGGTCATAGCTTTTAATCTTGCAGGCGTCGCCGGAATTGCCCTCAACGGTATAGACGCGGCTTCCGTCCCTGCCAAGCACAAGCCCCACATGGTCGGCAACGCCGTCTAAATCCCAGTCGAAAAAGATAGCGTCGCCCGGTGCGATATTCTCATAGCCGCGTGCGCCCCATTGTCCCCTTGACTGGAACCAAGGAACGCCCTGCCATTCGCAGCCCGCAAAGCGGGGTTCGCTTTTTCCGGCTTGATTGTAGCACCATGACACAAAGCAGGCGCACCATTCCACGCGGCTGTTAAAGCCGTACCAAGACCAGTAAGGGTAGCCGCCCACGTTTCCGACCTGCTGTTTTGCAAGCTCCATAAGCTCCGGGTTTCCGGGACGTGTGCCGTTTACAAACTCCACGCCGCTTAAATCCTCGGACGGGCTTCCGTCGGGAGAGCCGCCGCCAAAAATCAACGGTTTGTTGCCCTGTGTCTGTAAGTACACCTTGAACATTTCAAACTGCTGTGGGTTCAGCAGTTCTTCCGCAAGGGAAGCAATCGGCTTGTTTGTCAGTTTCACATTTAAGATACGGTATTCGTATTCTTCCTCGTTGCCCTCCTCGTCGGTGGTGGTGCGTATCTCGATTTCTTCCGTCAGCGTCAAGGTGTACTGTAAGCCGAACAGCCGTTTTAGCTCTGCCTGTGCGCTCTGCGGGGTGTAACTCTGCAAAAGGGCAGTCAAGTACGACGCTAATTCGTGGGGGTTATGCCCGATAGTATCAAGGTCATAGCGGTATTCATCATAGCCGCTGTGGGTGCTTTCGATATTGTCAATTTCCTGTTGCAGCTCATTTTCCATTGCAGCATAGCTCTGTTCCGTTGCCACAAGGTCGCTGTCCTCGGACGTGTAGGAAGTCCCTAACACGCTGTTCATGCTGCCGGAAAACATTGTCCCGCAGGAGGAAAGCCCTACGGATACCATGATGAACAGAAGCAGCGCGGCGATAGCGATTATCACGCCTGCCGGGTGTCGTCCTGCAAAGGCAGCCGCTTTCTTTGCTGCTGTTTGGGACGCTCCGGCGGCAGCTTTGGCGGTGGCTGCACCGCCTTTCTTTACGGTCTTTGCATACTGGCGTTTGATTTTCTGTTTCTGCATGAAACGGGAAAAGGGATTGCTTGTAAGCTGCGGGTTTTCCTGCAAGGCTTTGTGATACTGGAAATTGACGTTTGCCTTAAACGCTGCCTGTTCTGCCTTTGCCGCGTCCCGGTAGGGTTTCAGCTTATGGCTGCGGTAGCCCTGTTTTAATTTTCTTGTCCCGTACCTTGCGCCGCGCTCGGCAAGTTCCTCCGATTTATGCGCGCCCTCCACGCCGGAATTGTCTTTCTCGACGCTGTGGATTTTGTTGTGAACAAAAATACCCGCTTCCTGCGCGGGGCGGGATAACGGGTTACTGTGGGCTTTGCCGCCGGGTATCGGCTTTTCCTGTTCCTCAAAGTGAAGTTGGGGTTTTGCCTTTCCGGTGGCTTCCTCAAAGGTGCGCTCCTTTACCAGTTTTTTCTGTTTCGGGAGAGCTGCCTTTGCCGCGTCCAGTTTGTCGGCTGCTTTTTCTGATTTTCTGATGTAGGGTTGCAGTTTTGGCGTTTCCCGTTCCTCGTCGGTAAACTGCAAGCGGGAAGTGGAGGTACGCAAAACAGCCGCTTCCTGCGCTTTCTTGACTGCCTTTTTGCTTGCCTTTCGGGTATGGGCTGCGTCAAGGTGTTCCATGACGCGCTCTGCGGTAGCAGTGTCCGGCTGTGAAAAGTCGCGGTCTGCTTCCCGGCTGCTGATACGCTCGGCAGTCTGCTGTGTTTCGTTGATTTCCACCGCACCGTCGCGGGTCATTTTCTGTGTGATTTTATCGCGTGGTTTAAACTGTTTCATAGGCTGCTCACTTCCTCCGGCTTCGTCGTCATAATGCGGTAAAGCTCGGTGTCTTTCGGGAAATGGTCTACAAAGGGAAGCACCACATTTCCGTAAAAGATAAGTCCCTCGCCTGCTTCGGTGTGGGTTACATACTTCATCTGCTGTGGGCTGATATTTAACTGCTTTGCAAGGATAGCCCGGTCGCCCTGTGCCTGATTGAGCATGAGGACAAAATCAGAGTTTTCAAAGATATTTTCCACCTCGCGGCTTGCCAAAAGGTCTTTGATGTTCTGCGTGATTGCTGTGGGTATGCCGCCCCATTTTCTAAAACGCTTCCAAATCTCCACGCTGTACGCGGCGGTCTGTTCCTCTTTTAAGAGCAGATGAAATTCGTCCATATAGTAGCGGGTAGATTTCTTTTCTGCCCGGTTAATGGTAACGCGGTTCCATATCTGGTCTTGCACAATGAGCATACCTAACTTTTTGAGCTGCTTTCCAAGCTGCTTAATGTCAAAGCAGACAAGGCGGTTAGAAAGCTCCACGTTGGTTCGGTGGTTGAACACGTTAAGGCTGCCGGAAACATACAGCTCCAATGCTGCCGCAATGCGGGCAGCTTCCGGCTCCGGCTGCTTTAACAGTTCGTCGTAAAGGTCGCCCAAGATAGGCATTTTTGCCGGGTCGGGGTCAGCAAGATAGTCCCGGTACACATTCCTTACGGCGCGGTCAATGACGGTCTTATCAACGGGCTGCAAGCCCTCCTTGCCGCCAATGACAAGCTCGCAGAGGGACAGGATAAAATCACTTTTCAGTGCAAGGGGGCTGTCGTCCTCGCTGTAATTAAGGTTCATATCCATAGGGTTCACATACTGGGGCGTACCGTCCATGCCTTTCCCGGTCGGGGATAACCGTATCACTTGCCCGCCAAGCCGCTTGACAAGGGCAAAATACTCGGCTTCCGGGTCGCAGATAAAAATATCGTCGTCGGTAATGAGAAAGGCGTTTGTGATTTCCCGCTTTGCCGCAAAGGATTTTCCGCTGCCCGGTGTTCCCAAGATAAGCCCATTCGGGTTTTTAAGCTGCTTGCGGTCGCAGAGTATCATGTTGTTGCTTAAAGCGTTCAGCCCATAATACAGGGCAGCCCCGGTCTGAAATAGCTCCTGCGTGATGAACGGGATAAAAATAGCGGTGCTGCTCGTCGTCAACCCTCTTTGAATAGGGATAAGGTTCTCCCCCAAAGGGACAGAGGACATCAACCCCGCTTCCTGCTGATAGTCAAGACGGGTCAGGGCGCAGTTGTATTTCTGTGCAATGCCCGCCGCCGCAAAAATATCGTTTTCCAGTTTCCGCTTCGTGTCTGCCATGTTTACCACAAGGAACGTGAGAAGAAACATTCGCTCGTTGCGGCTCTGTAAATCCTGCAACAGGTTCTTTGCTTCATTTCCAAAGGTGGCAAGGTCGGACGGGATTATATCCATATCGTAACCGCTTCTAACCGCTTTTTTCTGTTCCTCAATCTTCATCTTGTCAAGGTCAGTGATTTTGCGCTTAATGGTCTTGATTGCTTCCGACTGGTTGATACTTTTAATGTGGAGATTGACAATAACGCCTGTTTCCAAGTCCAACATATCCGCTAAGATACGGTCGTTTAACTCCGGGGCAAGGATTTCAAGGAACGATACCGCCCCTGTCTTTTTCCCCATAGCAAAGTAGCGTCCCTCCCCGAACTTGAAAGAGGACGGGGCAATAAAGTCCTTTGTGGTAAGCCCCGTCGGGGTCAGCCAGTCATAAGAGAATGAGAACGGCTCGCCTGCCGGGTGGAATACCCCATGCAGTACCTTTAGGCGTTCATAGCCGGATAAGGGGTGCGCCGATACGCCAAGCACCTTGAAGTTATTGAGTACATCAGTTTCAATACGGGAAAGACGCGCCCTTGCCGCCGCCGGATTGTCTGCTTCAATGGAAAATGTGATGTACTTATGCTTTACAAGCCCGTTGTTCCCTTTGGCAAGCTGCGATTTCAGCATATCGGAATACTCGGTGCGGATAGAGTTAAAATCGTCATTTTGCGGCGGGATATGGATTGCCCGCGCTGCCTGTTCCTGCTGTGAGCCTTGATTGATGAAAGAAAGCTGCACGTTCACGCTTGCGTCAAAGTAGTTGAGAAAATCGCACCAGTTTTCAAAAATGGCAGTCTTATTGTCTGCCTGTGCAAGCTGATAATTGATGTCCTCAAAAGCAATGCTCTTTGAATACTTCCGCTGTGCCACTTTGCAGATACCGTCCGGGTACATGGCAAGGTAGGGAATAGTCTGCTGTGCGGTGTGGGCTTTGCCGTCCCCCTTTGCCTGCCGGATAACCGCCGCTATCTGTTTCTTTTCCGCGCGGGTCAGCTTACGCCTGTTTCCTGCGGCTTCCCGCGTCTTTTTTGTCTGTCCTTTTGACAATCGCTGATACCTCCTTTTCTAATGCCCGCTGTTTCTCCAAGAGTGCATACAGGTTTTCCGTCTGATACGGTCGCACTTTGGGGCGGGTCAATTTTGTCTGAATGATGTTCTTAATTACCACTTCAAGGGGCTGTCCATGCTTTTCATACATGGCAACCAAGAAGCAGGGAAGCATGACGACAATCATTGCCATTGCCGCAAGGCTCGTCCCTGCGCTGTCTTTGAGAAAAAAGAAAAGTGGCAGTCCCATAAGAAGTGCCACTGAAAAACAAAGGATTTGCCGCTTTGTCAGATTGAAAGCGACTTTTGTTTTGACTTTGGATAAGTCTTTTGGTACAGGTACATACGCCAAGAAAAAACCTCCTTTCTGCGGGACTTTCCCGCGTGTGCTGTGTTAATGTGCATTGAAAATGGATTTTGCCAGTGCGCCGGATTTGAACAGGGAGAAACAGAGGATAACGGTATAGGCTGCAAGGGAAAAAATCGCGCTGTGCAGGTTGTCCGCTAAGACCATTTCGCCTACCAAAACCGCATAAATGCCGACGCATATCATAATGAGGAAGCCTTGAAAACCAAGTGCAAACAGCCCCTTTAGGTAGTTGTTCCCAATCTGTCCCCATTCCCGGTTTGTCATGGTGGCAAAAGGGATAGGGGAAACGGAACAGTAGGCGTATATCTCAATCATTCTGCCGTAGAGGATAACGGTTATCAGTACGGACATGATTTTCATACAAAGGCTTACAAGGCTCGTTTCCATGACAAGTAACAGTAGTTCGGGGATTTCCATATCTTTTAGTCCCTCCTGCATGGCGGCAAGGGCTTCGGTTACGTCGATATTCGTATCGCCGCCGATGACCCCCGCCGCGCCGGACACAATATGCTGCGCCATATCAAACACCGCCATAGTAATATCAAAGGTATGTGTTACCAAGAAAACGGCAACAAAGGCTTTGAAAAACCACTTAAAGAACATGAATGTGTCAACGTCGTGCATATTGTTTTTTTCCGTTACCATGCTGATAAGCTCATAACAGAGGACATAGGTAATGACAAGCCCCGCAATGGGTACAATCACATTTTCGGACAGATTTTGTATCATGCTGAAGATGTTCGCGTTCCACCCCTGCGGGGTCTTGCCTACCTCCGCTGCAATGGTGCCTACTTTTTCGTTTACGTCCCCGAACATCGTTGACAGATTACCGTTTATCGCGCCGATAAGGATTTCCTTTATCCATTCGTTAATCGCGTCAAGTATGCTCTCCATAGGCTACCCTCCGTAAACTTATCCGAACAGACCGGAAAGAAGCGGTACAAGGATAGTGCCAATAAGGGCAACGCCGCCGCCCGCCATCAGCTGTTTTATCCCCAATTAGGTGTAAAACTCTGCTCGATGGCGGGCGGCGGCGTACAAAAAATCTATATGGTGTTTTTAAGAGAACCGTCCCGGCGGGACAGGTCAGGCAGTGACCTGTTCCACCTCTGGGATGGGTTTGAGATTAAAATGAATTTCGATAGAAATGTGTCTTGTTTTATCTTCGTCAATGCGCTCATGCACGACGATTTCTTTGATTAAGCGGTTGAGGGTGGCTGCGTCCAGCTCTGTGATATTGGCGTATTCCTGAATGGCTTCCACCCATTGTTTTGCGTCATTGGCAAGCTGGACTTCATCGGACAGCCGCTTTCTGCCCTCGGACACTTTTGCTTTAAGCTCCGCTTGCTCGGTCTGTGTCTTTTCCAGCATGGTGTTGAAATTCTGTTCACTGATACGCCCTGCAATCATATCCTCATAAAGCCGCATTACCATTTTGTCCAGAACCTCAATCCGTTCCTCGTCCCTTGTAAGGGAGCGTTCCATTGCTTCCCGCTGTTCCTGCTGCTCGGCTTCACAGGTATTGGTCAGGCGGTCGGCAACTGCTTCCCCGTCCATCAGGGCAGCTCTGGCACATTCCTGGATTTTCCGCAGCACATGGCTGTAAAGGGTGTCATAATCAATCCGGTGCTGGGTGCAGTGGTTCTTTCCAAAGGCATTGTAGGTTTTGCAGGAGTAAATCTGCTGGGGATGTTTTGCGTTTGTGTAGCGTATCGTCAGTGACTTCCCACACTCACCGCATTTTATCAGTCCGGCAAACAGGCTGATTTCATTGGTCTGCCCCGGACGCTGGCGGGATTTCAGCTTGTTCTGCACAATGTCGAAGCTCATGCGGTCAATCAGCGGTTCATGCTGTTCCTCCACTACAATCCAGTCCTCCGGCTTCTTTTCCCCAATCGTGCCGATTTTGAAGCGGTAGTCTTTTTTCTGGGAAGCAATCGCCCCGGTGTAGACGGGATTCATCAAAAGGTCTTTGATAACGGAGAAGTCCCACATATACCGCCCGTTTTCCGGGTCTTTCTTTTCCCATTTGGTGCGGGTATTGCGAAGCCCCCGTTCCCGGTTCCACCATGTGGGGCAGGGGATTTTTTCTTCCTCCAGCCGTCTGCGGATATAGTTCGGACCATGACCGTTTAGGGCATATCCGAAAATCAGCCGCACAATCGGGGCGGTTTCCTCGTCAATGAGCAGATGGTTTTTGTCCTCCGGGTCTTTCCGATACCCGAACGGGGCAAGACACCCGGTAAACTGTCCTTTCTGCGCTTTCAGAAGATAAGAGGAATGGACTTTCTTGGAAATATCCTTGCTGTACATCTCGTTCAGGATATTCTTGAACGGGGCAATATCGTTGTTATCACGCAGGGTGTCGATACCGTCATTCATGGCGATATAGCGGACACCGTTTCTTGGGAAAAAGTCCTCAATCAAATGCCCGGTTTGCAGATAGTTACGCCCCAGTCGGCTGAGGTCTTTCGTGATGACAAGGTTGATTTGCCTGCGCTCAATGGCTCTCAACATTCTCTGTAAATCAGGACGCTCCATATTAAGACCTGTGAAGCCATCGTCCTGATAGACTGCCACAACCTCCCATCCCTGCTTTTCGCAGTATTTTTCCAGCATATCACGCTGGTTTGCGATACTGGCACTTTCGCCTTGCAGGTCATCGTCCTTTGACAGCCTGCAATAGACCGCTGCACGATACCCTCCGGCAAGTGCCGAACCGATTGTTCTGTATTCCATTTCGTTCATCATAGCCATTTACCCACACAATCCAGACGGTATCTGGCTCTTTTGAACCTCATCTTCATTATAGCTCATATCTTTCCTTTTAGCAAGATATTCTTTCGTATTTGTCTTACCGTATTTCTGGGAAATAAGGCTGACGAACACATCGGTTGCGTCCAGTTCCCCGTCAAATACCGTTGTAACATGAATCTCTGTTTTGTTTTTTGCCATAGGCAGTTATCCTCCATACATGAAAATAGCCAGACAGAGGGTGTCGGCAACGAAGTCCAGCAACGGGCTTCAAAAGACCTTGCAAACAATCTCAATCTGGCGATGGTTACTATTTATACTTTTCTTTTATTTTTCTGTTGTTTTG
>SKEL01002596.1_pt1 | contig 13304 bp, 15 predicted proteins | sample 4826741 | NCBI WGS metagenome assembly SKEL01 (sample SAMN11008810, study PRJNA524170) | human gut metagenome | biome: Human fecal sample; material: Feces; isolation source: fecal sample from pouch patient p33 | host: Homo sapiens | place: Israel: Tel-Aviv | collected 2016-03-22
TAGAGTGTATGAAACTTTATCCCATTAAGTCCATAACTGCAGATAATGGAAACGAATTTTCATCATTGAGTAAGATAGAGGGATTAGATGTTTATTTTGCACATGCCTATTCATCTTATGAACGAGGTACAAATGAGAATTTCAATGGACTACTAAGAGAGTTCATTCCGAAGGGGTGTTCGTTAAAAGAACTAAATCAGAATCTTTTAGAGGACTATACAAAGGCTATCAATGAAAGACCTAGACGAATTCATGGCTATCAGTCCGCAAAAAAGCTGTTTGAGCTAACTCAAACAGCTTGAAAGATACTCACTTAATCAGAGGAACATCTTTGTTGCACTTGACTTGACAATTAGGGATTTAAAAAAAAGAAAATAGTAGTATTTATTTCGTTATTCATATGTTAGCAATTTTGATCCTATTTTCTGTATCTTCCTTAGAATTAAACGGAGTATCACTTTATCTGATGCCACTTTTCTTTATTCAATTAATTTTTTTTGGTGGTGGACATGAAGAATTAGGATGGAGAGGTATATTACAACCGTTACTTGATAAAAAATATACGTATTGGCAATCTAATTTGATTGTAGGATCAATTTGGGGGATTTGGCATCTGCCTTTATGGTTTATAGTTGGGGAAAGTCATCAAGGATTTCCTTTTATTTTATTTTTTATATATACATTATTTTTAAGTTTTGTTTTAGGGCTTCTTTACCGTCAAACGAAATCCCTGGGCTACTGTATATTCTTTCATGCATTCGCAAATTTGTTAAATCTCTATTTTGTTTTAAAAATTAATATTATTTTTATTATCACTTTTATTGTTTATTTAATTTATACTATATTAGCGAGTAATAGAATTAGTAAGGAAAAGCAGGTGGAAAAATTGTAAAAGAGCCACAGGGACTTTTCTGGGGTGGATATCATTCGTATCTTTCGGATTCCGAATTGCGTTATTCCTATGAAGGTTCAAAGACATTAATGCACGTATTCGACAGATTTGGGGATACGGACTTAATTACGGAACTACTGGAAGGTATGTATGAGGAACTGCTAACACCTAAACCCAGGAAAAAATAATTAAATTGGAATTTAAGGAGAGAAAAATGATTTTAGAAACGGAAAGCTTGATTCTTCGCCCATGGGAAGAAAGAGATACCGACCTTCTTCATTGTAAAAATAAGAAGCAAAAGAATACCCCAATTTGTTAAAACGTGATTTTTCAACGGAATAAAATCAATCAAAAGTGGGTAACTGATATGACATATATCTACACAGTTTCGGATGGCTGGTGCTATTTATCAAGTATTTTAGATCTTCATTCTCGGAAAATTATTGCTTGGAGACTTTCCAGACAGATGGAAACACGACTCGTTATAGAAACACTACAAGATGCCCTAAGTAAGCGAACTGTAGCAGATGGGCTTATCATTCACTCAGATAGAGGGAGTCAATATACAAGTAAGGAATACAATGATTATCTTGAACACCACAGTATTCGACATTCCTATAGTGCTAAGGGATGCCCATACGACAATAGTTGTATAGAGTCATTTCACGCAACGATCAAAAAGGAGTGTATTTACGCCGAAACTAATGTTGGTTATAAAGATTTTCAGACCTGTTACGATAGTATTTTTAAGTATATCGAAGGATTTTATAATTAGAGGAGGCGTCACAGCAAACTGAGCTATCTTTGTCCGAATGAATTTGAAAAACAAATTGCTTAGTTAATAACACTCCTTCTACGGGATTATAAAATTCATTTTATGATCCCGTAGAAGGGGTCCAGCAACCGAAGGGCGCTAGCCTTCAAATTTTCCTCCCAAAATGTGTCCAAAATATTGACAGAATTCCACTATCTAAATTTGAAGAGTTACCGACTTCCGTAAGAAATAGTCTACAATTATGGAATTATTAAGTAGAGAGAGCTATACTGTAGTCACTCTTAATTATTTTTTTTCTTTTTCATATTCTCCTGAAGCAAGATCACGATTGTTACGGTCTTGCTTTTTTGATTTTTTTATGTAAGCGTATTCGTGGTATAATGTTTTTGAGGTAATACTTATGAATCAAAAAGTAACAAACGTCAGACCAAGTTATCCTGTTGGAGAAGCACCAAATTTATGTATTCCACAGCGTTATAATGAGTACCATAGATTCTTATTGGGTAGATTAGGAAAGAGACCTCTAGTTGCAATCTGCATGAATCCTTCTGCTGCTAATGAAGAGTACAGTGACAGAACGATTAACCGAATTATTGGTGCTAGCCAGAAGTTAGGATGTGATGGTTGTATAGTGGCGAATGTCTATCCAGAAAGAGCGACTAATGCCTCTGATTTAGATGAGTTTAATTTGGAACTCGCAATTGAAAATGTCAGGCTGATAATTAATTTTTTGCTTGAAAATGGTATTAAAGAAGTTTGGGGTGCTTGGGGGAATCTAGGCCATCCATCTTTACAAAAAGGAAAGGATTTACTTTTATCATCCTTTAAGCAGAATAGTATTCGGGTATACTCTTTCGCACCATTAACAAAGTGGGGACAGCCAGTTTATCCATTAAATAGGAGTGTGAAGCAAACTTTTTCGTCAACTAATAAGATGTATATTGAATTCTAAGGAAAAATTATGGAATTATCTGCTGATAAACGAGATAAGCTAACTGAGCTTTTATCTTCGGAGTATACGATACCTGAAGAATATATTGATTGTGTGAAGGTTGCTGTTAAACAGTATTCAACTAAAAATTATTCTGATGAGACTATCGATAACTTGGTAAGAACTCCTCAAAGTCTTTCTAAAGGTTTGGCTTTACTTAGGGAGCGCAATGGAAAAAATGATTTAAGTTTATTCAGAGGAATCATCTCGGAGTGGTTAGTCTGTGCTGAGTACAATGCTCTTAAGAATAAAGGTTCGGTTGTGATGACGATTACTAATCCAGATTCATCATCTAAAGCGGACTTACTCCATATCATTAATACTGGTAATGGTTTTAAGGTAGTTCCTGGACCAGATGTAAAAAGTGGTGGGAGTACCTATGTATTTAACCAGTGGAAGAAAATTGTTAACAATAGGTACGAAATTCCGATGGTTGATATTGATGGTATACTTACAACTGAGAGTGGATTAAAGCAGCTAACTAAGAAACAGCATGCTGAACTTGAAGAATTATATAAACAATATCCAAATAAACGTCCAGTAACTTCATCTTGGGATGGAAACGATATTAATCGTGTGATTGCGGACTACCTAAAGTTTGTAGAATTTGGCACCCTTCCTAGCATTGAAACATCACATACTATCAAAGACATTAATGTAAATAAAGTGAAGTTGAAGCTTTATAGTGATGAATCAATTATCGCTAATACGTATAGTTGGACTACTTATTCGGAAGAAACCAAAAAACTCTTTCAGCCTGTTCCAATGAGTCTTAATACTGAAGCTAAAGTTTTTGAAGAAAACTTATCTCAACAACTGGAAGTTAAACAAGCTTTGGTTGAATCTAATAAAATACTAAAAAGAAGAGACCAACTTGTAAATATTGGTAAAAAAATGGGCCATGGTCTAGTAAAAGGGATTGTTGGTGTTGGTAAATTTGCTCAGGAGCATCCCGAAGTTACAGCAATAGCAGTTGAGGTAGCTTCTGAATTTGTAAAGATTTTAGTAGGTAATCAGGAAGCTGATACTTCGTATGGAATGGATAAAAGCTATGATTACGATTATAGTAATGAGTATGAGAATGATTTATCTGAAGAAGCTGTTACGCCAACCAGGGATATTGTAGAGATTGAAGAAGGAAATCAGCACAATTACCCTGAGGATAGAAATTCTCCAAGAGCACATCCTATGAGACGTAAAGATACTGGAGAAGTTTATGCTGTCCGTGGGGGTACAGAAGAGGAAAGAAAAGTATTGAAGGATAAATTCGGCTTATCTTAATTGGAGTTACTAGAGGATGTAAAAGGAGCACTAAACTGGAGTGCTCCTTTTATGTTATATATATAAATGAAAAGCCTTGGTGACAGGGCTTTTTATGGTAAGTCATTTGATATTTTTATCTGAATCATATTTCTTCTTCATGTTACAATATATACATACAAAAAAGGTGAACATAGACTTTCAAGACAAGTATGGTACTGTCTGTATGAGACATTTTGGAGGGTATCAAATATGAAATTTCATGAATTTGGTGATAAAAATTTGCCTCCCGTTTTATTAATACATGGTGGGGGTAGCTCTTGGTGGAGTTATCTTAGACAAGCTCGTCTCCTGTCTCATAATTACCATGTCATTTTACCTACACTTAATGGACACGGAGAAGAGTATCAACTTGATTATGTTTCTACTGAAGATTCTGCCTTAGAAATCCTAGACTATATCAAAGAGAATTGTGGTGGGAAATTATTTGCTTTAGGTGGAGTTTCTCTTGGTGGTCAAATTGCCATGGAGATCTTGTCCTTAGACAGCGATATAGCTGAGAAGGCTATCATAGACGGAAGCCTCTGTATTCCTCAATCAAGGTTGGCGAGATTTAGCATCTTGTTGGTATCTTTATTTGGTAAACTGATGTTTAGTAAATCCTCTTGTAAACTTCAGTTAAGCTTAATGAATAAATTCTATCCCCAATTAGCTTACCCAGACGAAATAAAAAATTATTATATGGAGGATATGCCAAGGACGCCTATCAAAACATTAGTGACCATTTATCGAACTTATATGGGACACTACAAGTTGAATAGTAGAATATCTAAAAGTAAGGTACAGGTTCTCTATATTTATGGCGAAAAAGAATTGAAATGTGTTAAGGAATCAGCTAGATTATTTGAGCAGTTGTATCCCAACACTATCTTGTTTGAGGCAAAGGGCTATAATCACGGCTATTTATCAGCCTACCTACCTCAAGAGTGGATTGACTTGGTTGTTCCATTTTTGGAGAATAATGATTGATTATACTTTATTAATTTAGAAAGCAGAGTCTCATGGAAGTCAAAAAATATAGTCCCCTCAATTCCTTAAAAAAGATAGCAGATAACCTATGGATTGTAGATGGGGAAGAAGTACAGATGGATTTCAAATTATTCAAAGTGCCTTTTTCAACTAGAATGACGGTTATCCGTTTGAAGAATGGTGGTATTTGGGTGCATTCACCGATTAAGCCTAGTGACAATTTGCTTTTTGAAATTAAGCAATTAGGTGAGGTAAAACACCTTATTGCACCCAATGTCTTACATTATAGTTATATAGATGAATGGCATCAACTATTTCCTGAAGCAAAAGTTTGGCTAGCTAGTGGTGTTCAAAAGCGTGCCAGAAAATCGGGAATGAGTTTGGATTATGGTCAGGAATTAAGCAAGGCCAATTGGAACGAAGAAATTCTTTTTACAACATTTGAGGGAAGTTTTTATGTAAAAGAGGTTGTTTTTTTCCATAATGAAAGTTCAACTCTGATTTTAACGGATCTTATTGAAAATATAGAAACTGAGAATGTATCGATTTTTGAAAAGCTACTGTTTAAAATAGGCGATAATCACTATCCAAATGGTAAAACACCAAGAGATTTAAGAATATGTTTCTTATTTGGCAAAAAACAAGCTTTGAGGAGTTATCACAAAATAAAGAAATGGGAACCTAAGAATATTATTATTTCTCATGGACCGTGTATGATTGGACAAGCAAAAGAGATGTTAAACCAAGCGTTCTTTTGGCTAGAGAAATAGGGTTCTGTGGTTAAGGGAACTTGTCGAAAGACAAATACGAATACTTCGACCTTTGTATTTAAAAGTTGCATTCATTCGCCGCACGCAAAATAACACCCCACAAGCTACAACTTGTGGGGCATTTTCTTTTATTAGTTTTTCTCTTACAAAATAAGGTCTGTTTTTTCAACTTTGTAAAGGGCAATTCCCATGATTATGGTCAAGACAAGAAGAATTAAAACAGCAGGGGTCCAAGAGTTAAAGAGTTGTTTGCTTGAACCGAACAAGACTGGACCAAGGGCTGCAAAGATATAGCCTCCGGTTTGGGCTAAACCTGATAGTTGGGCTGTTTTTTCAGGCGTGCTAGCCTTCATTGAAAAGGCAACCATCATGTAAGGGAATAGGACACTAGCAGAACTTCCGATTAAGAGGTTAAGGACTAACCAATACACAAAGCTGTCTGTATTGATTAGAAGCATGGAAACTCCGATGAGTCCTGCTAGGACGGTAGCCACTAGCATCAAATGGCGGTTACGATCAGAAAGTTTAGTGATTAGGCTAGGAACGATCATAGAGAATGGAATACTCGTCAGTGTGAAAACGGAAGCTAGAATTCCGGCATTGGCATCACCAACACCGGCTTGTGTAGCCATGGTTGGGAGCCAAGTGATAGTGGTATAGAAGAAGAGTGATTGTAATCCACCGAAAATCATGATAGCCCAGACCTTGCCACTCTTATACCAACTGCCTGAATTTTCGCTGGTAGAAGTTTCTTGTTCTAAGTAATGATTGTGACGGACATTAGGAAGCCAAACTACAAGAGCTAAGGCACAGACCGCGGTCAATACCCAGACCAAACCTTGCCATGAGGTTGCCTTAGTGATTGGAACGGCAACTGATGAAGCTACGGCTGTGGATAATCCCATGGCTGTAATGTAGAGTGTGGTTAAGAATCCTAACTGATTTGGCTCGTTAGCCTGAATTAGGCTTGGGAGAAGGACGTTGATAAAGGCAATTCCAGCTCCGACTAACAGCGTTCCCACATAAAGAAGAGGGAGATTAAGGGTACGCAAAGCAGAACCAAGTGTCATCACAATTAAAACACCGAGGAAGAGTCTTTCTATACCAAAGCGTTTGGCCCAGCTAGCCGCAAAAGGTGAGAATATCGCAAAGGTCAAGAGAGGGGAGACTTGTCAAGAGACCGAGAGAACTGACCTCAACGCCTAGACCAGAAGCAATGTCTGATAAGACCGTAGACAAGGTTGTGAACGGGGCCCGCAAAACGATCCCTAGAAGAAGGATTCCAGGGATTAGAAAATGTGAATGTTTCTGTTTCATAAACTATCTCCATGTTTAATAAGGGTATTTTAATTTTTAAGCATATGACACTAATGCGTCACTTCCATCTTACCATAAATGAAGGGGGTGATGAAAGCGATTACGTTGGATTGTCAAGAAAGAATTTTTAGTTTTATAATCCTATTCTGCTGATTATCAAATAGCATAATCTGATTTTTAAAAGACCGAACATGTAGTCCAGCCTCTTTTCAATGTCGTCTTAAATTTCATACCCCATAAGGAGTCCGCCTTCTTCAGCATAAAAGCTACAGAGTCCAGAAGTAGGAAGGACTTCGATGCTTGCTTGGGCAAATTTTTCACGAACCAATTCAGAGAATTGCTCGATAAATTTTTCATTGTTGCGGTGGGCAATCGTAATGTGGCCTCCAGCATAACCAGCCTTGAGGAGTTCATCAAAGGCAGCTTTGATGGCTTTCTTTTGACCTCTGGCTTTTTGAAGCAATTCAAGAGTACCTGTCTTACTAGCTTCACCGACCATACGGATATTGAGGAGTCCAACAACGGTGCCAACTAGTTTACTTAGACGACCATTCTTCACCAAATTATCAACTTTGGCTAAAACAAAGAGCAACTTAGTCTTGGCTTGATAAGCTGTGATGCCATCAACGACTTGATCAAAATCAAGGCCTTCAGCGACTAAGTGATTGAGTTTACGAACGATAAGGTCGACCTCGCCACCAGCTGACAGGCTATCAATCACGTGAATCTTAGTATCAGGATGCTCTTCCAGATAAATTTTCTTAGCGATTTCAGCACTATTGTAGCTACCAGAAAGGGTTCCAGTAATCGTCACGACGACGATATTGTCCGCTCCTTCAAAGGATTTCATATAATCATCAGGACTCGGACAGGCAGACTTAGAAGCAGTCGTAGTCGCATACATTTCCTCCATCATTTGATCAATATTGAGTTGGGCATCATCCCTGTAAATGGTCTCGCCCACTTGGATAGTCAAAGGAACACTGACAAACTCCGTATCTGGTGCCAGATTGTCCAAAGAACGGTAGTCACAGCCTGAATCCGCAATAATTTTCCATTTCATAGGTTACACCTCATATCTGCATAATGTACATTGACAAGTTATTTGTCTTCTTTTACAATTTTATCATGAAGTGCATTGCTATCAAAGCAGATCTCATCAGGTGTGACAGATAGAAAGTGAATGTTATGGCAGAAAGAAAAATCTCAGAGAAATCTTTGGAAAATCTCAAACGATTTAACCAAGAAAACAAAGCAATTACACGAGAATCCATCGAAATTTCTCTCCTGCAATTGTTGGAGAAAAAAGACTTTAAAAAGATTACCATATCGGAACTTGTTGAACGTGCGGGTGTATCTCGTGCTGCCTTTTATCGCAATTATGGTTCTAAGGAAGAGATTTTGAAGTCTATTTTTGAGTCTAGCATTGCAAAGATTACTAAGTCCTTGGACGGCTATAATCTCAAGACTGATCTCTATCAGGTCTGGGTTTATCTCCTTAAGGAAGTCAAAAAAGAAGCCAAAATCATCAGTCTTGCCATTGATTATAATTTTGAGCAGGTATTGACCAAGGCAGTTTATGATTTTTTGGAAAAACGAAATGGTAGCTCATCAAATGGTGCCGGTAGTTACCTCAATTCCTTTTGGAGCTCGGCTATTGTTTCAGTGATTTCCAAATGGGTCAAGGATGGCATGAAGACCCCAGCGGAAAAGATTGCCAAACTTGGTCTCCCGCTTTTTCCACAAAAGAAGAAGTAATAATCGCTGAGAGGCGGTTAAAATCAAGAAAAATTCCTCTTAGAAACTTTCCTTAGGTGAGTACGGACGTCAGCGAACTTCGAAGAAGTTCCATGACTTAGTTTTGAACCTAAGGTTTCAAAACTCCCGAATGCTAGAAACAATAGTGTTCCTAGCACTTTTCTCACGGCGGAAAGTTTCAGTTTATGTTTGAATGAGCCTATATAGTATAGTTCGGTTTAATTTTTTCAGCATCGTTTAGGTTGTTTTATGGAAAAAACAGTTTGTCTAGCATCTAACCACCGATAGGTGCTTTTTTCTTACAAATATTTCCATCTATTGAGGAAGTTGCCTCAGTTGTAAAATTTCAGTATGATGGTAGGTGGAAACCACAGAGTTTTACAATTAAGCTGAAAATTAAGTGACTTATTTTAAGACAGAGCAAACAAATGCTAAATCCTAATAAAATGAGAACTAAGGAGATTTAAGTGAACGCATATAAAGAACTAAGAAAACGGTACAATAGACCAGTGATATTCATACTGATTATCATAGCCCTACCGTTTCTATATGCAGTGCAAGTGACCCAAAGTAAGAAAATAGCAGTCATTTCTTTTTTGATTTACTTGCTGATTGAGTTGATTTTACTGTTTATTAAAGAAATTCTTTTTGGTAAAAAATTGTACAGTCTCATCTATAAGGATATCAATCTTGACTTGATGCTAAGCTATATGATGAACCAAAAAGGGAAGAAATTCAAAACTATTAAGGTGAGAATATTGGTTGCAACACTTTACTATTACTATATGATTGGTGACCATTCTTCCATCAAAGCAGTTGTAAACGAACTCAAGAAGAATCAGCAGTTTACACAAGATGAGCAAGTAAAATTAAACGAATTTCTATTGAATGCAAGCCTTTTTTCAAATCCTAATTTGAAAGAAGATGAGTTTGAGAAGTTACTTTCTAAATATCTATTAGATTATGAATCAACCAAAAAAGCCTACAGAGCTCGCTACGATATACTGGTAAAAAAAGAAACTAATGATGCCATTTTAAATGAAGTAACGAACCTCAAGTTCTTTCAATTGGAATCTACGTACCTAAAAGCACTCAATGAGTTCTTAAAAGGAAATAGAACTGGCGCAATGGAGCTATTTCGTACCATTGTGAAAGAAGATGAAAGATTGTATTTGGTCCAAATGGCTCTATCCTATCTAGATAGCGAGAACTTAGGGAAGAAGAGTGTTTCGCCCAATTTGAAACAATAAGAAGTTACGTTAAAAATATAAGGAATGAAACTGATTAAAGTTAAGCTAGTCCTATTAAACAAAGGACTTGCTTTCTTTAAAGCATGGAAAATCATTCTCCTTTTAATCCCGCCATTTTTATTGTATGTGATGGTTTTAGTCGTAATAGCAGTCATCAAAAAAATAGGGTCATTCGTTCCCCCTAAGTTTAGAATATGGCTGCTTTTACTAATTCCTGTAGCAATAATCATGGTCTATATCAAATAAGAACAAGAATTGAATGCTATTACAGATGGCCGGTTTTATCTAGTTGTTAAGAATAAATCATCTAAAACTGCTTCTCTAGATAAGTCGACTTGGGTGGATTTTTCTGGAAATCAGATTACTTTTAAAGAAGGAAGTAAAGAAACTGTTATTCAGTATAACAGTAAGTATCGAACATTTAAAAAATAAGGAAAATCTTATTTATTTGTTGATAACCATAGGGACCTATCAATTAGTGATATGGATTCACATGGTTCCGTGTCATATGTTAGTCCGGAGAGTTCGATGTTCTCTGCATATGAAGACGGTAGAGTCATAGTGTATGATTGAGAGTTAAAATGTGGTCAGAAATTATAGCTTTGATTCTGGTATATTTCAAGAAAGGATCTGTTAAAATCGTGAAAATTACAAAGAAAAAAGTCATATATTCTTTGCTGGTTCTCCTCACATCCATTGGGGTCATCTGGTTTTCTTATCATACATATGAAGAGCAGTATTATCGTCAATTTAGTCAATATAGTGGAAAAGCAAAAATTGATGACTATGAGATGATTGCAGATGGTGCAGGTGTCATCGCACACTGGAAATCAGTAACGCCTGAGGAAGATCAAAAGAAGATGAAGTATGGAGGTTCTTTAAACCTCAAGCGCATTCAGGTTGGAGTTCACCATATTTTGCGTTCCAATATAAAAATGAAAGACAGTCCTTATTATTACGAGGAGCGCCCATCAAAAGATGAATATTGGACGTTGAGCCTTTATAAGATCGAAGGAAAGAAACTAAAAGAAGAAAAAGAAATTGATTTATACAAAATTGTAGAGGATTTTGATTCCATTTATATCCCAACAGAATTAGGGGCTATATATAGTTCCAATGGAAGAGAACTAGCTGCACTACAGATCCGAAGTCTAAAGGATCCTACCGTTCGGAAGATGATGTTTCTAGACTTGGAAACTTATAAACTGGAACAAAATGATCGTTTAATAGAACAGGTATATGGAAAGAAACCTATAGTTCAGTTATACGTCGCTTTAGATAAAAATCAGGGTAGTTTGGAATATTTACCTCTAGATGATGCTAGTTTTTCTATTGATCCCAAGGACCTTTCAAAAACACAATTTAAGAAATCTTCGAAAGCTTATCGATTGCTTAACAAAAAGGATACAAAAGTGATGATTTTAAGTCCTAAGAACAGTGCTGATCGATATTCAAGGGGCTTGTCAGTATATGAACTCTTTATGAAGAAGGGTGTGAATCTTTACCATGATGTCACGATTCCAGCTGAGCTATCAAAGGATGGACAAGCCCATACAACACAAACCATAGAAGAATTTGATCAATATTACGATCTTGAAAAGGCTCGTAAGGTATATAATGAGATTGATTGAAGTAAGAAACGACAAAGGACAAGAACGATGATCGAAGAACGAATTCTTGCTGCTAAGCAGTATGTTAAAACCTTATTTGCTGATCGAGCGGATGGCCATGATGTGGCGCATACCCTTCGCGTCCATACCAATGCTATGAGAATCGCACAAGCAGAAGGTCTATGTGATCTGGAGATAGTGGGCTTGTCAGCTCTTCTTCACGATGCAGATGATTATAAATTGTTTCAAACAGAGAATAATGCGAATGCTCGAATGTTTCTAGAAGAGATTGGTGCTCCTAAAAAGCAAATCGACCAGATTTGTCGGGTTATCAATGCTGCTTCTTTCAGCAAAAATCGCGGTAAACATCCAGAATCGTTAGAAGGCAAGATTGTCCAGGATGCAGACCGCCTGGATGCGATAGGAGCTGTAGGAATTGCGCGAACTTTTTCCTATGGTGGCCACAAAGGGAGACCCCTTACTGATACCGTCCAACATTTCCATGACAAGTTGCTCCTCTTAAAAGATGAAATGAACACGGAGACTGCCAAACAAATGGCAGAAAGTCGCCATCAATTTTTAATCACCTTTCTAAAAGAACTAGAGAAGGAATTGGACTGAGTGAAATATTGAAATTAACTTTTATAAAAGACTTATTTGAAAGGAAGATATGCTAAATCAACTAATAAAGAAACCTATTTTAAGTTGTTCAATTATATTTGTTATCTGCTCAGTAGCAAGGCTATTCGAATACTTGTATATGAGGACAGATGATACTTTTTTATCGGAGAATTTTCTACACAAACTTTTTGGAATACTTTTATTGTGGGGAATTCTTTCAATTAGCAAATTAAGATGGATAGATATTGGTTTTACACCTAATGGAATTATAAGAGGTATAGGAAATGGCCTGCTCTTTGGTTTAGTGTGCTCCATCTTTGCATATACAGTTGAGTGTATTGTTCTCTTGTTTCTTCATGGCAATGTTCACTTATCGTTTTATGCCAGTGGTTTTTCCTTAACAAACGAAAAAGGATCACAAGCAGGTATCTTGTTTATCATGTTAAGTATCTTATTTAACCTGATAAACGTGTGGATGGAAGAAGGAGTTTTTCGTGGCCTTTTCACCAAAATTCTTGAAGGGATTTCTTACCGTAAGAGTCTATTCTTTATAGCCTTCCTATTTGGAATATGGCACTTGGCAATGCCGTTCAGAGATTATCTTCAAGGAGAATCGTCACTCTTAAATCTTATTACCATGGGGATTGGCTATGTTATCCTAGCGGGAATGATGAGCATCAAATGGTCCTTACTTTACAAAATGACAGGTTCCTTGTGGCTAGGACTAGGAGATCATCTTTTCAACAATCTTGCTTCAAATCTGGTCCATGTTGTCTCAAATTCTGAATCAGATAGCTTGCAGATAGTAAGAATTATTCTTTGGCAGTTGTTGTCATTTGCAATTGTTTTGAGCATTTATAAAAGAAAGTCAAAGACTATAGCAAATCAATGTTGAAGCTCTTTTAAAAATTTTTGAATCCTATTAGAGTTTATGAACCGACGGTTAAAAAGGAATTTTTGATAAGGAAGTAACAAAAACCCCCTGTCTGAAATGATTTCAGACAGGGGTCTTGCTTTATTCTTGGATCATG
>SKEL01002603.1_pt1 | contig 13278 bp, 18 predicted proteins | sample 4826741 | NCBI WGS metagenome assembly SKEL01 (sample SAMN11008810, study PRJNA524170) | human gut metagenome | biome: Human fecal sample; material: Feces; isolation source: fecal sample from pouch patient p33 | host: Homo sapiens | place: Israel: Tel-Aviv | collected 2016-03-22
GTAATGACAAACATTTCTCGAAAGCTTATATTCCGCTGAATGCAAGATCCGGACTTGAAAATCTGGATTATTCCATCAATGAAGATGGTATTCCGTGTTGTCCCCATGATCCTTCTTTACAAATGAAATACGAAGGCACTTCCAAACTTCGCAGTGGAGTAACAAGATATAAATTTGTCTGTCCAAAAATGAAATGGATTTATGATAAATCAACTCAAAAAGCCCATCGTCATTGTTTCTGTGACAACCCTTGTACCTCTTCTGAATGTGGGCGGATGGTCTACATCTACCCAGAAAAGAATCTTCGTGCTTATCCCGGAACGATCCGCGGCACCGAAGAATGGGATGATACCTATAAAATCAGAACTGTTGTCGAAAGGGATATCAACCACATCAAAGACAATCTCTGTCTTGCAGGACGCCGAACCCAAAATGAGAAGACTCTGCATGCTGATCTGATTCTTGCCGGTATCACCCAACTTATTACTGTTGTTCTCGCAGATAAGATCAATCACCACGAATATATTCGAAGCTTAAAGCCTCTCATAGCATAGGACTTACCAACTTAATAAGCCCTATGGCTTATTTAAGTATGCCTAAAATATTTCGTCATTTAACGTTTCTGCATTTATCATCTCCATTTATTGTGGATAACTGCTCTCATATTTCAAATTTGAGTTTCGCAATTACCTATCTGTATTTTGTCCAGAGATGCCAGAAACTGTTCCATGGGAAGACACTCCGGCAGCTGCATCCATGTCTGTTCCAGAATGCTGTCCCCCGAAAATAAAATTCTGTCTTTCCTGTCCAAAAGCACAATCCCGCCCGGTGTGTGTCCCGGCAGTTCATACACTTCCAGAAAAAGACCTCCCAGATCAAATACATCGCCTTCCGTTACCGTCAGAAACTCAGCCGGCTGCCGGTTCATTTGCCTGATTGCTGCCACAAAAGCAGGATCTTGATAAAACCTTTCGGCCACCGGAATATCAGCAGGATGTATATATACCTTCTCAAAGTATACATTTCCATAGATATGATCAAGATGACCGTGGGTATTGACAACTGTAAGAGGAAAATCCGTGATCTCTTCGGCCACCTTCCGCACATTCCCATATCCTGTCATAGTGTCGATAATCAGTCCTCTCTCACTTCCCGTCACCAGATATCCTGTGGACTCATCATTGTCATTTAACAGCCAGATATGATTGTTGATCTGTTTTACTTTAATTCTTTTCATCATACTGCTCTCCCTTTTTCAATTCCGGTTTGTTACTTTCGTTTCGCTTCTTTCAAAAGGGGCTTTGAAAAATTCTCCTGTCCAAGTCCCAGCCATGTGCCAAAAGAAGTTTCTGTCAATGCGATCTGTTTTCCACAAAATCGGAAACTGCCTTTTTGATTTCTTCTCCGTGCCCTGTCAGCAAATGCCCGCCGCTTTCAAAGGAAATGAACGTGCAGTTCGGGAATCTTGATACCGCTCTCTCCGTATCGGCGTAGCTTGCCAGCTTATCGTCCTTTGCGTGGAAAATCAGCGTGGGAACCTGAAAATCCTCAATCGGATAATCCCCAAAGTTCCTTGCCATATCGGGGTTGGTAACGGAAGCATCCAGTATCACGCCGTCCTTTCTGTCGTTTACGGGCAGCATACTGTAAATGGTAGACGGCTCCATCCCCATGATTGGCTCAAACATAGGGCTTAACAGGAACATGGCGTAATCATTGCACAGGAACGGAGGCGGCCCGGCATATTCGGCATATTCTTTCGGCTTCTCCACAGGCGGCATGGCGGAGCAGTATAAAATCAGGCCTTTCGAGCGTTGGGGATAATCAAGGGCAAATCGGATCGCGACGCTGCCGCCTGCCGATGTGGACAGCAGGTGCACCTTGTCAATGCCCAGCTTGTCCAGCAGCTCCACATAGGCCACCGCCTGCCTGGCGGGCGTTCCGTCGCTGAAAACGTCGCTTCCCAGGTATCCGAACCGTGAGGGAGCGATGATCCGATAGTCGGAGCAAAAGTCCTTACAGGTGTCATAAGCCTGGTCATAGCCGCCGAAAATGCCGTGGACGGATAAAATCACCTCGCCCTCACCCGAATCGACATAAGTTATATCGCCGTAGCTTAATGCCGCCGTCTGAGCATTGTAAGCGGCAAGACGGTTTTTGCTTTCCCTCACCGCCGCGCCGCATCGTATCCCCTGGACAATGAAATACATTGCCAGGGCAAGGAATACTCCCCCACTATGTAACTCCACATTCGCTTACACCTTCTCTTTTCAGTCACTGATTTCGTAAAATCAAGCCTCCAGACACTTCGCCCGCTGAGCCAGCTGTTCGATCAGCCGGTTTACGATTTTCGGCTGGTCGGTGTTGGAGTTGTGCCCAGCATCTTTGATCCATTCCAGGGGAATTCCGGTGTCCTCATGCCACGCCTTGTTGTATCTAACGCAAGACCCCGCCTTGTCCTGTTCGCCGCAGATGAGCAGGGCGGGGCATTTGATTTCATACGGCAAATCCCGCTCCACCGCCTCGGCAAGGATTCGGAAGCCGTGACCGGCAATCTTTGCGTAGCGCTTCTGGTCGCCGTCATACACCAGCATCATGTCCCGCATCAGGTTCCTTCCGTATTCCGACAGAGCGACGCCCTTTGTCCCGGACTCTAAGAGGGCCTTCCACGGATAGTGGCGGTAGACTGGTTCCATTCGTTTCAGCAGCCAAAGCTCCGGCTTTGTCATATACTTTCGTTGCAGTGGCGCGGAGTCGATGGACACAAAGCCCTTCAGCTTTTCGGGGTAAGTTTGCGCATACGCCTGTCCCACATAGCCGCCCATAGACTGCCCCACGATAACGGGTTTTGTGATCTCCTCCTGCTCCAGAATTCCGTCCAGCCACCTTGCCTTGTCCATCAAATCGAATTCAAAGACAAAGGGCCAGGAGGCGGCGTGACCGGGGGCGTCCCACACAAGGACATTGTATTTTCCCTCAAAATACACGATTTGTTTGTCAAACAACCGGTGATCCGCCGTCAGACCGGGCAGGAACACCAACGTTATTGCGTCCGGTGAAATCAGATGCACCCAATAATGGATTTTGCCCAATGGTGTCGAATATGTTCTCTCGTTCATACTTCCTCACTCTCCCTTTTTGCACCAATCCTTTTCTCCCAAGGAGAGGGCATAGGGCTGCGCCCAATCCTCGGTGTCGTAGAAGGTGGCGGTCAATTCCCGCTGGTCATAGACGCAGCTCCAGCAGGTCTTCTCCCCGCCGTTCTCTCCGGGGAAGTTGCTCTGCGCCACAGCCGCCAGCGAGGTGCGGACTTCCTCGGCGGTCATCACGCCCTTTGCCGCATCCCGCCGCTGGGTGAGAGTGTTAAAACGCACATAGGACTGGCCGCTGCCGGAGGTGCCGTCGTCCCCGTGGAGATAGAAGTTGGTCACCACCGGGGTGTCGGTCACTACCATCTCGCCGTTTTTCCACTCCACCGCCACGCTCCGCCCGGCAGCGTCGGAGAGGGAGAAGTGCTGGGCGCGGCCCAGGGAAAAGTGCATATCATACTGCGAAAGCAATTCCAACGCTTCCTCAACATTCGCCGCCTTGTCCAGCAGCAGCCGCAGACCGGAGACAATGGTAATGTCGGGCTTATCGGTATTCTGGTCGACACCCTCCTCGTGGCTCACCATGAGATCAGCCACGCACAGACCCTTTTCGTTCATGCCGTCCAGGATAGCGTAGACGGAAGCCAGTGCCATGAACTTATCGCCCATGCTTCCATCGGGCTTCCAGTTCTCCCCAAAGCCCAGGAAGTCCAAATTGCAGGTGGCGATGGACTCATAACCCTTTTGGGGGATGGTATGTACCAGCATTTTGTCACATTCTTCCCAGTCGAAGTTGCGGCCAAAGAGGGGTGCGCCGTCGGGACTTGTCACCGTGACGGTGGAGCAGCCGTAGTTTCCCCCGGCGGTGGAGGTGTCCGGCTTCCAGAAGCCGTGAGAGAGGAATGAGGCGATGTAGTCTCCCATCTCGGCGTCGCTTTTTGCCCCGCCCTGCTCCAGAAATCCATCGAAACCATAATCTCCCTTATATTCCATAGACCACAGATGATCATCCAGCTTCTCGATGGTCATGGCCGCCGTGAGCTGGGTGCCGAACATGGCCCACGCTCCCGCAAGGGCTGCAATCAGCACAGCCGCAATAACAAGAAGCGCGATTATCGCCTTTCTATGTCTCACCGAGGAAGACGAGTCCGCTTCGTTCGATATACAAAGCTCTTTTTCCGAAACGATCATTTTCATATACTCCTTCCTTGCCCATCGGGGCGCGTTTATCATTTTAGTATCTGCTTATATCGTAAGTCATTGTCGTGTAAACGAGAATTTATTTATCTCCTTTAAATGCTCTCCAAAAACATATTACCAATCCCAGAATCATGACAACAAAGGAAATAATAAAAGGAATAAGTGTATTTGTTCCCAGTAAAGAGCCCAATAATCCGTCAATTCCATTGTAGTTCCATGGATTTAGTACAGCATTGATAAAGCAAAAAGCAGAAAGTACAAGGCCAATTATTGTCAGCAGTATGCCGCAAACCATTTTCTTGTCCATGATACATCCTCCTCTAAATTCCAGTTAACTCTAAGCGGACAACTCTATTTTCTTCAGCCCAAACATTCAATCTTTTAAAAAATTTTGTTCCTATTCCTTTGCCACGATAATCCGTTAAGATACCAACAACGATATATGCAGAATGAGCGATACGATTCATTCTGCCTTTTTGTGCTGATATGTATCCTATAAGCTTATTATCTGTTTCGGCAACGAGAAGAAAGTCATGTCCTTCCACGGAATCTCGTATGATAGACTCGATTTCAGAAAGATTCTTTGTCCTTTCGCCCGGTTCGTATAGCATATATTTTGTTTCATAATCCAATTGGTTCATCAAACTCCAGAATTGTTCTGCTTCATCCACGGATAGTGTTCTATACTCCATTTTCATATCCTCGCAAATTTTGATTTTCCGGTGAGCCACTCATCTCTTGAAATTGCAAACACACCGGCTTTTCATTGCCCTCATCCGAAAACGCATCTACCATCCCAATTTCTCTATCCATAAAGCCGCTTTCCGCCCTCATGCACTTTCACTCCCCAGAGCCGTATTTTTCAAACCGGCACTGCTCTATTACCTCGTCCCCGAGCAGCGTGATGGCCTTTTGGGGACAGCGGCTGATACAGCGGTAACACATGGTACACCGGTCTTCCGCGGTGGCTTTCCCGTCTCGCAGGGAGAGATTTTTCGTAGGGCATAAAGAGACGCACAGCCCGCAGCCCACGCATTTTTCGCTGATTTTCAGCTTGTCTGTGTATCCCGCCGTCTTGCCGTAAAACCACAGCCGCTGTCCAAAAAGTCCCTTCAGGTGGGAAAAGAAGGACAGCCCGTCCTGGGGGTAGTTTCCTTGCTTGATCTGCCGTGCGGCAGCTTCTATCTTTTGGTCGGCCTGACGGACGATCTCCCGGTTTTCCTCTGGCGTTTTCTTCAGCAGTTTGCTGTCGCAGACGGAATCCGGCATTTTGATCTGCAAACCGCCGAGTATTGTCGCCCCGCGTTTTCTTAAAATTCGAGCCGTACATCCTGTTCCATCACCGCTGAAAAGCCCCATCGTATTGACGCAAAAGACCTTTTTCCCATTCCATAGAGAAGAATGATTTTTAATAAAATCACGCACTATGATAGGGGCATTGGAAAACTGCGTCGGGTAGCCCAGCACAATGATGTCATGCTTTGTCAATATTTGAATCATCTCTGTATGTTCTAACGGAAAACTCTGAGCAGACGCGTCCAACAGTTTGACTAACTTTTCGACACAATGTTTTGTATTTCCAGTTCCGCTAAAATAGATTCCAATCATGAACGCATCTCCTTCCTTAAATGGGAATTTGCTTTTTTACAGTGCGGTTACCCAAAAACATACTGCTGAAATTGCATAAAGCGGTGTCATAATAAACATTTCCTTTCTACTCCACAGCTTATTCACAATCATTTTTCCTTTGATTTTGACAATCTATTTCTTCTGTTTTCCATCATTTTCTGACTGTTTTCGATTTTCGTTTTTCTTTTTTCTTTTAGCTTTTCCTTTGCCTTAAAAATGGCTTCAATTAACATCCGATTTGCTATCTGTCCCATATTGTCACCTCCTGGTTAAAACATCAAAGCTATTTCTCCAATCTCATCCGACAAACAGAAAGCCCTGTTCGTTCTCTATCCCAGCACCGCCACAATCAGGGCGCACAGCAAGCAGGGAACGAGACCAAGCGCCATGCCGATCACCGAGCGCACTACATGATACTTCTTCTGGTGATACGCCTTGTCCATGTGCTCCGTTCCCGGCAAACGGATGCGCTTGACGTTGGCAAACAGCACCCAGTCCAGGAAAAAGCAGTCGTACCAGTCCACCAGCAGCCATAGACCGTATGCGTACAGGAAGCCGGTCTTGAAATCCGTCGCTCCTGCCGCAAGCGCCAATGCCGTCAGAATGGATAAAGCCAGCAACACTGCAAAGCCCTTTTTCAAGAACACCGGGGCACTGAGCACCTCGGTGGGAATGCGCTCATGGGTTTCAAAATATTTTTCCTGAATGTCCTTGGGGTAATCGTGGATCCACCAAACTGGATTTTTGCACAGCGAGATCATGATCAGGCAGGTGAACAGGATCAGCGCCCCAACACATTCCATTCCATAAATCGTCCAATTCACTGTTTTGTATCTCCTATAGCGCGTTCCAATATAACACGAAGATCAGCACACAACCCCAAGCGTTTCCGGTGGCTTTTCGGACGATCAGCATTCCATAGATCAAAAGGAGAGTACACAGCATCTCTGCCACCGCGCCCGGCGTCACACCCACGGCTCCATGTATCAGAATACACATGACTGCGCAGACGAAAGCGCCCCAATCCCACAGCCTGTTTTTGGACGGATAGCGCTCGCCGATTTTATCGAAAATCACCACATAATTGAAGCCCTCAAAAAAGCCCCAGAAAAGCGCGGTGAGCAGCATGGCAAGAGCGTTCTCCGGAAAACCGCTCTCAATCGCCTCCGCCGTCGTTTGCACAGCAGAAAAGGGAAGCCATGTGTGCACATTTCCCGCAAAGAGGTTATACAGGAGATCCGGTACGCAGCACAATGCGCTCAGGGCAATGGCGGGCAACAAATGCTTACGGGTAAGGCCGTGATCCGAAAATCGTTCCTTTCTGACAATGGCCACGATGGTGATTCCCAGTCCGGCAATGCCGAACTGAAAGATGCCGCCCATGAACAAAACCCGCAGCACAATCGGGATCGCGGTGTCGGCGGCGATGTGGTTGATCTCCCTGCCGAAAATGGTATAGATGACAAGAACCAGAAGGGACACACCGGCGATGATCCACAAATCCGTATCCAGTTGTTTCTTTCGTACTTTTGTCAGCATGGCAGCGTCCTCCTTGATTCGGTTTCTATCTTGTTTGTATTCTCGTGAAGCGTTCCGAAAGCCATGCCATCAAATGCCCGCCTTGTCCTCCACGATTTGACCGTCAACGGTGACAGTGAGAAACATTTTCTCCTTCCCCGCATCAAAATGAAGCTCCCTGGTAGCCAGAACGGTTTCGTCCTTACCTTTTGCAGTGATTGTAAAGGGGACAGGCGCTTCCGCATCCTTTGCGGCCATCATAATATCGTTGTCCATAAAAACGTATTTGCCGCTCTCCCAAGCGCCGCCGTCCGCGCGAAGCCCGCCGCTGCTGGAGCCGTCATAGGACATGGAAACGGAAAATATGTCGTCCCGATCCAGCTTTACATACACGCCATATTGCTCCGATTGCGGCAAAAATCCCGTCTCCCGCTCCCACAGCAGCGACTCGTTCATGCTGGTCTTGAGAACCACCTCGCTGATTTCGCCCTTGACCGGGATGGTCACGACAAAATCCCCAGTCTCGAAAAAGCCGAACACCGCGCTGAACCGAAATCCAACATAGAGCGTCCCGTCCCGTTCCTCGCTATAGTAGCCGCAGAACCCTTCGGGAAAAGGTCCAGGATAAAACCCCGAGATATGTACCTTGCCCTCGCTGACCTCAGCTGCTTCGATCCCCACGCCCTGACAGGCTCGGAAGCCAAGCAGCTTCCACCCATAGCGGCCCGCCAGAAAGACCGCTGCCAGGATAGCCGCGGCGACCACCAGCGCGATTACGACTATTTTCCATGCTTTTAGCGGTCTGCTTCCCGCAATAATTCGTTTTGTATGTTTCATAGCAAATGCCACCCCATTTACAGTGCCGCAAACACCTCACAGCCCCGCTTCTTCAGCCACAGATACAGCACCCCGCAGAAAACAAGGTCCAGCCCGATGAACGCGCTCATATACCCCGCAAAGCCCAGCCGCCAGCCGGGGAGCAGCAGAAAGCCCATGCAGAAGAAGACGGTGTAGGCCCAGCCGCCGAACATGACGATCATCACCCCCATGCTCTGCTTGATGACCGTGATCTCCTGGGTCCAGTTGAGATTGGGTATTTTCAGCCCCATAAACAGCCCGAACAGCGCCGAGAGCAGCACAAAGAACAGCGTCTGAACCGCCGCAAGCGCAATATCCAGCGGGGCAAAGGGGTAGACCATCGCCAGACACAATAGACAAAACAGCATGGGGACGCCGGTGAGCAACAGCTGCACGGAAAGCTTTGCCCGAAGCGCCTGCCAGGGCTTTACCGGCAGGGACTGCATAAGCCACAGGGATTTTCCCTCCAGTGACACGGAGGGAACTGCCATATCGTTCATGGAAGCGATCATGCACCCCATGGCGCACAGCAGCACCGGAACGCTGCCCGGCCGTTCGCCGAACACCTCGTTCATGACCGTGAGGAACGCCCCACCCTTCCACAGCAACAGGACGCCGCAGACGGGCAGCATCAGGATGCCCAGACCGCAGTTGAGCATATAGTTGGGGCTGGCGAGAAACCGGGAAAATTCTTTCCCCAGCAGGGCCAAGGAGACGCTTTTTGGCCTGACGGCGGTTTCCTTATAGACCTTCCGCTCCGATTTCCCGGTGGAGGTGGCCAGCTTCAAAAAGCTGCGGGAGATGAGCGCCCACATCAGGGCAAACAGCGCCGCCACAACCAGAGAAATAACTAAACAGGGAATCGGATCGCCCACGCCCACCTGGCCAAACAAATAGATGGGATAGGCAGCATCCTTGACCGCTTCGCCAAAAGCCAGAGCGTTTGACAGAAGCCGGCTGATCAGGGTCTGCGCCTTGAACACCGCGAAGTAGTACACGGCGAAAAACGCCAGAGAGACAATGACGGTAATTAGGCTCTTGCGTTTCAGCTTCAGGCTAATCTTCGCCACCACAAAGCCCAGGGCGCAGGAAAACGTCAGCACAAACACGGGGACAAGCGCGGTAAGCAGCAGAGAGCCCAGCACACCGGGCAGGGTGAACGCCGCCTGTACCCAGTAGACGATCACCGCCGGGAGGATCACCACGCCGGAATACAGAAGGCCCATGAGGTAAACCGTCACAAGCCGGGAAACCATCAGTACGGAAACCGGAATGGGCAAAGACAGCAGCAGATCGTTGTCCTTTGGCAGGTACAGCATGGAGTAGGTGTTGAATACGCTGCCGAAAGCCCCCAGCAAAACGGCGATTAGCCCCATCATGGCAAAGTAGAGCCAGTCCACACCGGCAGCGTGGAGAGGAGCGCAGAGGGTCTTAGCCAGAACCGCGAACATCCCGCCCAGGATACCTGCCATCAGAAGGGCAAAGAGGACAAAATAGGCTGCCGTGGCCCCCTTGGAGCGGGCCTTGTTCTTTTTCGCGTCGTAGAAATAGCTTCGGAAAAGTTCCGCCATCTCCTTTTTTACCAAAACTTTCAGCATGATTCTCCCTCCATTTCCAGGAACACATCCTCCAGAGACTCGTCCCCCTTGACCTCCTCCATGGTGCCGGAGCGGATGAGCCTGCCGGACTTGATGATTGCCACCTTGTCACAGAGCTTTTCCGCCACCTCCAGCACATGGGTGGAGAAGAAGATGGCGCCGCCCTCGTCGCAAACCTCCCGCATCATTTCTTTGAGCAGATGGGACGCTTTCGGGTCAAGGCCCACGAAGGGTTCATCCATAAGAATCAGCTTCGGCTCATGGAGCCACGCGGCGATGATGGCCAGCTTCTGCTTCATACCGTGGGAGTAGGCGGCGATGGGCTGCGCCAGATCGGCGGTCAGTTCCAATGCATCGGCATATTTGCGGATGCGCGCCTGTCGATCATTTGCTCCCACGCCGAAAATGTCGGCGATGAAATTCAGGTACTTGATGCCCGTCATGTAGTCGTACAGATCGGGATTGTCTGGGATGTAGGCAAAGCGCCGCTTGCATTCCAAGGGATTTTCCTTGATGGGCATCCCATCAATGTAGATTTCTCCCGCGTCAAACTGCAAAATGCCTGCCACGGATTTTAATGTTGTGGTCTTTCCAGCACCGTTGTGACCAATGAAACCGTAAATCTCACCGGGGGCGATATGCAAATTCAGATCATCCACGGCTTTTTTCTCACCGTAGGCTTTTGTCAGATGTTCAATTTTCAGCATGGTTTTCTCCTCCATCATTTTCATTTTCTAATATTTTAAGTCCTGTTTTAACATCCGTTCCCAATAACTCCTGCGCTTTTTTGAAATCATAAACCTCATTCAGCTTATCGTGGGCGTGTAAAAGCTTTTCCTTGCCGTTTTTTCTGATAAACAAAGCCTGCGCCTTTGCAGCCCTGCCGTCGCTGCCGTTTTGGTAAAAGCCTTTTGCGCAGTTGTCCAGCTCCCCACACTCGTAGCATCCGTCGATACCCTTTTCCTCACAGCAGGCGATGTTGGGGCATTTTCCCTTCTCGTGAAGCGTTCCAAAGGAACAGCAGCTAAATACAGAACGGCAGCCCCCGCACCATTCTCCGAGGAAGCAGTGATCGCAGGATAATCCGCAGTACGAGATGGCCTCCGTGTGTTCCCTTGCCCGTTTTACGATTTCCGCTTTCCGTCTGCCGCCGATTTCACATAGCCTGCTTTTCTCCGCTTCGTCGGCAAAAAGGCATTTGCGGTATATCCGGGAGTCCTCGCCCGAGACATCCTTTTCCGTTTTGAAAAATTCATATCCGTATTTTTCATAAAGTCCCGTATGACTTGTGGAGATATAGATGGATTCCTTTCCCATCACGCAGGCAAGGCTTTCGGCGTACTCCAGCAGGATTCCCGCGTAACGATGCCCCCGGTATTCCGGGAATGTATAAACAAACCCGATCCACGGCGAAAGCTCCGTGGGCTGGATATCGTCAAGGGGCGCGAAGGTGCAAAAGGAAACGAGTCTTTCACCCTCCGCAAGAATAAGCACAAGGGCCGTCTCTCCCACCGCCTTTTTCAAGCTGTTCTCAGAGAGCAGGCTGTGCAAATATTTTCCCGCACCCCATTCGCATCTTCCGATTTCCTCCAGCCAGTGTTCCCGGTTCTCCGCCGTAAAATATTCCATGATCTCTAATGTGTCCATTTTGATATTCCCCCAAATAGGGTTTGCCCCTACTCTACTGTACCAAAACCGCCGCTGAACAGATAGTCTGTTTCTGTAGCCATTTGTGTCTATTTTGTTGTTCTGAAGAGCCTGCCTAGTTCCATAGTCAGAGTGAGAAGCACACCTCTGCGCCTTCGGTGTTTTTGTGAAGGGCGCATAGCATCCCCGCTATATCGCCAAAGCTCTTTTCCGGGACGCTCATTTCCATATGCTCCGCTTTTGCCCATTGGGGCATATTCATCATTTTATTCTGTATCTGCTTATAGCGCAGGTCATTGTCGTATATCTGCATGTATCCTCCTTCGGTGTCCTGCACTGTAAAAACGCAGCGCACACCGCAAACCCCGTGTCTAAGCATCAGGCTCTCCTGTCATAAACGCTCTCTTGTACTTTGGTAAAACGGTTCTCCAAAACAGCAGGCAATGGATCACCAACATTGCTCCGAAAAAGATTCTTGCAGCCCATTCAGGGAACAACAGCGCAATTCCATTCATATCGCCTCCGCCGAAAAAACCGCACAGTATGCTCAGATACAGCGGATCGATCAGCAGCATGGCAATCGTGATGTAATACAGGCAGGCTTTGAATACTTTGGAATCGGCTTTACAGATTTGAGACGCCGTTAAAGTCAGAACATAGGCCGTAACCATTGTTGCAGCGGTACCGGACAGACAGAAAATCCCCAACTGGAGATTGCTCATCTGCTCCTCGTATATTCCAATCTGCACACCAAGCCCCATAAAATTGATCTTGCGAAACGCTCCGACAGACAGCGCATAAATCAGATGCGCGCCTTCGTGTATGATATAGTACATCAACACCGCGGAAAGCAGCCCAATATATTGACGTATGCGTTTATTCATATAATGTATCCTCCTGCTGCTTAATTTTTGCTCATTTTCCTCGTACTTCATGGATTCGGAATTCTATCCTCCGGAATCCCTGCCTGCTTGAGGAAACTATTACCTGCCTGATGTATCATGCTCATGATTTCTTCTTCCGATAAGCGCATCATACCGGTTGCTAAAAAGGAAGCGATCCCATGTGTATATATTACAGTGTTTTGAACATACTGCTCTGCGCTTTTCTCTGATATCTGAAATTCCGCCGCTATCATTTTGATCAGCTCACGGTTATCTTTATCGTCAAGAATCACATCAGAATCTCCCACAGGATAGCAGTCACTTCCATTCAGAAATACAAATTGAAAAAGATTAGGTTCATACAACGCCATTTTTATATAGGCTTGTCCTACCTGCTCAAAAGCATTGACTGACTCACTGGCTGAGGGGCGCATTTTGCTGTTCGCGTATTTCAGCGCGTGATCGGCTAACGCCTTGCGGAGTCCCTCCATGTTATCAAAGTGCCATACCAGGGGCTGCGTAGAGCAGCCGATTTCCTTTGATAAGGTCTTGATATTGATTGCGGAATACCCATCACGGATCAGCATTTTCAATGCCGCTTCCAAAATAACTTCTTTGGAAATCTGCGTTTTTCTTGCCATTTTAGTTTCCTCCCCCCGAATTGCATAAATTATTTTATATAATTCTATTTATATTATAGGCTCGATTTAGAACCTTGTCAAGCACTCTAAATGATTTATTTTTTTCAATCAAATCCTATCTGGACCCGACTTCTTGAAGAGCCTACTTCTTGTGCAAGCAATTCCTTCCTGATCAGGAAGGCCCAAACAAAAAGATTCCGCGCGGAGGCGGAAC
>SKEL01002607.1_pt1 | contig 13247 bp, 11 predicted proteins | sample 4826741 | NCBI WGS metagenome assembly SKEL01 (sample SAMN11008810, study PRJNA524170) | human gut metagenome | biome: Human fecal sample; material: Feces; isolation source: fecal sample from pouch patient p33 | host: Homo sapiens | place: Israel: Tel-Aviv | collected 2016-03-22
TGCTATAGCTGGAATGTCAGCAGGTCAGATAAATGCAGTTGTTACAGGATTGAAAGCAGCAGCTGTAGCTATGATGGGATTTAAAGTTGCTTCAGTAGCTTTCAGACAAGGGCTAGCGGTATATCAAGGTATATCTGTAGCAGTCACAGCAATTAAAGCTCTTTCTAGTGCTTTTAAAGGTTTGCCAAAAACTCCACAAGGTGGAGGTGCACCAGCTCCAGCACTCCCACCAGCGCCAAGCGTTGGAAATTCTGCGGCAGGGTGGATGAATGCAGCAAAAACAGCAGCTGTTTTACTGGGGGTTGCAGTATCTATCAAGCTTGTGGCTTCAGCATTTTCAGAAATTTCAACAGTCAACGTGTCATGGGGGCAAATTGGCAAAAATCTTGCTCAAATGGGTGTTTTCCTTTTGGCAACTGCTGCTGCAATGGGAATTATTGGGGGAGCACTACAACTCTTTCCTCCTATTGCAGTAGCTCTCGCTATTGGTGCTGCGATATTTATCGTTCTTGCTGGAACAATGGCAACTGTAGGGGAGAGCCTTGCGATATTTGGAGAAAGTACTGCAAGAGCAGTCAAGGCAGTTAATAGCATTAAAATTGACAATAATTTCTCTTCTAAACTATTAGAATTACTTGGAGCGTTGTCAGAACTTACTGGAGTTGCTGCATTTACTGGAATTCTAGGAACAATAGCTGGACCATTTGCAATTATTGGAGCTATCAATTTCAGTTTAATTGCAGTATCTATTACTAAAATTGCAGATTTTGCTCAAAAAATTAGTGGTATGACAGTACCGCCAGTAGGCGCTATCCAGCCTAAACTGAAACAAGTTCAAGACATAGCTAAAGCTCTATCAGAATTTAAATTAGGATCAGTTGGAGACATTGGAGCAGTTTTCAGTTCAGCATTTGCAAGTTTAACAACAGGTAATATCGTTGGAACTTTCAAAAAAGTTGTTGATTTTGTACAACAAATTAATTCAATGCCAGCTATTGATTCGACTGTAATTCAAAATAAATTTAATCAGATCAAAAAAATTAAAGATGCTTTGACTAAAGCAGAAGATGGCATGAAAGGTAATCCTATTGACAATGCTTTTAACTCTTGGTTCGAGAGTATGGATACAGGTAATATCGTTAAATCGTTCCAAAAAGTTACGGATCTTGTTACTAAAATATCTAGTTTGCCACAGATTGACAGCAAGACGTTAGACTCTAAATTTGCGGTAATAAAAGATGTTTTCAATAAGATAAAAGATTTTTCTTCGGAAAATTTCGGTAATTCAATTTGGGATTCACTCAATTCTGTATTTGGAAAAATGGACACTTCAAATCTCGTTAACTCATTTACTAAAGTGGCTGATTTAACCAGTAAAATTTCAGGTTTGAAAGTTATTGATAGCGGAACCATTGACTCTAAATTTAAGTCAATAAAAGATGTCTTTGCGAAATTAAGAGATTTTAAGCTGGATTCCTATAAAGGGGATATTTCAAGTCTTGATTCATACAAGAAAATTACAGAAGCTATTAATAAAATATCTGGATTTGTTTCAGATTTAGCAGGTACTAACATTGTCGATATTAGCGGTAAGCTTGAGCAACTTAAGAACACAGTTGAACAACTTTCTAAATTCAAGATAAAAGCACCTCAATCAGACTTGCAGGCTAGCTTGGATAACGTAAACAAAGTTGTTAAGCCATTGAGTGAAATAGCAACAGCATTGGGAAGTATTGCTTCAATTGCTGATTTATCGCAAGTGGGGGCTAAGGTTGACCAAATTAAAACAGCAGTGAATAAAATAGCAGGATTGACTATTAATCAAGCTGCGTCTGGTCTTGCAGACTCTATGAATGCAATGAAACCGATAATCGCTAACGTGACAGCTATTGCTCAAAGCTTGCAGGCTTTGAACGGAATTGTAATTGATGTACCAACTATTCTAGCTAACATTAACGCAATTAAAGCTATATTTAGCAACGGTGTCTGGTCTGCGCTTAGCGCTTCTCTTTCTACAGTTAGTGGATTAGAGGCCAGTTTTGCGACTGCTAAAACATCGTTGTCATCACTTTCTGGAATGGTTAGTACGCTGAATGGTATCCCTACAGTTTCAGAGACTATTTCTGCAAATGTTGTAAACATACAAAAAGCATTAGATAGTCTTAGCCAGCTTACCGTTAGCGGTAATATTTCTGGACAACTTGACGCTGTAACTACAAGTGTGAAACAAACTTTAGATGCAATTAACCGCTTTGCAACAGAAACAAGTACAGCAGGAACAACAGCAGGTCAAGGCTTCGCTAGTGGCTTACAAAGTGGTTTCTCACAAGCCTTGAGCTTTGCAACACAAGTAAGTAGTCAAATTACTGGTGCTTTGAGTGGTGTAGCTGGTCAAATGTATGGCATAGGTTTGAACATTGGTCAAGGTTTAGCAAATGGTATGAATGCCAGTCTTGGGGCTGTAACAGCTGCTGCAAGTGCTTTAGCAGCACAAGCAGATAAAGCAGCTAGAGCTAAAGCAGAAGTACATTCTCCATCTCGTGTCTTTATGGCGACTGGGCAATTCTTTGGCCAAGGTTTAGCTATTGGTATGCAAAAGCAATATGACAATGTTGCTAATGCAGGCGCGGGTCTCTTTGATGTTGCGTACAATGGCAATAATGATGTGCCTAGTCAACCTTTGGAAACAAGTCCAGTATCTACAACAAATAGTACAAGTAAGAGTGAGACTACCATCAATTTTGGAGATATTATCATTCAAAGCTCTGGCGATGCAAAAGTAGATGCAGAAGAACTTCTTGGAGAAGTTGAGTATTTACTTCAACAAAAATATAACGCTAATTTATCAAATTAGGAGGAATAAAATGGCTGAACATATTGGAGTTTATTTAACGAATCATCAAAATAAAACTATTGAATTGCCAGTATCTCCTGAAGAAGTTATGCTGGCACTTGAAAGAAATAATGAAACGGTAGAAATCTTAAAACTTGGAGAAGTAAATAGAATCGGTGAATTGCTGCTTCAAGATATTTCTATTGATTCCACTTTACCTGTAAAGGCAAAAAGTGCACAGGTCACAACTGCTAGTGTCGTCAAAGATGCTAGTTTTTATCTTGACTTTATGAAAGCATGGTTTGATTCAAAAAAAGCAGGTCGCTTTACTATATCGACTACTAAAATCAATGTTCGTGTAACTATTGAAAAACTGGACTATGGTTTCAAAAATGGAAATGCTGACGAGTATGCTTTTACTCTTTCCATGAAAGAATGGCGAGATTATTCAGCTAAGCGTGCTCCAATAGTTCCGAAACCTACACCACCGAAAAAGCCAGCTCCTCCAGCAAAAATTGGAATTGGTTCAACGGTCATTGTAAATGGTCAGCTACATGTTGATAGTTATGGAGGGGGACCAGGACAAACAGAACGCAATGCAAAAAGAAAGATAAATTTCATTGCAAGTGGTCGGGCTTGTCCTTACCATGTCACTGATATGTCAGGCGGTTGGCGTGGTTGGGTCACTGCTGGATCAGTGAGGTTAGCATAATGGCAATTACTAAATTTACCATTCAAAAATGGGATTATAGCAAAAACTGGGATGTTTCAGAACTTGCTATAAAAATAAAAAAGCAAGAAGATGCGGATTTTTCTGCAGGAAGTTTAGAATTTTCACTGACTGAAGTTGATGAAGGATTCACACCAAGTAATGGTGATATTGTTGAGTTCCAGTGGGATGGAAATAAAACTTTTAAAGGCAAGATTTTTAAAGTAGGCTATGACAGTAAGGAACGGTTTGAATGTCTGGCTTATGATAGTTTGTACTATCTCAAAAGTGAAGATACATTAGTTTTTGGTGTAACAACAGCCCAAGAGCGTTTTACTCGAATTATGAAAATTATTGATAAGCCGTTTAAAATCTTTGGGGATGTTCAAATTACTAAACTACCCGCAGAAGTGTTTGACGGAGAAACCTATTTTTCAATGATTAAGAAGTCACTTGAATCAATTTGGAAAATGACAGAAACTCGTTTTATTATTCGTGATGATTACGGTGTAATAGGCTGGTATCGAAGTTATGGACGTTGGCAAAGTTCTGTTACTGTTTCAGGGCTGTTATTAGGTGACGGTTCTTTGGTCTCAGAGTGGGAACTTAATCGATCAGTAGAAGACTTATACAATGTTGTTAAAGTTGTGCGTGAAGATGGTGACGACAAAGAGCGTAAAACATACACTACAAAAACTGTTAACTCTCAAGCATCTATTGAACGCTACGGAAGACTGCAAAAGCATGAAAAAGCTGATAATGATGCCAATGATGCGCAAATGCAAAATCAAGGGGTTCAATCATTAAATGAAAACAATAAAGAACAGCGGGTACTAAAAGTAACTGCTGTTTTAGATTTGCGTATTCGTGCAGGTTCTATCTTTTCCATTTTTGTGCAATCTCTAAATGATATAGGTATTGGTCAAAAACAAGTATTTGCAAAGTCTGTTACTCATGATTTTGGCGCAAATACAATGACTATAGAAGGAGAAATTATCTAATGGCAGGTGAATGGTTAATAGAAAAAATAACAGAGCAAGGGGGGAAAGATAGCCAATATAGTGATGTTCTATTTGGTACTGTTACATCAGATAACCCCATTGAAGTTCTAGTTGGTAATAATATGCCATTGCCGAATAGTTTGATAAATACTGGGCGTTTTAACAAATCCAGAAAAGTTGAAATAGACGGTAGTGAGTCAACTATAGTAGAAAGATTGAATAAAGGTGACAGAGTAGCGCTGCTACGTGGACACGGCGGGCAATCTTTTTATATTTTAGATAAGGTGTAATTTATGGAAAAACCTATTACAGAAGATATTAAGCAAGAAGAGTTGGAGGGAAATCAACCTGAACCTGTGATTGAAAGTTCTTTAACTTATAAAGTTGAAAATGGACGTATCTTAGGTAGAATTGACAGCTTAGAAGCAGTGCATCAAGCGGTAATCAAAATATTGCTCACAGATAGGTTTGTCTTTGAAATATATTCTGATCAGTACGGGAATGACTTAAATGATTTGATTGGGAAAGATATCCCTTTTGTTAAAACGGCTGTTGAAAATGTAATCAAAGAAGCTTTATTGAGTGATGACCGAATAGATGATGTCACGATTGATAGTGTAGAACAAACTGACCGACAAACCCTCAGCGTGTCTCTTACAGTAAGCACATTATTTGGAAATTTTGAAATAGAAAAGGAGGTTAAAGCATGAGTATTGAAGATGAATTTCAGCAGTATGATTTTAATTACTACTTGGAAAAAGCTCTTGCCCGTGTTCCGGATGGAGTTGATAAGCGAGAAGGCTCAATAATTTATGATGCAATTGCTCCTGTAGCTTATAACTTTGCAGAAATGGCAATGAATATGCAACAAGTTGTGCTGAATGCTTATTTACAGACTGCGAATGGTGTATATCTGGATTATAAGGCTGCAGAGCGTGGAACTCAAAGAGAACCAGCAACCAATGCGCGAGTAACTGCAGAATTTACGGATAACAAAGGCAATCCACTAACCATTGATGTTGAGGATCGTTTTTCAAGTACAGGAGCCAATCCTATTTTCTATACGTGTTCCAAAGTATTGCCTAATGGTCAAGCGGAATTAACTGCGGAATCTGCGGGAATTGAAGCAAATGGAGTGCTGGGCCAACTCTTACCAGTAACGCCTTTTGATAATCTTGGTAAGGCTGAAATTGTAGAAGTCACTGTGCCAGCTCGTGATATAGAAGATGATGAAACTCTTAGAAAGAGGTTGCTCAGTGGCAATGAAATCATTAACTATGGTGGGAATGTTACGGATTATATTAGTTTTACAAAAGAATTAGAAGACGTTGCTGCAGTACAGGTCTATCCAACATGGAAAGGAGGCGGCACTGTTCGGCTTGTGATTCTTGATAATACTTATAATGCGGCGAGTCAGTCGTTGGTTGAAACAATACAAACTAAAATTGATCCCCAAGATTCTCCTGGGGACGGTTATGGAATTGCACCAATAGGACATACCGTAACAGTTGCAGCACCTACAGTGCGTAAGATAAATATTTCTGCCAAAATAGAAACAGATAGCGGCGTTACGGTATTGGATGTTAAAGAAGCTGTTAATGATGTGATTAATAAACACTTTGACAGTTTGCGCAAATCTTGGGATACGTTAGCAGGAGAGCGCGGTTATAAACTAACAGTTTATCGATCACAACTCATTTCTGCAATAATTGGAGTTGACGGTGTAGTTAACGTGGCATCTCTCTTATTTGATACTAAAGAAGAGGATGTTGTTTTGACATTCAGTAATGATTTACAAGAATTGCCAGTAGTTGGGGCGGTGACATTAGATGAACAATAAAACAATAAGGCTTACGGATTTAATTCCACAGCCTTTTTATAATGATGTTTATGAGATGGGCCTTCTTATGAAAGTTCAGCAATATCAACTTGATGATTTGCAGGAGGCAATCAATCAAGCTCAGGACAACTTTTTCCCCATTATTGCAAATGAAGAAGGACTTGCTATTTTTGAGAAGATGTTGGGAATAACTGGTGTAGTTGGTTTAGATATTGAAACACGGCGATACAACGTTATTGCGCGGATGTTACCTCCAAGGCCAATCACTTTGAAATCATTTAATGAGTTGCTTCAAACACTAAATATCAATGCCAAGCTCTCAGTTACTGGCTTTGATGTCGAAGTAAAAACAGAAACTACAGATGCTCAAGCTTTACGAAGATTAAACAGCTTGATGAAATCATACTTGCCAGCAAATCTCACATTTAAAACATTCAACTATGGGCAAACTTCAACAAAAGGTCCTACAAAACATGGCGTGGGTGGTATGCTTGCAGGTAAAGTGACAAGCAAGAAGACAAAATATGCGGAAGGAGGCTAAATTTGGCTTTATATAATAATTGGGTAATAACAAAAAAATATGCTAGTACAGAAGTAGCAGCAATTTCTACCCAAAATAAAATTGAGTTTGTACGATTTATATCGAGTGATGATAAGTTTGCACAGAGCGATTTGGAAAGTTTTGATGATTTAGTTTTAAGTACGATTAAAACTAAAAGTAAGTTCCCTGTATCAAGTGTAAAAATTTCAGGTTCAACAGTTACTGTTACAGGTATTTTAAATAGTACTGGTAATACTGTTGACTACGATATGAACACTCTTTTACTGGTTTGTAAGTATAACGGAGCGGAATTCTTGGCTGCAGCTACAACAGCGCAGACTCCTTTCCGATTGCCAGCAGAAAATACTGCAGAAGTGACAGAATATACGATTAGACCTCAATTGACCTTATCCAATAGTGATTCGGTCAGTACGGTTGTAGACCCTGTTTCTCCAGCTACTAATGAACGGGTGGATGATGAAGTAAAAAAATTACAAGATCAGATTAATTCAGCGAATACTGATCGTAAAAGTATCTGGGATAAAATAGCAGATTTAGTTGATAAGTCCACTAACCAAACCATTGCAGGTATCAAAACATTTACTTCAACAATTGTGGGTAATATTTCCGGAAATGCCGAGAGTGCTACTAAGCTGAAAACTGCACAGAAAGTAACATTGACAGGAGATGCTTCAGGAAGTGCCACTTTTGATGGCACACAAGCTGTTGGGTTAGCAACTACTTTAGCAACGGTTAGTCAAAACGATACAACCAGTTCTGTTTCGCCAAATTATAATGAAACATTCACAACAGTTGATAGTATAAAGACGGATACAAAGGGACGGGTCACTGGAGCAAATACCAAGACAGTAAAACTTCCAGTGGCTTATGTGCATCCCAACGTTTCCCAAAGTGATACAACTTCAGAAGAAGCTCCCAATAATGGTTCTACTTTTACAGCAATTGACTCTGTAAAAAGAAATGGCCAAGGGCATATTACTGGGGTAAACACAAAGACTATTACTATGCCTACTCAGGCAAATATTACGGGAAATGCCGCAACTGCAACAAAACTCAAAACCGCACGTAAAATAAATGGCACTGCTTTTGATGGTACACAGGATATTGAGGTAAATGCCGCGAATGATAGTGACATTGTTCATAAAAGCGGAACTGAAACGATTGACGGTGTTAAAACATTTAAGCGTGCCATTAATATTTACTCAGAAGCAGGTTCAGGACTACAAGCTTATTTCCGTGCTCATTTAATGGGCAATGATGGTGTTGAGAAACAAACACAGTATCTATTTTGGCAAAATGCGAATTTGACCAATCAAGATGCAAATGGCTTTACCATTGCGTTTGGATCTGGAGCTAATACAATTGTTGGTGGCGGTGAATCTGCTAGGGCATTGATTACAGCAATGGAAAATAGTGAAACTTCTCCTGGTGGAATTGGAACTAATGGAGGAAGTGAACACGCAATTGTTGTAGCAGATACTAATGTTTACATAGGCTCTGGTTATCAGTCAGGTGGAGTCACTGGTAAATGGTGGACGTTCCAGAATGATGGGATTATCAAAACACCGAGAAACGGAAAACTCCTTGACAGTGCAGATACAGGATTAAAAGCGTTGATAGCAGATATGGTTTATCCGGTTGGTTCTTACTACATGTCAAATATATCAACGAATCCAGCGGAAATTTTAGGTGTGGGAGTATGGGAACAAGTAAAAGGTAAGGTCATTGTAGGGGTTGATGAAGATGACACTGACTTTGCTTCTGCTGGACTTACTGGAGGCGAGAAAACTCATAAACTTACAATTGCGGAGATGCCAAGCCACACCCATATTCAAAATAGTCACAATCACACGCAAAACTCACATAGCCACCCAGCTAATAACCCAACATTGATGGGGCAAAATGGTAATACGAAATATGGTGAAGGTGGTTATAATATCATGGGTACAATCAGTGCTAAATCTTGGACCACTGGAGCCACAACAGCAACGAATAACGCAGCGACTGCAACGAACCAAAATACTGGTGGGGACGGGGCACACAACAACTTGCAACCATTCCAAACAGCATATATCTGGCTACGTACAGCATAAATTTTAATAGTAGGGGAATAATAAAAATTGGAAGAAAAAGCACTGCGAGAGGTCCTTGAACGTCTCGCTAGAATCGAAACGAAGTTAGATAATTATGAGTCAGTACGAGATAAAGCTGAGCAGGCTCTTTTATTGGCTCGTGCGAATACAAAATCTATTGAAGATATAAAATCCACAAATAAATGGGCGTGGGGGTACATGATTGCCCTAGGTCTTGGAGTGGTAAGTTATTTTTTAACAAAAGGAGGATAAGAATATGTTTAATCAAACATTTTTGAAAGATACTGCAGAACGTGCAGTAAAAACATTTGCTCAGTCAATGGTTGCGGTAATGACGGCAGGAGCTACAGGTGTACTCGATGTAGATTGGGTAAATGCTTTAAGTGTATCATTGCTAGCAACGCTTGTTTCAGTGCTTACATCTATTGGAAGTGGAACAGTTGGTGATCAGTCAGCAAGTGTTATTAATCTGAACAAGGAGAACAAATGATAATTTTAGGACTATGGGGGCTGTGTATGCTCTTATTTGTTGGTCTAGTTATCATTACTGAAAAAATAAAGGAGAAAAAGAAATGAGTAAAATTTATGATTTAGTTGCAGCAAAACTTGGTCAAGTTGTAGACTTTGACGGTATGTATGGAGGCCAATGTGCAGACCTTTCCACTTATGCTGTTTATTGGGCTACAGGAGCACGTATTACAGGCAATGCGATTAATACGGTTGATACTAATAATATCAATGCGATCAAAGCTAAAGGAGTGACACCTCAAGTATTTATGGCTTCAGGTGGTTATTACCCTATTATTCCTCAAAAAGGGGATATCTTGGTAGAAAATCCTAATAATGGCGGTTATGGACATGTGTCTGTTGTAGAGTCAGCTACAGCCACCACAGTAACAGCCATTGAACAAAACTATGATGGTTCAGCTCAAACAGCGAGTGCTAAAGGTGTAGAACGCCGTACACGTGCTTATCTGACACCTTATGCAATCTTACGTATTCCAGATGCAAGTACACCGTCTCCCAGCGGACAAGGTGCAGGCACTTATAAAGTTACTGCATCGGCACTTAATGTACGTGATTATCCATCAACCAAAAAGGGTAAAGTGGTTGCTGCTTACAGCCTTGGGCAAAGCGTAAATATCGCTGAAGTAATCACTAGCGAAGGGATGAAATGGGGAGCTTACACTTCTTACAGCGGTGCCAAACGTTACATTAGTATGGATTATTTGAAGAAATAAAAGAAAACACTCCTAGCCACAATGGTTAGGGGTGTTTTTTTGTTGTATAACTGTTGACTTTCACTTTCTAAATTGATATCATAGATTCATAATAAGATAAGAAATATAGAAGAGGACACTGTCGTTATATGTTGTCAGTAGTTTAAATATTTAGTATTTAAATGAAGCTAGGACTCCATATACTTGACAGTGTTTTTCTTGTGAGCAAAGGTATAATGAAATTAAAAGATATAAATTTTGGAAGTTCTGATGGTCAACATGAAGCAAAAGAGCAAAATTTTTCAGAGATGTTTTATGAAGATGGAGGTCATTATACAGAATTAAGGGATACACGTAAATATATCGTTGTTGGCCGAAAAGGTACGGGGAAAACAACGTTGGCGGCTTATGCTTTTCTACAAGCTGAAAAAAAGAAGAATCATTTATCTAAGCAATTATTTGCAAATGATTTTATTCAGAAAAAATTACTAAGCTTTGCTCAAAATGAAATTAATAGAGAAGAAAATTCACTATTTTGGGAATATGTTTTTCTATTAGACATTGGTCAGACTTTAACAGACTTTTATAATGAGCTTCCGTTTTACTCTCCAACGAAAATTATTAACAAAAAAATGTTTATTAAATTAAATGAAATTTTAGAGCAAGAACATTTGAGGATCGAAAGTCTTGTTTCAAGCAGTGGTTATGAGTCTAGCATTTCAGGAGGAGCCGCAGCAGGAGTGAAGACTTCAGTGAGCATAGATAGTAAAACATCTACCAAAGAGTCAGAGACAGTAACTAAAATACGTTCAAAATATTATGAAGTGCTTCCGAAGTTAAGAAAAATGACGTTAGATTTATTAATAAAATCAAAGCAATCCCTTATTCTATTTTATGATGATATGGATCAATTTGAGGAAAGTATTTCATACGATTACTTTATGTCATTGATGAAAAATATGATTTATTCGGCAGACCGACTGAATGGTATTATTAGTGAATACAACAATTCGAAAATATGTTTAATACTTAGAAAAGATATTGTAGATGCTTTGCAGCACCAGACAAATAATTTAAATAAGCAGATTACAGATTCAGGAATTGAGATACATTGGTTTAATACGGTAAAAGAACCAAGTGAGCATCCACTTATGCAAATGGTATTACATAAGATAAAAAATAGCGGGAAACAATATAAAGAAACTGATCTTAAAGAAATCTATTCTGAAATGTTTGATGGAGGCACTTTTGGATTTCTTATGGAAAGGGGATTTGGACGCCCAAGAGATATTATTCAATACCTTAATCTATGTAAGAAGGCTTTTCCAGACTCAGAAAAAATTACTATTAATCTTTTAAAAAAAGTGGAACAAACCTATTCAGAATGGTTCTTCAACGAACTTTTGAATGAATTAGCAATATCAGAAGCTAAAGATGATATTGAGGAAATTTTTAAGGTAATTACTAAGAGGGGCTATCCGACATTTAAATTTAAAAAATTGAAGTCTTTTATCAATGATAATCCTGAATATAGTATTGATGATATTAAGTTATTTGAAGTGCTTTCTATTATGCGTGAATATAGTATCTTAGGTATAATACAAAAAGGAAAAATATTCGATTTTAAATATCGAACAGGATACTCAGTGCAGATCTCTGAGTTTTCAAATTTTGTTGTCCATAGGGGACTTCGAAAGTATTTAAATTTGCCATAATTTAAAAATCCGGGTTGTAGGCTTTAGTTCATCCATTATCTGAAAGCTTAATAGATTTTTATATAATCTTTCATAGATGTTTTTTAATTGATGACGGCTTTTGTTACAATATAAGTGGCAAACAAATAATATAAAATTTTTTATTTCTGATTTACCGCGCCTTGCCAGCGTGGCTTTTTTTGTTTTTGTTAATACCCCACTCTATAAGTGATTTATGATATATTTAAAAAGGCAAAATAAAATGATCTAAAACCTTTTTATTTCTATACACACTAGCTTCGCCTTGCCAGCGGGCTTTTTATTTGCGTATATTCAGAAGTAATGATAAAATATTATTTATATTTTTTTCATAAAATTTACTCACTGTCCTCAACCTTGGTTGGGGATTTTTTGTTATAATAAAAATGTCGGACACAAACCTTTTACCAGATTACACACGTCTGACATCGTTCCCTTACGAGATTGTGGGAGCTTTTTTTCATAAATATAAATATGATATAATAATATTAGTCAATAAGGTGTCTGTGCGCAGCCCTTTGGGGAAAATCTTAAATGATTTATCAACCTTGGTTTAGGCCTTGGCTGTTTTTATGATATAGACCGTGTTTCGCCTCTGCTTTGCATGCGTACCAGTACGCGGTCGTCAAGGTTCTTTAGCTTAGTTGGTTAAAGTCCTCCGCTCATAACGGAGTTAGCGCTGGTTCGAATCCAGCAAGAACCATATGAAAAGATTTGAATTTATTTATAAATTACTTGCGACTTTATTTATTGTATTAGCAATATTTCTTCAGTATTTTACAGAATATAAATCTGTAAGCCGGATTATACTGGTCGTTATTTTAATAACTGTTTTGATTCGGTCATTTTTTCCGAACCATGAAAAATAAGGTTTATGCTATAATAAACGTCTGTTCTTAATAGGTAAATCTCTATGACAATAGGGATTTTTTTGTTATACTCTAAGTACACAAATCTTCATTTCAATTTTCTCTTCTATATATAGAAGAGTTTTATAATTTTAAGGGGGGCAAAAAGGGGGCAATATTCAACGAGTTTGCAAATATCATGGAAATATATTCCAATGAATAATGTCAATAAAACATAGTAATAACAAGGGTTCCAACTATAAAAGCGTATCATGCAATAATATTAGTCTCTGTCCGTGCATTGCAAGGTAAAGCGGCTCGTATCCCAGAACGTCGTAAATAATTTTGACTTGTCTAACCGCTCTGTTGAGCGGTTTTTCTTTTTGTTTTATTTTTTTGCAAAAGTAG
>SKEL01002610.1_pt1 | contig 13239 bp, 16 predicted proteins | sample 4826741 | NCBI WGS metagenome assembly SKEL01 (sample SAMN11008810, study PRJNA524170) | human gut metagenome | biome: Human fecal sample; material: Feces; isolation source: fecal sample from pouch patient p33 | host: Homo sapiens | place: Israel: Tel-Aviv | collected 2016-03-22
AGATACCTAATGCCAAAATTTAACACTAGGTATCTTTTTCACGTATTGAGTTACACCTCACGCTAGATATGCCCTCTTTATTCCTCAAGGGTAGGCACTCCTGCTATTCTTTTACTCAACATTAACAATAAATGTTGAGCCCACAGGCGGGTGCAGACCATATCCACGAGCCCACTAATAAAGCAAATCTATTTTCAGCTCTAATCATAGTGATAGCGCAAATTCTTGTCAATATTTAGGTGTGAAAGTTGCAAAAAACGCTAAACTTGAATCATTTCTACTGATGGTCTAGAAAATTATTTTTCCCCTCAGAAACTTCCTAAAAAGCATTGTACTTCTGCTAAAATCTGTTACAATAAATGGTGCATACTGTATTAATTTCATCTAAAAAAGTTAGATGTAAACGTTCTATATAATGGATTGTGTTATAACAAAGTACAAGAGGAAGAAGTGAGCAAATGACAACGAAACATGATTTAATTTTATCATATATTGAGCAGTTGCCAGTTGGTGAAAAAATCTCAGTACGCGGGATTGCCAAACAGCTACAGGTCAGCGAAGGGACTGCCTATCGCGCCATTAAAGAGGCCGAAAATAGTGGTTTAGTTTCGACCATTCAACGGGTAGGAACCATTCGCATTGAACGCAAATTCAAGAAAAATATTGAAAAATTAACCTTTGCAGAAGTAGTAGAGATTATTGAAGGAGATGTGCTTGGCGGAGAAAGTGGTTTAAGTCATGTCCTCAATAAATTTGTGATTGGAGCGATGGAAGTCTCAGCCATTGAACGTTATGTGACACCTGGTTCATTGATGATTGTCGGTAACCGTATCAATGTGCAACGCTTGGCTTTAGAAAATGGAGCGGCGGTACTGATTACTGGTGGTTTTGATACGACTAGTGAGATTGCCAGTCTTGCTGATGAAAAGGGGCTACCAATTTTACGGACGACTTATGATACGTTTACCGTGGCGACGATGATTAACCGAGCTTTAAGCGATCAATTGATTAAAAAAGAAATTATGCTGATTGCCGATATTTATATGCCACTAGAAAAGACGCATTATTTACAAGTTCATGATACTGTGCGTGATTATATTGAATTGGCCGAAACCACCAAACATTCGCGTTTCCCAGTCGTCAATAAAAATATGCGTGTCGTTGGGATTGTGACTACCAAGGATATTTTAGAAAAGAGCGATCATCTTTTAATTGAACGGGTCATGACCAAAGATCCCCGTGTCGTGAAAAAGGAAATGTCGATTGCTTCTGTCAGTCATCAAATGATTTGGGATGGCTTAGAAGTGATGCCGGTGGTTGCCGATGATTTTTCGCTGTTAGGGATTGTGACACGTCAAGATGTGATGAAGGCGATGCATTTGATTCAAAGACAGCCGCAAGTATCTGATACGATTGCCGATCAAGTCAATGCGCAGATTCAGATGATTGAAGAAGATGCCCAAGGAAATGCCCTTGAATTGCCAGAGTTTCAATTTACAGTTACGCCACAAATGGTAGATGAACTAGGGACGATTTCTTTTGGTGTGCTTTCAGGATTGATTGCCAATACCGCCAAACAAACCATGATGATTTATAAACGTAAAAATACTTGGATTGAACAAGTGAACTTACATTATTTCAAATTGATTCAGTTAGAAAGCGAGCTTTCGATTCAGCCGCGAATTTTAGAGTCAGGTCGCCGTTCTGCTAAACTAGATATGGAAATTTATCTTGAAAATACTTTGGTGGCTAAAGCGATTGTCACTTGTCAAGTTATGGAAAGAGCATAGAAAGTAGGGATAAGATGGATTTACAAACAGCACAAGCAATACTAAATAAAATAAAAGCCTATGATACGATTATTATTCATCGCCATATGCGTCCTGATCCAGATGCCTTAGGTTCGCAAGTGGGATTGGCTGAGATTTTACGAGCGAGTTTTCCTGAAAAGCAGATTTATCAAGTAGGAAAAACCGTTGATCATTTGAAATATTTAGCAACGATGCAAGAAATAACTGATGAGGTTTATCAAGATTCACTCGTGATTGTCACTGATACCGCCAATGCACCGCGAATTAGTGATGAGCGCTATCATCTAGGAAAAGAATTAATTAAAATTGATCATCATCCAAATGACGAACCTTATGGCGATTTGGTTTATGTGGATACGACTGCAAGTAGTTGTAGTGAGATTATTTGCGATTTTTATCAACAATTAGCGGATGAATTAACGATGACTACAAAGGCCGCACGCTTGCTCTATGCTGGTATTGTAGGTGATACGGGCAGATTTTTATATCCAGCAACGACGGCAAAAACGCTGCGGATTGCTAGCTTTTTAAGAGAATTTGACTTTGATGCGACGTTATTAAATCGACAAATCTCACAAATTAGTTTATCCGTATCTAAGTTAGTGGGGTATGTTTATCAAAATCTTGAAATAGATGAAAATGGGGCGGCTTATTGCTACTTATCACAAGCAGTATTGCAAGAGTATCAGGTAGATGATGCCAAGACTGCGCATTTGGTGCCATTGCCTGGTGAGATTGAACAAGTCCAAGCCTGGGCATTATTTGTTGAGCAACCAGAAGGCTATTATCGTGTGCGTTTGCGTTCTAAAACGGAGCCTATCAACGAAATCGCGAAACGTCATCATGGGGGTGGCCATCCATTAGCGAGTGGTGCCAATGCCTATAGTTTGGAAGAAGCCCAAGAAATCTATCAAGAAATAAAAGATGTGTTAAAAAATAGTCATAAAGAATAACTTTTTTATTGGTTCTTTAAAAACGCGTTTCAAAATCTTTGAATAATATCTTCTCCTATTTTATTAATCTATGTAAAAAAAATAAATTTACTTAAAGAGGCGAATAAAATTATGGATCATATAGAAATTTATGTCAGTGACTTAGAAAATTCTTTTAAGTTCTATAGTTGATTACTGCCCAAATTTGGTTTTAAAGTTTTTCAAGAATGGGATGAGGGATTTTCATATCGAAAAAATGATTTTTACATTGTTTTTATTCAGACGAAGGGTCAGTATTTGCCTTCAACATACCATAGATGTCATGTAGGACTAAATCACTTAGCTTTTCATTGTGACAAAATAGAGACGATTGATCATATTCATCAGTATTGTTTGGATAATCATTTGACATTATTGTACGAAGAAAATTATCCATATGCTGCAGGTAAAGAATTTTATGCAGTTTTTTTTGAAGATCCAGATAGAATAAAAATTGAAGTCAGGTTAAGAAAAGATTAGGGGAAATATCAGGAAACGAATGATAATTTTATCTTGATAACGTCGTATATAAGCAAAACTATCAGGTTAAATTTATTTTTTTAATAATGATAAAAATCCGAATGTTCAACTTGAGTATGAATTCAATCATTGCTGAACATTCGGATATTTTTTTGTTATACCGAAATATTAGTCTATTACTTCTCTATTTTAGTTCATCACATTTTGTTCGATATCTTCATCCATAATTTCGCCTTTGGTAATAATGTTGGTATCCCCAATTAAGAAGAGTCCGTCTGGTGTGACTTTGACTTTTAAGATACCACCAAGTACATGAATCGTGACTTCTTCTGGTTGGACTAAACCTTTTTGTGCCAGGATATAGGCAGTTGAGCCGCTACCTGTGCCACAAGCTAGGGTAAAATCTTCTACACCGCGCTCAAAGGTTCGAACCACGACTTCTTGATTATCTAATACTTCATAAAAATTGACATTGGCTCCTTTAGGCAAGTAGTCCCAATAACGTAAACTTTTGGCCAAAGCTTGAATCGATGCTAATGGTGTGATACTCAAATTTTCATAAGGGACTACCAAATGAGGAATGCCAGGATCCCCCAATTCAACATAGTCTACTAAGAAATCATTAAACATCAAAGCTTCTTGGATATTGGCCGGATCATTTAATTGCACTTGATAATTTCGTTGGTCTAAACGTTTGGCATAAACCATCCCCGCGACTGTTTCAATTTGCATTTCTTCATTTGCCAGTTGGTTTTCAAAAGCATAGCGCGCCAGACAACGAGCACCATTGCCACACATTTCAGCTTCGGTACCATCTGCGTTGAAGAAAATCATGCGAAAATCGCCGCCTTTCTGGGGAGTATCTACTACCATTAAGGCATCTGAACCTACAGAAATTTTACGTTGGCAGATTTGTTTGGCTAATTTGACTAAGGTTTCATAAGGAAATTTTAATTCAATGTTATTAATAATGATAAAGTCGTTGCCGGTACCTTGCATTTTGTAAAAAGGAATTTGCATCATTTCACACTCACTTTCTATAAAAAATCAGGAACCAATTCATTTTGGATCATTTGTTCGTAGCTTTGGCGTTTGACGATTAAAGCATCTTGCCCGTCTTTCACTAATACGACCGCTGGAATGGGTAATTTATTATAGTTGCTAGCCATAGAATAGCCATAAGCCCCCGTTGTAAAGGTAGCAAAAATATCACCCGTTTCAACTTTTGGTACGGCTAAGTCTTTTACCAAAATATCGGTACTTTCACAGGCTTTTCCAGAGATGGTTATTTTTTCTGTTTTTGCTTCATCGGCTTTGTTGGCAATGACTCCGGTATAAGTCGCATCATATAAGCCTGGGCGAATATTATCAGTCATTCCACCGTCAATTGCTGCATAAGTACGGATGCCTGGTAAAGTCTTAATTTCGCCAATTGTGTGTAAGCTAATACCAGCTTCGGCCACAATACTTCGACCAGGCTCGATGACGATATTTGGACGTGGGAAATCATGTTTTCGACAAAAGCTTTCCGTTAATTCCATCAAAGGTGTTAGGAAGTATTCGTATGGTTGGCGGAGTTCATCTGGTAAGTATTTCACACCAAAGCCACCGCCGTAATTCAATTCTTTAATCGTATAGTTTAGACGTTTTCGCACTTCTAAGGCTAAATCTAAGGCAATTTTCGCTGCAGTTAGATGCGCGCTATTATCTTTTAACTGACTACCTACATGGAAATGGAAGCCATAAAATTCAATATTGTTGGCATCAATGGCTTTTTGAATGGTTGGCCATAAAATCTCTTCATCAAGCGGAATCCCAAATTTGGAATCTTTTTGACCGGTTGAAATATAGCTATGGGTTTGCACATTCACTTCAGGGGTAATTCTAAACAAGACTTTGGCTGTGGTTTGTTTTTCACTCGCAAGTTTTTGAATGCGTTCAATTTCTTGTAACCCATCAACGATAATCCGCCCTACACCATAATCTAAAGCCAGACTTAATTCCTCATCAGATTTATTATTGCCATTAAATTCGATATGTTCGGCTGGAAAATCAGCTTGGATGGCGGTATAAAGTTCTCCACCACTGACCACATCGATACAAAAACCTTCACGAGCCATGATTTTATACATTGCAAGTGTAGAAAAAGCCTTTGAAGCGTAGGCCACACGCGTATTTGGATAGCGATTGGTAAAGGCAGCTTTTAACTGATTACATTCTGCGATAATCGCGTTTTCTGAAAAGACATAAAGTGGGGTGCCATATTTTTGGGCTAATGCAACTGTGTCACACCCATCAAAATATAAATGATGATTTTTTACTTCAAAATTCATTGCAAGACTCCTTATTGATTTAATTCTTTCATTAATTGACGGTAACATTCTACGCCGCCGAGTAAATATTCTTCATTAAATTGTAGTTGATCGCTGTGTAAAGGATGTGTATAGCCTAATGCTTCATTGCGAATACCTACGAAGAAAAAGAGACTTGGCACCTTTTGCTGGTACATTGAGAAGTCTTCAGCGAGCATATAAGGTGGGGTCGTTACATAGCTATCTCCAACAATTTTTTCTAAGGCTGCGACCATTTGTGCATCATTATCTACCACACGATACATATGATTAAAAGTCACTTCAGCTTCACAACCATATCCTTTGGCGATGTTTTGCGCAATTTCTTCAATACGACGGGTCATCGTTTCATAAACTTCATCGCTAAATGCGCGCATCGTTCCTTCAATTTTGACTTCTTGGGCAATAATATTCATCGCATCGCCACCGGTAATCTTACCAAAAGTGAGGACGGCTGAATCCATCGGCGAAAGATTTCGCGAAATAATTGTATGTAGTCCTGAAATCACCGCGCTAGTAGCAACAATCGCATCAGAGCCGATTTGTGGTTGCGCCCCGTGAGCACTCTTACCTTTGATTGTGATGTAGACCTCGCCATTTCTTGCCATCATTGGTCCTTTACGACAGGCGATGACACCTTCGTCAAATTCTGGAAAGACGTGTAAGCCAATCATTTGTTCAATACCGTATTTTTCAAATAGTCCCGCATCAATTAAAAGTTGGGCACCGCCAGGACCTTCTTCAGCTGGTTGAAAGACTAAGACGATGGTACCGATAATTTCTTGCGGATGTGTGGCAAGATATTGTGCAAAGCCTAGCATGGTAGCCATATGTCCATCATGACCACAAGCATGCATCTTACCAGGATGAGTGCTTTGAAAGGCTAAGTCAGTATTTTCAGTAATCGGTAAAGCATCGATATCGGTACGAAAGCCTAATGTCTTGCCTTCTTTGCTACCTTTAAAGATTGCGACTAACCCGGTGTCTAATATTTCATGGATTTCAATATTGGGTAAGTGTTGTAAAAAATTGTATAAATATTCTTTTGTTTTATATTCGGATAAGCCTAATTCAGGAATTTGATGAAGCGCGCGTCGATGTTTCGTCACGAGGTCTTTGAGTTGCACTACGTCTTGAGAAATTAACATTTTTATGCAAACCTCCTTAGGGATTTTTCTTGTGATATATTCATTAGCATATTAATTATTAAGATTGAATGCAACTAACCTGCTTATTTTTGAAAAATTTTTTGCAGAAATTAGTGAATATTCCTTGCTAATTATTTACATTATATAATATAATTAGAGCAATTCATATTGTTTTGTTAGTATTTTTTCATTTTATTGTCTGAAAACTAATGAAAATGAACAATTAATGATAAATTTGAAAGGAAGTGTCAAAAAGTGGCAATTTTTACAGGTGCAGGAATCGCGCTGATTACCCCAATGTTAGCAGATGGAACGGTGGATTTCGATAAGTTAAAAGAGCTAGCTGAATGGCATGTACAACAAGGAGCCGACGCCATTATCGCGTGTGGTACAACAGGAGAAGCTTCAACTTTAGACGATCAAGAACATATCGCCGTGATTGAGGCAGTGGTCAAACAAGTAAATGGCCGTATCCCAGTAATTGGTGGGACAGGTTCCAATAATACCCAACACGGGATTGAATTATCTCAAGCAGCCCAAAGAGTGGGGGCCGATGCATTATTGGTTGTGACACCATATTATAATAAAGCAACGAAGAAAAGCATTATCAAACACTATCAAGCAATTTGTGCCAGTGTTGATTTACCGGTTATTTTATACTCAGTGGCTTCACGGACAGGGATGAATTTAACACCGGCAATTGTCAAAGAGTTAAAAGAAATTCCTAATGTCGTCGGTATTAAAGAAGCAAGTGGCGATATTTCACAGATTGTAGAGATTGCGCGTCTGGTTGATGAGGACTTTGCGCTTTATTCAGGAAATGATGATCAAGTTCTTCCATTATTGTCTGTGGGTGGTTCGGGTGTGATTTCTACGATTGGTAATATTGCACCAAAACAAACTTCGCAAATGGTGCATGATTATTTAGAAGGTCAAACAAAAGCAGCCTTAGCCGTACAATTAGCACAAAAACCATTAATTGATGCGATTTTTAGCGAGGTTAATCCAGTGCCGATTAAAAAAGCAGTCGGTATGCTTAAAGGCTATGATACCTACTATCGCTTACCACTAGACCAACCAGAAGAAAAAACGGTCGAATTATTAGCTAAAGAAATGAAAAATTATGGTTTGTTATAACTCATCAATCGCGTTAGAAAGGGTGAAAACATGCTAAAAATTATTTTAAGTGGTTGTCATGGTAAGATGGGGAAAGTCTTACAGTCCATGATTGCGGCTAAAGAAGAAATGACGGTCGTAGCTGGCATTGATCAAAATACGGATTTACCTAGTGATTTTCCAGTTTATGCGCAGTTAGCACAAGTCCAAGAAACAGCAGATGTTGTGATTGATTTTTCACACTTTTCAGCTGTGGCGCAGTTAGTTAATGATGCCAAAGCGTTACACTTGCCAGTTGTTGTTGCTACTACAGGTTTAACGCCAGATATTCAAGCATCGATTGACCAAGCAAGTGAAGAGATAGCGATTTTTCAGTCAGCGAATATGTCTTTAGGAATTAATGTTTTGATTAAGGCCTTGCAAGCAGTGACACCAATTTTAGAAAAAGATTATGATATTGAAATGATTGAAAAACATCATAATCAGAAAAAAGATGCACCGAGTGGAACGGCCTTATTATTGGCGGATAGCATCAATGAAGTTTGTCAGGAGAAAAAAGAATATATCTATGACCGCACGCCTAAAGATGAAGCGCGCAAAACGAGTGAATTAGGGATTTCAGTGGTTCGCGGAGGCACGATTCCTGGTGAGCATATCGTGATTTATGCGGGTGAAGATGAGATTTTAGAATTTAAACACACCGCTTTATCACGCAATATTTTTGCCAAAGGTGCCCTTGAAGCAGCCGAATTTCTTGCCAAACAGCCAAGTGGCAAATATAATATGGCTGATTTAGTGAATCAAAATTAAGAATTTATCGAGGTGGAAAATGTCAGAATTACAATTTACCGATCCATATATGTTAGCAAAATATATTAAGGATGCAACGAAACAAACGCCAGTCAAAGCCTATGTTCAAGGTGATTTATCTGGTGTGACGAGTGATGAAGTGAAAATTTTTGGTGAAGGGAATTTTCATTTTGTGATTGGCGATGCAGATAAAGTAGCCGCCTTTTTAGATGCGCATCAAGATAAGATTACGGATTCTTATTTAGAAAATGACCGCCGCAATTCTGCTGTCCCACTATTAGACTTAACCAAAGTGGACGCTCGAATTGAACCAGGTGCGTTTATCCGTGACCAGGCTGTTATCGGAAAAAATGCTGTCGTTATGATGGGCGCCGTGATTAATATTGGTGCCGTAGTAGGCGAAGAGACCATGATTGATATGGGAGCCATTTTAGGTGCCCGCGCGACAGTAGGCAAACGTGCCCATATTGGTGCGGGTGCTGTGTTGGCCGGCGTCTTAGAACCACCTTCAGCAAGTCCAGTGATTGTGGAAGACAATGTGTTAGTCGGCGCCAATGCAGTTGTACTAGAAGGGGTACGCATTGGTGAAGGTGCAGTGGTTGCTGCGGGTGCTGTCGTAACTGAAGATGTGCCAGCTGGTGCGGTAGTTGCGGGTAGTCCTGCCAAAATCATCAAGATGAAAGACGAAAAAACGATTAGCAAAACGGAATTTCTAGATGATTTACGTAAATAAAGTGATTGAGGTCAAGTAGAAAAAGTGGCTACTTGGCCTTCTTTGTATATCAGTTACCAGCAGGGTTATAAATAGGTAGATTAGATAATACAAAGAATTTAAGTCGGAAATAAATTTTCTTTGCAAGTCACCACGTTTTCAAGTATATTAGAAATTAGGAAAAATAAAACAACTTTAGGAGGAATTTATGTCTCTACCAAAATGTCCAATGTGTCAATCAGAATATACTTATGAGGATCGTGGGTTGTTGATTTGCCCTGAATGCGGTCATGAATGGTCACCAGAAGATTCAGTTCAAGAAGAAGGCTTAGTTGTCCTTGATGCAAATGGCAATCAATTACAAGATGGCGATACAGTCACTGTGATTAAGGATTTAAAAGTCAAAGGAGCAAGTGGTGCGATTAAACAAGGAACTAAGGTCAAAAACATCCGCTTAGTAGAAGGCGACCATAACATTGACTGCAAAGTTGATGGCTTTGGTGCGATGAAATTAAAATCAGAATTTGTGAAGAAACTATAATCTTTCAAAAGCTGTTTACAAATTTTTCATACTTTTTTGGTAAACTATTCTTGAAAATTGATACGAGGTGAAAGGAATGTATGGAATGTATCCGATGGGGTTTTTCTTTGATCCCACCTATATTTTAGTGATTATCGGAATTATGCTATCCATGGCGGCTTCGGCTTATGTGAATAGTACTTACCGTAAATATGATAAGGTTTTGAGTAAAAAAGGGGTTACCGGGACGCAAGCTGCGCAGTATATCTTACAAAGTCAGGGCATTCATAATGTGGGTGTTCAAGGGATTGCGGGCGATTTGACCGATAATTATAATGCCCAAACGAAGATGTTGAGTTTATCCCAAGCTACAGCGCAATCGACTTCTGTTGCGGCAATTGGTGTGGCTGCTCATGAATGTGGTCATGCTGTACAAGATGCGAAAAATTATTTTCCATTGCGTTTGCGGGCAGGCATTGTACCGATTGTCAATATTGGTTCGGCTTTGTCTATCCCATTGATTTTAATCGGGATTTTATTACGTGGGCAATTTTTGATTAACTTAGGCTTAATTGCATTTGCATTAGTCTTTATTTTCCAATTAGTCACGTTGCCTGTCGAATTTGATGCTTCAAGAAGAGCGATTCAAATTTTAAGTGAAGGTGGCTTATTGGCTGAAGATGAATTGCCTATGGTGAAAAAAGTCTTAACCGCCGCTGCTTTAACTTATGTGGCTGCTGCAGTGAGTACCTTACTTCAATTATTACGTTTATTTATTCTTTTTGGAAATAACAATCGCGACGACTAAAAGACAACTTTTAGAATTTGTCTCAAATCGTTGTATAATCGATGAAAATGTTTTCTAAATGTGCTAAAATAAAGACAAAAGAAGAATTGGAGTGATGGTTATGAAAACATCTACAAAAATTGCCTTAGGTGTCAGTACTACTTTGGTAGCTGGGGTGATTACTTCAGCGATTATGGCCGATAAAATTATCACAAAGGTTAAAAAAGTTCAAAACCGCAAAAAAGTGAAAAAATTTGTGGACGATAAGTTAAATGGCAATGCTTTTGTTGGCGATATGGTGGACCGTCTAAGTGATAAAGATATTGAATCATTAATCAACATCGGTAAAAAAATCGGTGAAGGTCAAGAACAGTTATCTACTTATGGCGAATCAGTCAAAAATGCGACGAGCCAAGCCAAAGATAAAGTAGGTTCAGTCATTAAACAAATTAAAATCAAACATTAGTACAGATAGTCTCAAGAATTGCTCTTGGGACTTTTCTTATAAGAAGTTAGGATGAGAAAATGGAAAGAACGAGCAGTCTGACCCAAGAACAAAAAGAGTATTTCATGAAAGAAGCCATTAAAGAAGCCAAAAAAGCGGAACAAATGGCAGAAGTTCCCATCGGAGCGGTCGTGGTTTATCAAGGTGAAATCATAGGGCGCGGACATAATCAAAGAGAAACGCAGCAACAAGCCGCCGCCCATGCAGAGATGTTTGCCATTCAAAAGGCTTGTGAAAAGGTCGGTAGTTGGCGTTTAGAGAGCAGTCAATTATTTGTGACTTTAGAGCCTTGTGTAATGTGTAGCGGGGCCATTCAGTTAGCCCGTGTCGAAGAAATCTATTTCGGGGCATTTGATCCAAAAGGTGGGGCATGTGGTTCTTTATTAAATATCGCCACGGATGAACGTTTTAATCATTGGAGCTATGTCGAATCAGGTATTTTAGCTGAGGAATGTGGTCAGTTATTATCGCAATTTTTTAAAAAGCTAAGAGAAGCAAAAAAATTACGAAAAAAGGCTAGTCATTCACCAGAAAATAGTATATAATAGGTTTTGCCGTTATGGCTAGGACAATGGGAAGCTTGTGAAGCGTGTCAGGTCTGGAAGGAAGCAGCACTAAGCATGTCTTTCCATGTGTCTGATTGATTACATCAGTATTGACTGGTGTATTTTTTTTGCTTTCAAAGTGATTTTTTAGAAAGACTTCTATATGTTTTACAGATATGATATTTAAATCAAGTTTTACAATAATAAATGCTAAATAACGCCAGCTCATCAAGTAAGATTAAGTGGCGATTCTTTATGCATCGTGCTTATTCTTTGATTTTTACTGTAAGCTGATTGTTGGTATTATGGGTGATGTAAATGTTAAATGTTTTTTGAAAAGCATATTCATAATATCCGGAAATATAGTGCGTTTTGGTTGAATTTTTATTCTTGATTTGAAGCGTAATATGACCAGAAAAATTTTGGGGTATCTTTATCTTTTTCTTTGCTTGGAAGCTTTGATTGACATTCCCACGAAACTTTACCCTCATATCAGTCAAGGACAAATTTGTATGATTTGTGATAGAGATAGTATTGTCTGTTCCATGATTGTATATAAAATAACCACCCAAAAAGGCAATGAGTAATATCGCCCATACGATTCTTTTTTTATCCATGTTTTCACCGCCTGTACTGATTTGAAAGAATCTTTTTCTTAGCAATTCATTTTTTCGCCTGTCTTTGAAATTTCAATATTCTAAATAACTCTCCTTCCAGTATATCATTTTTGTAGAAGAAAATAATTTTTCAAAGCTTAATTTATTATGTGCATAGTCTACTACTGCGATCACTTTATTATCTTTGCTTGCGTAAAGTTCCATTCTTCCGCTGGAACGCGCTCTCTTCAACCCTGAATACATGTATTCCACAGGAATCCCAAACTGAGCTGCGATTGCGATTACTGCAAGAGCATTTTCCACATTGAAAAGTCCCGGCATCGTCAGAACAAATTCCTTCTCAAATTCTGCACATTTCACCATGAAAACTGTGCCATTTCCTTCTTTATGAATATTGTATGCGTAAAAATCTGCATCGGCATTTTTGGTACTGAAAGTTACAATCTTCTCTGCTGCCTTTGCTGCTTCCAGAATCCGTTCTGCAAAATCTGCATCCAAATTAACAACTGCTGTCTTTGTCTTCTGGAACATCAAAAGCTTGGAACTGAAATAATCCTCAAAATCTGCATGTTCGATGGGGCTGATATGGTCCTCAGAAATATTCAAAAACGCTGCTGCATCAAACTGCATTTCATCTACACGCCCGTATTTGAGAGCCTGACTGGAAACTTACATCTGTACAAATTCCATACCGCTTTCTACCGCATTTCTAATATGTCCCTGCAGCTCTACCGCTTCCGGTGTCGTAATATGGGACTCTTTCGAAATCACACCGTCATAGAAATCAATGGAAGAAATGACCGCACTGTCTCTCTTCCCCTGCGCCTCCAGATAGTCATCTACGATAGCTTTCATATAATAAACGG
>SKEL01002611.1_pt1 | contig 13237 bp, 13 predicted proteins | sample 4826741 | NCBI WGS metagenome assembly SKEL01 (sample SAMN11008810, study PRJNA524170) | human gut metagenome | biome: Human fecal sample; material: Feces; isolation source: fecal sample from pouch patient p33 | host: Homo sapiens | place: Israel: Tel-Aviv | collected 2016-03-22
ACTGATTTTTTAGGGTTTTCAACTTTAAATTGTAAACACTTTAGAATATGGTAGAAATAATTATTTAGGTTCATTATGTGATTTAGATAGAGAACATATTTATAGACTAATAGAGTATTTCAATATTATATCTGAAGAAATAGAGGATTTCTATGGCTAAAAAGAAAACAATTCCAAAAACGTTAAAACAAAAAGCAGTTTCACTATTTTCTAATGAGAAAGAAGAATACACTTACTACTTAAATGAATACCGCTCTAAGTATCTTCCTGCGGAATACAACCAACTGGAACTTTTAGACCACTTATGTGATGAAGATATAGACCACTACATGTCCATTACCACTCGTGGCGACGGAAAATCATTTAACTACATTTCAGCAGTTTCCTATCTATGCTACAACTTAGACATGGGCTGTACTCTCCTTGTCCGCCATTTCACACTGCAAGATAAAATGAGGGAATTAGTTGAAGACATTTTCAGTACTATTCGTTGGTTTGACTATCCGAAAGACTTTCATATCCGTTCTACATCAGACTATCTTATTGTTTCAATTGCTGATAAAGATGTATTACTAATAACCGACATCAATAATGCTAGTGACTTGAAACAGTCATCAGCAGTCTTGAAAAACTTTCCAATCATATTATATGATGAATTTTTAACCCTCACAGACGATTATTGTAGAAACGAATACGAAAAAATCAGAACTATTTATAAGTCAATTGACCGTGTTAAGGATAGACCATACATTAAAACACCTAAATGTATATACCTAGCCAACCCAGTCAACTTTGACAGTCCACTACTCCCGTCATTAAAAATATACAATCAACTCCAAACGCAAGAAATTAATACTATGAAGCAATACCGTAACGTGTTGCTAGAACTGCGCCGAAACGACGCACGTAACGACGGTAAGAACACTCGTGCTTTTCCTGATGAGTACGATTCGGACGTTACGGGTCAATTTGATTTTTCAAATTACAAACTAGTTTCTGAAGAACAATACCTAAAAATCTTTCAACATTCCAAATCAGTTAAAATCAAACTTCCTGAAAAAATGATGTTGCATTTTATTGTGAATAATGGTAAAATGATTATATCAATTGAAAGGTCAGACAACACAGAACAATACTGTTTTGAGCTAACGGACGAAAAGGAAGATTGTCAGTATTTAACAGAAAAATACTATAAGACATCATTCATTAAAAAACATGAAAAAGGGCTGTTTCTATATAAAGATAGCTTCTCAAAAACATATGTACAGAGAGATTCAAGACTAATGTCTATCAATCTCTTTAAGCTAATACCAAGTTCCAAGTCAATTTCAACAGAGGAAACATACGAAAAAGTAAAACAGAACAATTTCCTTAAAACAATGGCGAAAAAATATGAATAATAAAGGGGTTTCAATGCATAATCAAAACGAATTCTTAAACTTTTTAAAAAATTACAAGGGTAAGAGTATTCAACTGTTTTGTGACATTGAGACCCTTTCTTGTAATAAATTAGCAGGCTATCAATACGCTACTAAATTCCATTCCCACACGTATTCACTTGCGATAGCGTATTTTAACAATTCAGATTTTCCTAAAGTGACAGTTTTTAACAACTTTGTTGATTTTTTCACAAAGGTAGACAAGTTTCAAATACGCAAAAGCTTATCATTTCAAATGATTTTTCACAATGGCGAAAAATTCGATAACCACTTTTTCATCTACGAATTAGAACACTATTTAAACTGTACTGTTAAAACACTTTTCAACAAATCATGTAATAATGAATACAACACAGACGCAGTTAAAGTGTCAGAGCTTTCATACGAGGATAAGAAAGCCACAATTCTTGAAAGTCGTATCAAATCCTCAAACAATGTTAGTGTCACAGCTTTCCTAAACAACCGAAAAATTGAATTAATTGATTCTTTTAAAAAGATGAATGTCTCTATCAAAGTTTTAGGTACAATGCTCCTTAACAACAATCTGATAGACGAACAATATCTAAAAACTGATTTTGATTATGCTTGTTTTGACAAAGATGATGACATTCCACAAGAAGCTGTTCTTCCCTACGTTAAACGCTGTTTTGAAAGTCTAAATGAAAAACAAATGATTTATATTAGGAATGATGTCATCATTTTAGCACTTGGTGTTAAGTACTATAAAAAATTATTTTATGGTTTTGACTTTTCAAAAATGACCTTTACGCAAAATATTAAAGAAGAATACGCCAACTACAATGATTTAGCTAATTTCCAATTGCTTAAAAAATACGGTCGTACAGACCATTTAGCCCTTGGTGATTATAATATCTGTGGTTTGAATGGTTTTGACTATTTCAGACGATTTTATAAAGGCGGTCTAAACCTTTACAATGATAACTACGTTGGAAAATTGTTAAATCGTGACGGGTTCTCAATTGACTTAAATTCATCATATCCAACAGTGATGTACAAAGAAAAAATTCCGACTTATCTAGTTAATATAATTGAATATCCAGTTAAAGTTGCTTTCCCTTATGAGGATAAGCACGTTATGTCATTTTTCACTATGACCATTGAAAACGCTAATAAGTATATCCTTTCAACTGTTAAGTCTAAAGTTTTAAGAAATGCGATTGTTAAATATTATAATTCAAAAGACGGGCTAGTTTACTATAATACAGTATTCCTATCCCTACTATCAAAAATTACTAAACATGAATATGGTAAGATTCCAGTTGAGTCATTCGCTACCTTCACTTGTGAATATTTTGGGGCTCGTGATGTAATCGCACAAAACTACTTCATCAAAACACAAGGAAAAATGAAAAACAAGCTTGACTGTGAAATGGATACTATCAATCCACTAGACATTAAAATGACTAACGAGCCTAAACCAGAAAAATACAATTTTTCAGATGATATGGTAGCAGGGTCAAAAGTGCTTTTAAATGGTATATATGGTGTACCTGCCTTGCGTTTGCATTTTGACGCATTTTATCGTTATAATAATCAATACGTTAATGCTAAAAACGGTTTCACAAATTTAGAACGTAACATCATCTTTTCAGCTGGTGTTACGGCGTTTGCATTTCACAATCTTTTAGCTCCTCTCCAATATCTAACCCCAGAAGAAATAGATGAATACTTCTGGTATGCGGATACTGACTCGCTTTACATGGATAAAAGAGCACTATCTAAATTTCCTAAAACTATGTTTAACAAAATGAACTTGGGTGCGTGGGATATTGAGCACGAGAACATCACTCAATTTTATGCTTTCAACCACAAAAAATATTGCTTGTACGACAACCAAATTGTCGTTCGTTGCGGGGGTGTTTCAAAATCACTCATACATGAATGGATAGCTAAATCAAACAACGATATCACTTACTTCATTAATAATTTTTTCCGTCATGGTGTAAAAATTCCTGCTACTCGTTCCATTCGAAACGAGCAGAACACGATTTCCATTTACAACGCAACAGCTGAATTACAAGCAGGTGATTTATACAATGATTATTATAAAATTGACGTAGAAGAACAAGTTAACCATTTCATCAGGCAACACAGAGATGAAATAATGCAAGCAGACGCACTATACATTGAATCATCCACTTGCTCAATTGGTGTTAACGACATCATCACTTATGACGTTAACAAACACGCACCCTCTAATCAAGAACTTATCCAGTCTTATAACAAATTTAAAAGCTACATGATATAATCATGTAGCTTATTTTTATTACCCTCGTTTATAGTCAGATCCGTACAGGCATTTTTCAAAACGTGACACGTCACTAGCTTTAATGTTTAATTCAGCTAACCCAAACTTATCTTTTAACGCTTGAACCGTTTCAATGTTTGCAATGTCCATTTCCTTACCATTTAGACAAGCACGATATCCATAAGTTGAATCGTAGTACAGACAATCGTAAGGCTGTTTATCAGCAACGTTAAAAATAATATCACTCATTTGTTTTCTCCTTTTCTTCAATGTATTTTAAAATGTCATCATTAACAGATGTGTCGTTAACCACTAATTCAGTTTCATTAGCTTGTGTGTTAGACTTATCAGTTTCAATGTTGTTAACATTTAAAATGGCTTTTAACTTATCTGGAACAGCAACAAATTGACTAGCATTTTCAAAGATTGAAACAATTTCCATTACTAGATAGTATCCAATAACATAACTTGTTAAGTCTGTTTTAAAATACGACGACACGATGCCGCTTACTAAAACAACTAACCAAATAATTATTTTAGATAAAGCACCATGTTTCATGACCTTACTTGACACCGATTTAGTGTCAATAGCTTTAATCAATCCAGTAACAACATCTAAAATATTAACAACTAACAACCATTGTGCTAATTGTGGCAATTGCCCGTCTTGAAATAATTTAAATAAGATTTCCATATTTTAACTCCTTTCGTTACTATTATAACATAAAAATAGACCTCTTTAAAGAGGTCTATTATCAATCCCACCAAACAACCCCAGTGACTGTGTTAAGAAATTCTTGTAGTGGATATGTAATTCTTGCAACCCGACGTGGGGCGATAGACCCACCTGCGATATAGGCATTTTGCTCTATCGTGGTGATTGTTGAATCTGTGAAACTTTCAATAACACCCGTGTGACCGTACCCACCAGTTTGTAGGTAAGCATATCCACCACCTTCAACTGTTCCAGTTGGACCGTTAAAGTTAGGCGCTGTACCAAAAATCATCCCTTTTTTTAAATCTGACGCAGGCATTGCCGTACCCGGATATCCTTTAGTATGTGCGCCCGCAGGTGACCAATCCCAACCAGACCATATGTTATATGCGTTGTTACCGTCACCAATTAAAGTTAAAGATTGGAATGTTGAACCATAAGCTGAAACAGCACAAGTGTAGCCAGAAACTAAACCAGCAAAGTAACCTGAGAGGGCATAACATTGACTTTCCAAGTTTCCATACCCATTTCCTGAACCAAAATCAGCTCCAGGAGTACCTCCACCAATAAAACCAGCGATTGTGTTTAACGCGTTAGTTATTCTATCTGACGCAGGTTGATTTTGTGTGTTTTGAGTGTTTTCGTTTGGTTTAACATCACCAGCTGTTGAGCCTGAAACTTGAACAGTTTCATCAGCTAGAATAGATGCAATAGCATCCTCTAAAATTTTTTTAATTTCATTTAAAGCTTCATCAGATAGTTTAACATGCCACTGATTCATCTCTCTTGTTAACTTAACAACTTTATTAAACATGTATTGTTGAGAAGCAGAATAGACATTCTTATTAAATTTTTGTTTTAACGCTTCAAACATTTCATTAAGTTTGTCTAACATCTCTTGACGTTTAGCTGAATTATCAATAGTCGTTTTAACTGTTGTGTCGTTTGGTTGAGACGGTGTAGCATTATTATTACCAACACTTTGACCGTCAACTTTACCTCCCCAGTAGTTTAAAATTAAATCCGCCATTCGTTCAAGTGGATTTCCGTAATTTTGAACACCATTGACTTTAGCTGATAAGGCGTCAGGATACCACATGCCCCAAGCTGCAGCAGCAGTACCAGCGCAGTATGTTTTTCCAATCGTATCATTCGCCCAGCTAGCATATTCAGCATTTCCTTGAGCTTGTACATCAGCAGGAACAACTCCAACTGTACCACCTCCGGGGTCGTCCCACGCTGGTGTATATCCAGACCCATTAAAGTTTTTTAACCAACGCGCAACAGCTCTCGCGTCTTCATAAACATCTCCTTGCCATGATGTATGGTTGAGCCAGCCCCATGATGAATTATATCCTTCATTGGATTCGTATGCAACCCAAACCGCTGCAGAAACACCTTCCGATTCAACGATATCAATAACCTTATCAAATTCAGCCCGTCCGTCATTTAATAGATAAGCAAACCGCCCAGTTGGTATATTTGGAAACGTTGCATAAATAGTATCACGAGATATGTCAAAATCATTTGACACTGATTGTCTCATGACCGCTTGAATTTGTTCATTACTTGCTCCCATATTTTTCTCCTTTCTTAATATTATCTTAACACAACATTATCCTTCATGTCAACTGAACCAGAAAGATACTCATACGAATGCCACAGTCTAACACCACCTTCAAAAAGTGAATGTAATACGTCAAACAAATCCCTATCCATATTTGGAATGACATAATTTCCTGTGAATTGAACCCAATTAGCGTATTTATTTGAATTAATATCATAAATAACACATTCGTTTGGTTGACATTCAAAACCAAATTTTCCATAGTAACGTCGTAAAATGTTCTTTCCGTCACCTGTAATAGCGCAGTAACGTAGATAAATTCCATAATCGTCTGTTTTACGTAAGTTAGCATTAGTATATGTACCCTCTGTGACCGTTGGTGGTGTAATGGCTGCCTGCTTAAAATCAGCTCTTTGTTTTCGATAGTATTCATATTCATCTGTATACATACCAGCAACGTTATTTAAAACGTTTCCACCCATAGCCCCAGTGATAGCTTGATAACCAGCAATAACTCTATCTTGCAATGAATTTCCACTATCTAAAACTCTGTTAACTCTACCACTTAACAAGTTAGATTGTTCGTATTGACGTTGATAAGCAGTGTTAGCTTTATTAAGTGTGTAATTATCTATCATGACTGGCACGTTATCAAATTGTGAAATAACCATTTCATTATCACGATAGTAGCCTTTTTTATCAAAAGTTGTCGCTCCTTGACCGTATTGTTTTGAGTACACATTAATTTCATTGGTTGCTCCAAAAACAGAAGACATTACGATTTCATTTTTAGCAAAGATTTTTGATGTGTCAAATTTAAGGGTATTTCCACGAAAATCAGTTAAATAGACTTCAACACATTCATTACGTAGTAAGTATTCTTCTTGCGGGTCTAGACCAAAACGGGCTTTAATGCTTTCCTTGTCTAAATGAATAGGAATTGTAATCTCGTTTGAATATTTCTTCCCTTTCAATCGCCACATAGAGACACCAGCGGATGACACTTGTTCCAACTGATTAACATCAAAAAATAATGACGGAACACGAATAATTGATTTAACATTTTGCATTATCCACGGATAATCACTCATTTTATCAGTCCATTCTGTGATAATATCTCCTGAACATAGATAAAGATTGATTGGTGTTGAAATACCGTCAAACGTCGACCCGTTAGCCGTTTTCATTTTTGGGGCGTCCTCATTACCAAATTGAGAAACATCACCATGTAAAACCACAGCTGATTGAATGATGTACATTGTGTCAGTGAATACCACACCACTGCCTAAATCCTTAGGGTCATAAAAGTATTTTTCACCGCAGTGTACAATGTCGTCATTTGTGCGTAGATAAGCCATGTAACGATTCATTATCTCAATTGGTAAGTGTTGACGTTCGACCTCAACATTTTGAAGATTTTGAATGACATTACCTTGTGTATATGTCATTAAGACATCAATAATCAATGTCACTTCCGTGGTTTTGTCGTTTAGATAAGACATACCAGTCACATACGCATAATAATATTTATTATCAAAACCGTTTAAAAAACGACAATAGTTATACCCTAACAGTTCTTCAAACTGTTTTGGTACTTTTAACTGTGCTCTATCTCGACGCATGTTAAATGGTTGTTCGAACACTAACTTATGCTCATTATCAAAGTAAGTATCAAACCAATCATCACGTTCAGCATTCGAATTAAAATGAACCGTATTTTGCATGTCAGTGAATAACGTGTCTTTATAAAATGTAAAAGATGTTAATTTCATGCTTTTTTCTCCTTTCTTAAATTTATTATACCACAAAAGCCTGACATTGTCAGGCTAAATGTCACATATTATAAAATGTGAATGTCGCTTGCTCTACACCGTTGGCTGGTGATTCATTTGTGATGATTTTCACGTTTGTACCGTCATATGTTAGGGTGATTGCACCGTTAGTTAATGTTGATACATTAGCTAACTTAGATACTAAATCAGTTTTTAAATCGCCTACAACAGTTAATTCTGGCTCTCCTTGAACGACTTCAACTGTGTAAGTTGTACGCATTCCGAAAATTTCTTTAAACACGTAGTATCCAGTTCCACGCTTACCATATGATTGATGTTGAGGTGTTAGTCCTCCTGATGCTGAAATAGTTACTACATTTCCGCTTTTAGTAACACTGACATTATTACCAGCGTGAATATTATCAATGAGAGCGACTTTAGTAGCATTAACATCAATTAATGTTTCACCATGTTCTGATTGGTCTACAAGCATTAATGTGTTTGTTAATGAACGTAATTTGTTCTCTTTAGATGATAAAGAACTATCAACTGTATCAAACTTTTCACTGATTTCTTCAGCGTCAATCAACGTTGTTTCTTCACCATTAATGTGTGTAACTTTAACGTAGTCACTATTACTAACTAAATTTCCATGTTCCAAAACTTTCTCAGGATTTGTGTCAACTTTAGTTGTTTCAGTTGTACCGTTTTCAGCGTGGTGAATTGTAATTGTGTTTCGTGTACTTTCCAACACTTGCTCTTTTTGAGCGTCATGGTGTGGATGTAATGTTGCTGTGTTGTTTGATTTGTTATAGTTAGTAACTGATAGTAAGTCAGTATTATCTGAACTGATTGTTTTGATGTTGTCAGTTAGATTGTGATATTCTTCACTTTTATCTTTTTTCTTGCGGTGAATATAGTTGTATTCACCGTCTGAAAGCAAGTCATTGACGTTGTTTGTGTCAAAGTCTTGATTATTGATTGTTTTAATATCCGTGATTCCTCGTACGAATTTTTTTGCCATGTTTATTTTCTCCTTTATATTATGAATTGAAAGTGTTAACAATGACGTGGTTAGTGTTATCTTCATTAACAATACCTGAAAATGGTGAGCTACCCTCAAATTTTAAAACTTTAATTTGGACTTTTCCGCTTGTGTCATTTTCAGGGTTAGTAGTTGCTGAAATACCAAAAGAGATTTGATTGAATGAATTGTTAGTTGTGTATCCAGTTGAAATAGTCCAAGTGTATACATACGCTTGCATAATCAAAGAAGCTGACATTCCTTTATCCATTGCTTCAGTAATTGGTAACTCGGCAATAACATCATCATTAACAACGTTATTAAGATTATAGCCTACTAGACCAACTTTGAAATATTCGTAAGTTCTAAACTTACCTTGTTCGTATTCAACACGAATACTTGAAAAGTCAACGCCTTTTCGTTTATTTGGTGGATTAGTGCTATTATCCTCAATTTTTGAGGTGGCGTTAAATTCAATAACTTTTAACGGTGGTTGAATAGTGGCTGCTGCGAAAGTTGTTAAGTCATCAATACGACCATTAATGTTAGTAATGTCTTGCTTAATGTTTGTAATTTCTTGGTTAATGTTGGAAATTTGCTGATTGATATTTGAGATTTGCTGATTGATGTTGCTAATCTGTTGATTAATATTATCAATTTGATTTTGTAAGTCATCAAATTTTGAATTGCTATCAGCAATTTCCTTGTTTAACTTGTCTGCTAAGGCTTGTAAGAGTGGAAGATAGTCAGGCGCATAAAGTCCAGTTGTTAAGCAAGAGATAGTATTTGATAGTTTGTAATCTTTGCTATCAAAATTAACAGCTTTTTGATACGTAGACAAGATCACATCAGCTTTTAATGTGATGACATCATGCCACGAATGACATGCGTTTCCCTCGTCAATCCAGTCATTGATTTTAGTCAAATCAACGCAATTAGTATCTTCAACTTCAATGTTTCGACGTGCCACACGGTTTAACAACTCGGTAATGTCTTTGATTAGTTTGTTAAAGTTTGACAAATAATCATAGTACGTTGGTGCGTTCGTGTTGTAATCCCTGCGGTCGTCATACCAAGGTTGCCAATGACCCTCTAGCGAAAAAGGATAGTGTGGCGCAAGATATGGCTTGTTGTCATCAAAATTGATTTCATTAATATTTTTAACCATATTTTAAACTCCTTTCAATACTATTATAACATTTGTGAGAACAATTGTCTATCTAAATCTTTAAACAAGTCATCATGGTACAACTGTAATTCAGTTAGTCTAGCAATATCAAAATTATTCGTTTCGTTAGTGGAATTAGATGTTCCGTTTGAAATTTCGTTTGATTTTGATTTAGCATGAGATGTTGAATTAGCGTAATCAAATGTATCTTTATCTAATGACATGTCTGTATTGTCCTGTGGTAGCTCAACATCTATATTGTTCGTACGTGATGTTGATTCTGACGTATTCTCATCTTCATTATGAGATGTTGAAATCGTATTACCTTTTAGATACTTATCAGCATTAATGTAATAATCAGTAATGATGTCCTTAACTCCTCTGGTGAAAGAAGCTAATCGCCAATTCAATACTTCATACGTTTGAAATTTGATAGTACGTGTTAAGAAACGTGCTAAGAACTCAATTTCAAAATGCTCACGCACTGTTTCATCTAAAAAGTCAAGACCGTAGAAGATAGTATTTCGACAAACTGTTTTGATTTCATTATCATAATCAATGACCTTGTGAGAGAATTGCATTTCAGGGTTAAAATAAACAATTTGATTATCACGTAAGAAATCACCGTAAAGATTGTTATAAGTCGTATAAATGACGTCATATAGTCGTGTGGTAGTTTTCATTAGATACCCCCGTCCAGAATTTGGATTTTTTCAAGTGATGATAATTGACTAGCGATTTCATCAGCAAATTCAGCTTTGATGTCTAAACTGAATTTTTCGTTTAGTAACTTGAATTTTTCGTTTCGTGATTTGAGATAGATATTTGAATTAGCTTTCTGATAAGCCTTGTTTGATTGCGCTTCAATATCTGAAACACCTGATGATTTATCAACACCGAGAGCTGACAAGCCTAGAATATTATTAAGTTCCGCGATATTGTTTTGATATTCGCGTTTGAGTTCAGGAAGTGCTGAAATGACTTCTTGCGAGTTGTTGATAGATAGTACTGATTCGTCAGGGTCAAACATCATTGTTGTTTCAATGAATGGTGACCCATTATACAAATCAGATGTTATTTTTTCAACATCCTCGTCATCTGCTTCTCCACGAATGACTGTTGAAATTTTAGATTGCATGTAGATTGAAAAGCGAGAGAGCGAGATTTCTGCAATACGTTCTGAATACAAGTCAATGATTTCAAAATCATTAGTGAGTTGATAAGGTTTATTATAAATAACAACCATATTTCCTGACTGAAAACCGTCGTGATAAGTGATTTCCTTATTTTTAACGCGGATTTTTTTAGAAATGAAATAGTTAACATCTTTTGACGTTAATGGTGAAACAGAATAGTTAGTACCTAAAGTATATATTTGGGATTGTTTTGGTACTGTACCTAAAATCATAATTCCACGTGTAGTTTCACCAACTGCAACACCATAGCCTTGTCGTAGCCAGATTTCAAGCTGAATAGGGTCAATACGTGTTCCGTTAAGGTTTTCGTAGTCGATAACAACGGGAAGAAATTCACGATAGCGATTTTTAAAAAAATGATAAATGGCATTTCTATGCGTAGTCATGCGCATTTTGATTTTTTCATCTAGAGACTGCTCAATATTTGTGTACATATGCTTCCTTTCTTAAAATAAAAATAGAGAGGGCTAAGCCCTCTCATGATTTAGCCTTTAATAACGACCTTGTTGTAGAATGGTGAAATTGCCTTGAATGAATAGTAATGAATCCAGTAAGTAATTTCGTCAAATTCACCGTTATAGAACGGCTCTTTAAGCATTCCTTTTGTGAATCGTTTATAACGAATCGCACGAGCGTCAAGAACCATAGCGAACAAATCACTATCAGGTTTGATTTCTTCAACTTTACCGGTGAAATCAGTGTTTTGAGATACATCATAAGTAAATACGTATCCTTTAGGAATGACGTCACCTACTTGTACTTGGTAGTCACCGAATGTTTGCAAGAGTTTAACACCTGCGTCAGTAACTGTAACATCTTCAGTTACTCGGTATGTGCCACCTAAATCGTCAAAAGAGATGATAATTTTAGATAGGTCAATACCTTCTGCATGGAATGTATTAGCAAGAAATGTGTTAAGCAGGTATCGTTTTACTTTGTCTGTGGTAATGATGACAAGGTCTGATAGTTTTGAGACTGTTGTAAAACGTCCTACAGCACCACCAGAAGCTTCACTAGCCTCGTTGTGTTTAGCTGAATTATTTTGTAAGTTCAAGATTGCTTCTGATAGAACCTCAAACAGTTCTTCCATGCTAGTCACTTCACGTGTGTCTTTAACGTGGTTAAGACCGTAATCAACAAGCATGGCTTTCATTTCGCTTTCTTCCGCCACGTTAATGTCTGTGATTTTTTTACGGTATACAGATACAGCGTAAGTGATTGCATCACCGATTGTAAGGAAGTTTAAGCGAGTGTCGTTGTTGTTAAGTGTGAATTTTAGTTTTTTAAGGATACCTTGGGCGTAAAGCTTAGTAGCCATTTTAGGGTAGTTACGTTTGAGCATGAGTTCCGCATTTTTAGACAAGTCCATCTCGATAGGAACTGAATCAAGGATAACATATTCTTCTGAATATTGACCAATAAAATCAACTTCCTTGGCTAACCAATTGAAACGGTTTCCAAGTACGGCTTCAATAATGAGTGTTTCATTAAGTTTAGGGAACAAGTATTTGTTAACGTAAGTTTCAAATTCCTTACCAGTATTGTCCCAGTTAGTTCCAAAAGTCCATGAATTTCCAGTTTCAGCATTGTATGAAAGTAGTGATTCTCGGACTGAATTAGTTAAAGCATTCGCCATTAAGCATTACCCCCAATATTCCATAGTTTAGATTCGTATTCGTCACGTCCGCTTGGCGTGATTGACATTTCTGGTGAAAGTTCGTTAGCTTTTGATAGTTTATCATAGCCAAAATCACCTCCTGAATTAAAAGTTTTAGAAGTTCCTTCTTCTGGTAGCATAGTTTTTTCTCCTTATGAATTTAATAATTTTTCGATTTCATCCTCTGATTCAACTTCAGCAGGTTCGTCAGTTGGTTCTTCCGCAGGTTCGTCAGTTGGTTCTTCCGCAGGTTCGTCTTTAGTTAGACTATCCTCAACCATTGCTAGACGTGATTGTAAGTCGTTAATGATGGATAGGAGTTCTTCCTTATTTGCAATTTCCATTATGTATTTCCTTTCTAAAGTAAAACTGTGTGATTAGTTAATGTACTGTATTACTTACTTGATTACATTGTTATCACCTTCTTTAC
>SKEL01002615.1_pt1 | contig 13234 bp, 14 predicted proteins | sample 4826741 | NCBI WGS metagenome assembly SKEL01 (sample SAMN11008810, study PRJNA524170) | human gut metagenome | biome: Human fecal sample; material: Feces; isolation source: fecal sample from pouch patient p33 | host: Homo sapiens | place: Israel: Tel-Aviv | collected 2016-03-22
CATCACGCATGGCAATATACTTGTCATAAGTCGCTTGCAATTGTTTTTCAAATTTAGAAGCTGAGAAGTCGATGTTTTTCAACTCAGTCTCGAAAGTTGTATGACGACAGTGGTCAGACCAGTAAGTATCCAAAACCTTCAACTCAGTCTCAGTTGGTACGCGTCCAATGGATTTGAAGTAATCTTGAATGAAGAGAAGGTCATCCACTTCCATTGCCAATCCTTGCTCAGCCTTATACTGTGCAAAATCTTCTGCCGTATACCTTTCAAAGAAATCCAAGCTTGGAATAGTCTTGTCAGACTCAGAGAAATCCTGTTTCGCAATGCCAACAGTGATATCTTTGAAACGAGAATCCACTGGGTTCAAGAGGTAGTTTTTAACAGCTTCCAACTCATTCGCATCAATATCCTTGTTAACCAAGTACAATTGCGCTGTATTCACTGTTACGTCATTTGAACTACCAAGCAACAGCAAAGCTTCTTGTGAAGATGCTGCACGTTGGTCAAATTGACCAGGCAAGCTTTCGATCGCAAAGAAAGCATATTTCTCAAGATCAGCCTGAACCGTAGCTTCATCCAAAACAGTATCGGTCACTTGCTCAGAGAAGATGTGTTTTTCCGCACGCGCAAACAAGTCCTCTGCCAAACCAAAAACATCGTAAACCTGAACAATCCGAAGATCCTTCAAGGTTTTCAACTGAAGATTATGCTGTAATTCTTTTACTAAAGAGTCCGATTTCACACGAAAATCAGCTTTTTTCTCAACGAAAATACGTTTATCCATTTTATTTCCTTTACTTCTATTCAAAAATGCTCTTGAAGACGAAGGTTTTCCGTTTCAACCAAATTATTTCAAGTCTTGCAACTTCTCTAACACAACCTTATATACATCCGTTAGGCTACCCAAATCTCTACGGAAAACATCCTTGTCCATATGGTGCCCTTCAGCATCCCAAAGGCGGCAATTATCTGGAGAGAATTCATCTGCCAAGATGATCTTGCCATCCTTATCAAAACCAAATTCCAATTTGAAATCAATCAAGCGAAGACCAATTTGTGCAAACCAATCCTTCAACAATTCATTGATGCGACGTGTTTCTTCCTTGATATAGGCAATTTGCTCATCATTGGCAATATCCAAGAACTTCACATGCTCATCATTGATGAATGGGTCATCCAACTCATCGTTCTTGTAGTAAAATTCAACGATTGGAGTTTTCAAGTCCAAACCTTCTTCCACGCCAAAACGTTTAGAGAAAGAACCCGCAGTCACATTACGAAGAACCACCTCCAAAGGAATAATTTTTACTTTCTTGTTGAGTTGTTCTGTGTCAGAAATACGTTCGATAAAGTGAGTAGCTACACCCGCAGCATTCAATTTTTCAAAAATAAGAGACGAAATCTGATTATTTAGCACACCTTTTCCCTTAATAGTCTCCTTACGAGCCCCATTAAGCATGGTTGCCTGGTCCTTATAGACCGACTTAATCACATTTTCGTCCTCAGTAGTATAGATATCCTTAGCTTTTCCAGTATAAATCAGTTGATTGGTCATGACTTTGTTCGCCTTTCGTATTTTATCACCTTCATTCTATCACATACAAAGTGTATTTTCAATAAAATTCCGTACAATATAAGCAGAATCCGAATAAAAAGGACAGAAAAAAAGATCATCCAGAATAATCTCTGAACGATCCCTTTTTCATTAGTGACCAGCAGTTCGTTTTTCGATATAGTCGACAACATCCCCTACTGTGTTAAATTCATCAATAGCCTTGTCCGGAATCTCAATTTGGTATTCATCCTCAAGATTGATAATAAATTCCATCAATTCAACAGAATCCGCCTGTAAATCCTTACGTAAGTCAGATTCCAAAGATACTTGAAAGTCTGGACCCTTGCGATCTTTGAGAAATTCCTCAATTGTAACTAAAATTTCGTTTTGTTTACTCATACATTACCCTTCCTTCGATAATTCCTTCACTGATTTTCCAACAACATCTGTCTCTAACATGGTCCGAATCTGACGAATCGTGCTATAGACAGCTTTGGCATCACTCGAACCATGCGTTTTAACAACAGGTGCTTGAAGACCAAACAAGACCGCTCCTCCAACATCTGAGAAATCCAAGGTTTGCTTCAATGATTTCAAACGGTCCTTGAGCAGAAAAGCTCCTAATTTCGCCTTCCAGTTTCCAGTGGCAATTGCTTGTTTCAATTGCTTCAAGATCCCAAAAGCCGTTCCTTCCATCGTTTTCAAGACAGCGTTTCCCGTGAAACCATCCGCCACAACGACATCAGCAACGCCATCCATCAAGTCACGCGCTTCCACGTTTCCAACAAAATGAATCGACTCATCCTCAGATAACAATTGGTAGGTTTCCTTGCGCAAAGGATCTCCCTTACTAGCTTCTGTCCCATTGTTCAATAGACCCACGCGTGGTTTTTGAATCCCACGAACATTTTCAGCATAATAGGACCCCATCACAGCATACTGATGCAAGTGCTCCGGTGTATTTTCCGCATTGGCACCTAAGTCTAGCATATCATACCCACGACCATCAACCGTCGGAAGTGTCGACATCAAACCTGGACGTTCCACCCCTTTGATGCGGCCAACGATAAAGAAACCTGCTGCCAACAAGGCACCTGTATTCCCCGCAGATAGCATGGCATCGACCTCACCATCCTTCACATCCTTGGCAGCTAAGACCATCGAAGCCTGTTTCTTCCGACGAATGGCCCGCGTTGGCTCATCATCTGAATCGATTTTTTCTTCCGTATGCACAATCGATACACGTTCTGTTGCGGTTAAATAGTCTTTGATTTTTGCCTCATCGCCATACAAGACAATCTCAATATCATCAAAATCACGAATGGCTTGATTCACACCTTCTACCAAGGCTTGAGGTGCATTATCGCCCCCCATTGCATCTACTGCAATTTTTTTCATGTTTCACCTCCAGATGAATCTTTCATAATCGCTCCCCAATCACTCAAGGAATCGATAAACTTTTTAGCTTTTAAATGGATCCCTACATACTCCTCATACAACTGATCAATTGCCTGACGCAGAGCTGCTTTCATCTCCGCTTGTAGGGAAATCGTCTCTAACTCACTGAATCGTACTGCTTGAAACTGATCCAATAAATAGAGAACATTCGGATGCCAGTGAGCGCGTCTCTCATCCTGATCATAATGATCCGGACAAAGGACCCCACTATACCGAAAAGAGTAATCAAAAGGAAGTCCAACCCGATGACAGAAACAGCATTCATGCAGATTCAAGATAACTCCAAATCGTGATAGAATCTGAATCTCAAAAATATTGGTCAAAACCTCATAATCCAGTCCCTCTTCCATCAAAGACAAGGTCTTTTCCAAAAAAGCAAACAGGGCTGGATCCACCTGATTATCCTGAATACTTGCATCTGCAAGCGCCAGAACATAGGTCGCATAAGAAAGGGCAAAAAGATCTGCATTGATTTTCTTATAAACCTGCACATCTTGAAAATCATCAATATAACTCAACCCATCATCATTGATTTTCAACAACATATCTGCCGTTACCAAAGGTTGCAACATGGGATTCAACCGTGATTTTCCCGCATGTTTCACAAAAAACATCCGCTTCCCTGACTTCTCCGTGAAAATTTTGACCAGCTTGTCATCTTCACGAAACTCCCGATTATACAGGACAATTCCCCGGGTCTCAATTGACTCCAGCATGTTCTTCCATATACTCCTTCAAGCGTTTCATAGCTTCCTTGATAACCTCCATGCTGGCTGCATACGACAAACGCACATAGCCTTCACCATATTGACCAAAAGCAGCACCAGGAATAAAAGCAACCGCTTTTTCACGCGCAAAATCCTGCAAGAAAGCAAAGGAATCTTGATTATAACCAGCTGGGATTTTAGCAAAAATATAAAAGGCTCCATCTGGCTTAATCATCTCAAACCCAAGCGCGGACATCTGTTCGATAATATAATCCCGACGCTTCACATATTCCTTCTTCATTGGCTCCGCATCATCCCGACCTTCCGTCAAAGCTTCGATCGCAGCATACTGGTTCATGGTTCCAGCAGCCGTTACCAAATACTGATGGCTCTTGATGAGTTGGGCCGTCAATGCAGCCGGGGCAAAGATAAAGCCAAGTCGCCAGCCTGTCATGGCATGAGATTTGGACAAGCCATTAATAACAATGGTCTGCTCAGGAATAAAGGAGGCCATAGAGACATGCGCTTCTCCAGTATAAGTCAACTCTGAATAGACTTCATCACAAATCACAAAGACTTCATATTTTTTTAAGACAGCAGCTAATTCTGCCATCTGTTCGCGCGAATAAGTGACACCCGTTGGGTTAGCTGGATAATTGAGAACAACAGCCTTCAATTTTTCACCCTGCTCTAAAATGGCCTTTTCCAACTTTCCAGGAGTCAAGACAAAACGATCTGCTGTCGTATCAATTTCGACAATCTCCGCCCCAACCAAATTCACAATGGGTTCATAACCAGGATAAGCTGGCGCCGGAAGAAGGACTACATCTCCAGGTTCCAAGATTGCTGTCAAGGTTGCAGATAGGGCTTCTGTTGCACCGATCGTCACCAATATCTCATCTTCAGGACGGTAGTGAATACCATATTTATCAGCCACAAACTGACTCGCAGCCTCACGCAAAGCCAGCAAACCACTCATCCCAGTGTAATGGCTAAAATTCGCATCAATGGCAGCCTTTCCTGCTTCTTTTACATGTTCAGGAGTTGTAAAATCCGGTTCCCCCAAAGTCAAACGCAAGACACCAGGAATGGAAGAAATTGATTGATCGAACTGACGAATCAAAGATACTTCAATCCGATTCAGATTTTTATTAAAACGTTTCGTTAAATCCATAGAACACCTCCAAAACACTTATATTCATTATACTATAAATAGGACCCCATCGCAAAAGAACAAGCCAGATCCCCACCTTTTGCTTACCACCAATGGACATTTCAACAATCCTTCCATGCAAAAAAGACTTAGCAATGCTAAGTCTTTCAAGTCATTATTGTTGACCACGTGTTGCCACGTATTTCAATTGATCTGCATGTTTTGCCACAAAATCCTTCATTTCTGAATCAGGAATTTGACGAAGGTAGAGGTTAGAACGAATGGTTTCATCCTCTTCACGACAAGTTGACAATACTAAGTATTTATCAGATGCTTTGATCTTGATATTAGGATTCTTCGTACGAGCTGACTCATAGATATTCTTCAATTGTGTCGTAAAATCATTGTCATCAGTAAAGCTTGTACGGTAGAAAGCGGTGTCCTCTGGGACAATGACCAATCCCATTACTTCATAATAATATTTCCGCTCTGGTGTCTCAATCACAACATACGGATGTTGGTCCAAATACTCTTGTTTGTCATAGTAGTTGACATCATTAAACATGCGATGATCGCCGACCTTACTACCACGAGCATGACCAAACAACCAAGTCAAACGATCACTGAAGTCTTTCTTGTTGTCCATATCCATGAAGACTGTCCCCATGTATGGTTCATTTCCACCATCAAACGTCTTATTCAAATAAGTTTCATTGTCAGTGGTTTGTACAACAGGTTCATCCAACTCAGTACCCGGTGCATAGACATAAGCAATTGCCTCAGGGTTAACAGCTGTTAACTGAGCAAAACGATTTTTCAAGTAATCTTTTTCTTCTTGGCTTGGTTCATATTTAGTTTCTTGCTTGGTTGAGCTTGTTCCAGTTGTTTTTTTAGCCGTGCCAGATGACTTAGTTCCTCCAAATGGATTAAAGAAAATAAATCCAGCAACAAGAACAACAACTGCAACAAGAGCAGCAATTACAAGACCCAATTTATTTGAACTTTTTTCCCCAGCTCTTTTCATTGATTGATCTCCTCTTGATGATTTTTTCTAAAAAATAACACTGAACCCGAAGGTCCAGTGATATTTTACGAGCTAATTAATAATCAAATTATTTAACTGCGCTTGTTTTTGGAAGAGCTTTACCAGCTTGTTTTGAACCAGCTTTACCAGCTTCTGCTTTTTTAGCTGCTTCTTCTGCTTTAGCTGCGTCAGCTTTAGCTGCGTCTGCTTTAGCTGCGTCTGCGTTAGCTTGTTCTGGATTAATTCCATGTTCTTTCAAGTAACGAGCGTTAGCTTGTTCTGGAGTTTCATTCAAGATATAGTAACGGCCTTCTTTTTTCTTAGCTGTGTTTTGAACAGTTTGGAATTGTTGTACATATTTGTTACGTACGTTCAAGAATGCAGTATTGAATGCTGCTTCATAAGCTGCTTTCTTTTCTCCGTAAAGGTGTGAACCACCTTCAACAGCATCAAATTCAGCTTTAGCTGCTACTACTGCTGGATCAGCCGCTGCTTCAGCTTTGATTTCGTCCATGTGACCGTTAAGGTATTCTTCAACTGTACGAGCACTTACAAATTCAGATTGATCATAGTATTTTGAAGCGACGTCAGTATCTTGAGGTCCTCTAGGATTGTTAGCTCCACCGTTGACTCCACCTTCGGCAAGAACTGGTGCTGCTGCAGCAAATACTGCAAGAGCTGCTACTGATGATAATAAAACTTTTTTCATTGTTTTATCTCCTTTTTTCTTTTCAAAAATTATTCGTTACTTCGTAACTATGACTAGTATACTAGGATATTCTGCCTATGTCAAGACTTTTCTTAGTTTTTTTTAAAAAACTATCAATTTTTTTTCTATTTCAAATAACTATTTTTTTCATATAGCAAATTGAATTGCTCAATTTATATCTTAGTTTATGTTATCGAATGTATAAAAAAGAGGGCAGTTGCCCTCTAAAAATTATATCCAATCTATTATTGGTTTACTACTGAAGAGTAGTTTGTGCTAACAAATGTTTCAACAGTCTTGAATGTTTCGTATTGTTGACCATCTTTAGCAGTTTCTTCTTTTTGTGAAGCAGAACCATAACGAGAATTTGGATCAACAGTCACAAGACGTTTACCATCGTCATATGAACCATTATAAGAATAGTTAGTGTTTCCGTATGTTTCTACAGCTTTGAATGTTTCATATTTTTGACCATCTTTAGCTGTTTTTTCTGTTTGTGAAGCAGAACCGTAACGAGAGTTAGTTGTTCCAGTTACATTTTCTTCTGAAGGAAGGTCTTTTTTAGCTGTAACTGCAACTGGTTTTTTAGGTGCAGCTGGAGTAGATACTTCTTGAAGAACACCATCTTTTTTATCACCTTTTGGTTGTTGAACTTGTACCACTGCAACTGGTTTTTTAGGTGTAGCTGGTGTAGCTGGTGTAGCTGGTTTTTCTGGTGTAGCTGGTGTAACTTGAGTTGGTTTTGAAGGAGCTTCTACCTTGTTTCCAAGTCCAAGATAAGTTTGAGCGTAGTATGATCCAAAACGGTTATTTGGATTATCTTTGCTATTTGCCAATGTTGAAGCAAAAACAACTGAAGTTGCTGCTACAGCTGAGAGAACGACTGCACTTGATAATAAAACTTTTTTCATAATAGTTTTATCTCCTTTTTCATATTTAATATAGATTGCTCTACAGTGAACATTTTATACATATATGTTGGGTTTGTCAAGTGTTTTTTCAACAAAACACTGTAATATCAAGAAATTAATTTTAAATCATGGTCTATTTGATACCAAAAATTACGATATTGAGATAATTCTACAAAAAGAAAAAGAAATGATAAAACTTCTTCTTTTTCTTCAAACTATTTCACCACCCCATTTTTTGGCAATCGTTTCTTGGGCAAACTAGGATCAGCCTTTGCTTCTAGTTCTTTAGCTGCTTGAACCAGTTTTTTCCGTTTCTTTTCTTTTTTTAGATTTTCCAACCATTTTCTGATTTCCATTTGTATATCCTCCTAAATAAAAGAGGCCAGTTACCCAGCCTCCTTATTGTTAACATTTTTTGGCATTTCCGATTTCAAATAGAGGAGAAAGAGGGCGATTTTCGTGAATGCGAACAATGGCCTCTGCAAGGAGTTTCGCAATCGAAATTTGCTCAATCTTATCAATTAATCGATCTTCCGGTAGATAAATCGTATCCAACACCACCAACTTCTTAATGGCTGATTTTTGAATATTGTCCATCGCTGGTCCTGATAAAACAGGGTGAGTACAGCTCGCATAAACTTCAACAGCACCTGCTTCTGCAAGGGCGTCCGCGGCATGACAGATTGTACCAGCTGTATCAATCATATCATCAATCAAAATACAAGTCTTGCCTTCAACACTCCCAATGATATTCATCACTTCACTCGTATTCATCTTATCGACACTTCGACGTTTATCAATAATCGCAATCGGTGTCTTCAAAAATTCAGCTAATTTTCGAGCACGAGTCACACCACCATGGTCTGGACTGACAACAACATAGTCTTTCCCAATCATCCCGCGACGTTCAAAATAGTCGGCGATCAAAGGCGCACCCATCAAGTGGTCAACAGGAATATCAAAGAAACCTTGAATCTGAGCGGCGTGCAAATCAATTGTCAAGAGGCGATCAACTCCAGCAACCTCAAGCATATTGGCTACCAACTTAGAAGTGATTGGTTCACGAGCTCGAGCTTTCCGGTCTTGACGAGCATAGCCGTAATATGGCATCACCACATTAATGGATTGCGCACTAGCCCGTTTCAACGCATCTACCATAATCAAAATTTCCATTAGATTATCGTTAACCGGCGAGCTAGTGGATTGCAAAATATAAACATCTTTCCCACGGATTGATTCTTCAATATTAACCTGAATTTCTCCATCAGAAAATTGACGAACCGTTGACTTTCCAAGCGGTAGTCCCATTTCTCGAGACACACGTTGAGCCAATTCTTGATTTGACGACAAAGCAAAGAGCATTAAATCAGAAAATGACATGATTTCCTCCAGTAAAATCTAAAACCATATTGTACAGTCAGCACAAATTTCTCCTGTAATCATTTTATCGCTTTTTAAGCAAATATTCAAATATTAATTTATGGAAATTACAAAATCTATCACTACCTAAATTCTATCAAAAAAGAAGCAGAACAAATGTTCTGCTTCAGTGTAATTCTTAGTTTGGATAGATATAAGTAACAGTACCTTGTGCTGTTGTTGGGTTAAACCAACCACGGTAGTTACCAATACTACGGATACCATTATAGTTAGACTCAGAGACTTGGATGCTTGTTGTAGATTGAACGGCTGTAACAACTGCTACGTGTCCATATCCACCATCATTCCAACATGCAATGGCACCAACTTGTGGTTGAGATCCTGTACGGAATCCTGCTGCCGCTGCACTTGCTGCCCATTGTCCACCATTACCCCAGTAATCACCAGCCCATGGAGCCAATGTCTTCGCACCCCATGTACATTCACCAACTGGATAAGATGATGCAGATGTACTATAAGTTGGACGAGAAACAGTTGCTGCTGGAGCTGCTGCTGCTTGAGTTTGAACAGCAGGTTGAGCTGCTGCTTGAGTTTGTGCAGCCGCTGGTGTTGCAGCAGGTGTTTGTGCTGCTGCCTGAACTTGTGCTTGAAGAGTTGTATTAGCAGAAGCTTTTACAGCTGCTTGTTGTTCTTTTTGTTTTGCACGGTAAGCTGCCTCAGCTGCTGCCGCTGCTGCCGCTGCTTTTTCAGCTTCAGCTTTTTGTTGCAACAAAGCGTTCTTTTCGTTTTCAGCAGATGATTTTTCAGCTGCCAAATTCAATTGTGCCACTTTCAACTCAGCTTCTTTAGTTGACAAAGCTTGCGCATCATCTTCTAATTGCTGTTTATTTGCAATAACAGTATTGATAGCGTCGTTGTTTTCTTTTTGTTTTTGTGCAATATCTTCTTTATCACGTTTTTGCTCTTGCAACATTTTGTTGTTAGCATCTGCAATTTCATTCATAGCAGAAATACGTGAGATAGCTTCTGTCAAAGATCCAGAGCTAACAATCGCATTAATATAGCTTGTTGCAGTTCCAGTTGTTTGAGCACTACGTGCTTGATTTGCAAGTGATTCTTGACGAGCAACAATATTTTTTGACAACTCATCGATCTCAGCTGACAATCGTTCAGATTCTTCATTCAAACGGTCATTTTCAGCTTGAAGATTTTCTTGTTGTTGTTTAATTTCAGATACTTGACCTTGGATTTGATCTACCTGAGCTTGTGCACTTTGTTGTTGTTGATTAATACTATTGATTTTGTTATCTTGAGCAGCAATCTTATCATCTGTTGAGTCAGCTGATACACCTGCTACAACAGCACCTTGTGATAAAGCAACTGTACTCAATAAGATTGTGGCAAATAATTTTTTCTTCATTAGATAAATTTTCCCTTTCTAATAAGACACTAACTAGTATAACAAATTTTTTAAAAATTTATATTACGCTATTGTTACATTTTTATTTCGAGTTTATAAATAAATCTTTTCAAGTAAAGGCTGTAATACTATTAATAGAAGCACATTCAAAATTAAACTAGGCGCAATTTGATGGATAATGAGAGTAATCCAGTTGAATTTTATACCAATAAAAATAATCAGAAGAAGATTGGTTGAAATCTGAAATATTAGAATCATTAATAAAAATGTAAAAAAACGAGTCAATCGATTGACCAAAATAATCTGATTACACCGATAAAAAATCACCTGTAACAAAGGAAAGACTAGGAAGGCAATTCCTAGAGTGTGTAAAAAATACACATCAAAACAAAAACCAAAGAAGACTCCCCACCAAATACTAGCTATCTCAGAGAAATAGAGACTCAATAACATAAAACCATATAGAAATAAAAATGAAGTAGGTTCAAAAGAGTTTGGACAGAAACGAGAAATAAGAAAAGAGATCTGTCCGTCAACAAATAAAGATAAGAATAAGATTAAAGGGAAAAAATGGTACTTACGTATGACTTTCACACTACTCTCCAATCAATAGTACATAACGATTGACATCTAAATTAGCCTTTGGTTTCACACGAATTTCTTGCCCTAACTGATCAGATGCCTTTTGAGTAGAAGTCACTGTACCAAGAGGTAAGTCACTACTCTTATATTTTCCTAAACCACTTGTTGAAACCAGAGATCCTTTTTTAATTTCAACTGGATCTCCAATTTGCAACAACCGAAACTCACCTGTCTTCTCGTCATAACCATTTAATAAAGCAAAAATAGATTGACCTTGACTCTCAATTTTAAACGTCAGGTGTTGTGAAGAAATAGTATCTTCGACTAATAATTTCACTTTGCTAGAATTTTTCTCTATACTTTCTACCACACCAATGACGCCACCAGACGAAAGGACAAACATAGAATCAGAAATTCCATCTGAACTACCTTTATCAATAACAAATTCCTGATCCCACGAACCATAATTACGGTCAATAATCTCACTAACGACTTGTTTAGAACCCGATACAGAATTCTTGATTGACATCAAATCCTTTAATTCTCTATTTTCTGATTCCAAACGGTTAAGTTTTGACTGGTCAATATCCTTTTGATAAAGACGTGATTTTAACGAACGATTTTCATCATTTAATTCAGATAAATTCTTTAAATCCTTTGCCTTAGATTCCACAACAACAAATGGAACCGATACTGCCTTATCAACAATAGCTAATATATCAGAAGATTTTAAAACAATCGAAGTTCTAACAGATGGAAAAAGAAATAAAATTCCTGAAACAGTTAAAACAAACACAAAACTAAAAATTTTAAAGAATCGATTCAAGAACATAGACAAAACCTTCAAAATATAAAAAATAGTTTGAGATGACATCTCAAACTTGGAAATTATACGGAGAATGGGGGATTCGAACCCCCGCGCCGGTTACCCGACCTAACGATTTAGCAAACCGTCCTCTTCAGCCTCTTGAGTAATTCTCCAAAATGGGCACGAGTGGACTCGAACCACCGACCTCACGCTTATCAGGCGTGCGCTCTAACCACCTGAGCTACGCGCCCAAGTTAAAAACTTGGTAAAGAACCTATGTTCAAAGCGGGTGACGAGAATCGAACTCGCGACAACAGCTTGGAAGGCTGTAGTTTTACCACTAAACTACACCCGCTTATTATTAAAAGAAATGGCGCGAGACGGAATCGAACCGCCGACACATGGAGCTTCAATCCATTGCTCTACCAACTGAGCTACCGAGCCAAATTGCGGGAGCAGGATTTGAACCTACGACCTTCGGGTTATGAGCCCGACGAGCTACCGAGCTGCTCCATCCCGCGTTAATATTAAGGAGGATGTGGGATTCGAACCCACGCACGCTTTTACACGCCTGACGGTTTTCAAGACCGTTCCCTTCAGCCGGACTTGGGTAATCCTCCAAATATATAGTCCGTACGGGATTCGAACCCGTGTTACCGCCGTGAAAAGGCGGTGTCTTAACCCCTTGACCAACGGACCATACTATTAATGGGCACGAGTGGACTCGAACCACCGACCTCACGCTTATCAGGCGTGCGCTCTAACCACCTGAGCTACGCGCCCAAGTTAAAAAACTTGGTAAAAATGAACAAAAGTTCAAAGCGGGTGACGAGAATCGAACTCGCGACAACAGCTTGGAAGGCTGTAGTTTTACCACTAAACTACACCCGCTTAAATGGGAGTTAACGGGATCGAACCGCTGACCCTCTGCTTGTAAGGCAGATGCTCTCCCAGCTGAGCTAAACTCCCAAATGAGCCTAGTATCTACTAGGCTCAATCTCTTGCTAAGCGACTACCTTATCTCACAGGGGGCAACCCCCAACTACTTCCGGCGTTCTAGGGCTTAACTGCTGTGTTCGGCATGGGTACAGGTGTATCTCCTAGGCTATCGTCACTTAACTCTGAATGATTAAACATTCAAAATTGAACATCTATATTCTAACAAGTTAAACTCACGTTGTCAATATCTTCTGACTCTTTGGATAAGTCCTCGAGCTATTAGTATTAGTCCGCTCCATTGCTCACACAACTTCCACTCCTAACCTATCTACCTGATCTTCTCTCAGGGCTCTTACTGATATAAAATCATGGGAAATCTCATCTTGAGGTGGGTTTCACACTTAGATGCTTTCAGCGTTTATCCCTTCCCTACATAGCTACCCAGCGATGCCTCTGGCGAGACAACTGGTACACCAGCGGTAAGTCCACTCTGGTCCTCTCGTACTAGGAGCAGATCCTCTCAAATTTCCTACGCCCGCGACGGATAGGGACCGAACTGTCTCACGACGTTCTGAACCCAGCTCGCGT
>SKEL01002618.1_pt1 | contig 13229 bp, 10 predicted proteins | sample 4826741 | NCBI WGS metagenome assembly SKEL01 (sample SAMN11008810, study PRJNA524170) | human gut metagenome | biome: Human fecal sample; material: Feces; isolation source: fecal sample from pouch patient p33 | host: Homo sapiens | place: Israel: Tel-Aviv | collected 2016-03-22
TCTGGGTAGAATGTTTCAGCAAACTTAACCCAAGCAGGGCAACAAGATGTGAATTGAGGCAATACGGAATCACTATTGATAACGCGTTCCAACAACTCAGATGCTTCCTCCATGATAGTCATGTCAGCACCAAAGTTTGTATCTAAAATATAGTCGCCACCCAATTTACGAAGAGCAGCTACCATTTTACCTTCTACGAATGTACCTGCATCAAGGCCAAACTCTTCACCTAAGCCAACACGTACAGCAGGTGCAGTTTGGAAAACGACAATTTTATTAGGGTCAGCAATAGCTGCTTTAACTTCATCAATTTCAGAACGTTCATTAATAGAATCGAATGGACAAATAGATGCACATTGACCACAATGGATACAAATTGGATGATCTCCATTAGTTGTCAAATCGTAATAGTCGAATACGCCCATATCAACAGCGCATGCTTTACGGCATAAAGAACAGTTTTTACATTTAGATAAATCTTGCACAATGGCAATATTGCCTTCTTCAATAGGCACACGACGATCTAAAAATTGGTACTTACTCATGTTTCCTCCTACTTAGGTAACGTTGTTATCGTTAATCGATGAAATTATACTACAAAATGTGATTTTTATCAATGATTCTGAAAGTAATTCCTATGCATATCAGGTATTAAAAAATCGCATAAAATAAAGATTTATAGACGTTCTTCTAATTCCATCCATCGATCCGTCAATGTATCGATTTGAGATTGTGTCTCTTCTCGTTCAGCCATGAGGATTTGCATTTTTTCATAGTCCGTACCGGCTTGGCCAATCATGACATCCAACCCTTTAACAAGATGTTCTAGTTTTGGCAGTTCCTCCATAATCGATGCATATTCTGCCTCTTCAGCCTTATTGAGGCCTTTCTTTACAGGACTTTCTGTATGACTAGATTCAGCACTAGAGGATGCACCAATTGTATCCATAGAATCAGATTCTGCCTCAGTTCTATGAGTACTAGCACTCTGTTGTTCAGGTACATAGAATGGTGAATTGTTACTTTCACCATTGTCAGCCTTATAATCAGAATAAGATCCGTGAACGATATCGATACGACCATTGCCCGTAAATACAAATAATTTATCTACCACGCGGTCTAGGAAATAGCGATCATGGCACACGGTTATGATAACGCCACTGAAGGAATCAAGAAAATCCTCTAATACCTCTAGTGTAGGGATATCTAAGTCATTAGTCGGTTCATCCAAGAGAAGTACATTAGGCGCACTCATAAGCAATTTTAAAAGGTACAATCTACGACGCTCACCACCAGATAATTTACGAATAGGCACACCATGTAATTCAGGGGTGAATAAAAAGCGTTCCAAAATTTGACCTGCACTTAACGTTGTGCCATCACCAAGCGACATATAGGAATGGTCCTCTTTTATATAATCAAGGACACGCATATTTTCATCAAATTCAGGCAATTCCTGTTTAAAGTGTGCAATACGAACAGTCTCGCCTTTGCCAATAGTTCCTGATACTGGCTCATAGGTGCCATCGATGATTTTCATAAATGTCGATTTACCAACCCCATTGGGACCTACGATACCGATGCGGTCATGACGCACCACGTGATATGTAAAATCATCAACCATAGGGCGTCCATCAAAATCAAAGGATAAATGTTCAATGTCAAAAATAGTCTTGCCCAATCGAGTCTTTAAGGCAATTGGATCCATTTGATCAGAACGTCTAGTTTTCTCCATATTTTTAAGCGTTTCATACCGTTGCAAACGGGCCTTTTGTTTGGTACTACGAGCTTGAGCACCACGGCGTACCCATTCGATTTCCCGCTTTAAAAATTGACGGCGTTTCTCCTCGGTTGCAGCTTGGCGTGCCTCACGGTCTGCTTTCAATTCAATAAATTTTTCATAATTTCCTTCGTACTCATACATGTGACGATTGGATAATTCCAAAATACCATTACATACAGAATCTAAGAAATATCTATCATGAGTACTAATCAACAAGCCCCCTTGCCGATTGCTTAAATATGTTTCGAGCCACTCAATACTATCTTCATCCAAATGGTTAGTCGGTTCATCTAAGAGGAGTAAATCACAAGGGTATAATAAGGCTTGCCCTAACGCCAATCGACGTTTTTGACCACCCGATAATAGACTAACGGACATATTGACATCGTGAAAGCCCAATTTACTCAAAATGATACGCGCCTCTTGCTCTACTTGCCAACCATCTTGGGTATCCATTTCTTCTAAGCACTGCATATAATAGCGCTCAATACGTTCATCAGACACGCCCTGCTCTTGTATATAGTGGTAATCGCGACTGGCCTTGTCAAATCGTTTTACCATTTGTAATCGCGGATGGTCACCATCTAAAATAGCTTCCAATAAGGTATTACCTTCATCAAAACTTGGCGTTTGTGCTAAATAATGGATGGTAGCCTTGCCATTGCGCTCAATAGTACCCTTATCACACTCCATCTGGCCTGTTAAAATCTTTAAAAAGGTTGATTTACCAGTTCCATTGATTCCCACAAGTCCCAATCGCTTTTGATTTGTAAATGTTATGGACACATCGGTAAATAACAATCGTGTGCCATACGATTTCTCTATATTCTGTAAACTAATTACGTTCATTCCCGTACTCCTCTGTTATCATTATGTTATTTATTATACTACAGATTTTCATTGACAGTCATACACCGCATCAGTAGAATACAGATAGATAACTAGACAGTAATCCAACATGATAAGTACATACTATTAGGAGGTTCTCATGGCAACAGATGCAGTATTAGATTTTTATGATGCTCTAGATTTTGAAATTATCGACTTTGATGGTTATGATACACTTTTTGTTGAACTATTAGACGATGGTACTTATGCAACTGTATCCGACGACGATGGTCATATGCCAGATACACTCGATACGCCAATCGTATTCAATGTATATGACGATACCGATTCATTCCAATGGAGTGTAAGCCTTAATGATTCTCATCAATTACAAGCACTACTGGAGGAACATACTTCAACAGAAGATTTCTTAAACGCATTACAAACGATTCGTACAGAAAACATTGAAAACTATCAATAACTTCGGGCGCGAATAATAAAAAGGTCATCCCCAAGCTAATGGTTACCTAATCCATACATATGGTAGGTAAATTAGTTTCGGGGATGACCTTTTTATTTATAGTATTTCTAACTCGCACTTAGTAGAAAGTGCATCTGTTTTTGTATCTAGAATATGAATGAGTTCGTTTACGATATTAGCAGCACCATCTACATGCCAAGCACGTGCTTGTTCAGACATTTGTTGTAACCGTGGCGGATTGATTAACAACGCAGCCACTACGTCCTCTAAATTATGTATATCTCTAGCCCAACGCGCACAACCTCGCTCTTCTAATAGCTCCGCATTAGCCTCTTCTTGACCGGGAATAGCATTAAAGAAAACCATAGGAAGCCCAATGGTAACAGCCTCCATACAGGTCAATGCACCAGGCTTTGTAACGAGCATAGTCGCTGAGTGCATTAGCTCAGAAATATTGGATGTATAACCGTATACAGTGGTTTTCGTTTTCATCCGTACACTAAGATTTACTAGAGACTCATAGAGCGATGTATTCTGTCCCGCTACGACAGTAATCTCATCAATACCATTGACCGCATCTAAATGTTGAAGTGCAATCTCTAATGAACCTAAGCCTAATCCTCCCCCCATAACGAGAACCTTAACAGGGGATTTCATTTCATAGTGATCGATGGCATCCTTAAAGAATGATCTACGCACCGGAATACCGGATACATGGATTTTATTCTGCTCAATACCGACGGCCGTCATTTCTCCTACCATGTCCTCTGTAGCGACAAAATAGGTATCTACTTGAGGGTAAATCCAGAATTGGTGACTACTGAAATCCGTTAGGATGGCCACTAACGGGACATCAATATGGCCTTGGCGTTTCAAAATACAGGCGGCTCCACACGGAAATGGGTGCGTGAATACAATCACATCAGGCTTCTCTTGTTGAATGAGCTTCAACATACGACTTTTAAGAATATAGGACAAAACGGTTTGTAAAATAGTCCCTTTTTTCTCCCCCTTTGATACACGATAAATCATATCGTATAACATAGGAAATACGTCAATCATCTTAATGTATGTACCCTTGATAAGATGTTCTACTGACATAGTTTCCGTATCAAGAAAATCCACATGGCTAATCTCTGCATGTGGTTCTTTTAATTTCCAATATTCTTCTATCGCCCTTGCGGCCTGCATATGTCCTGTCCCAATAGAGGCAGATACAATGAGGACCTTCCGTGATTGTTCTGTAGTCATAATCTATCCTTTCCTTGTGATTATACCACATAAACACGAAAAAATAACATAGACGAAAAAAGAGACCCTATTGGGTCTCTTTTACATCTTATTCAGATTATTTTTTGCGTTTTTTTGCAGGAGCTGCGTTAACTTGTTCTTTCAAACCTTTACCAGCTTTGAATGCAGGAGATTTGGAAGCTTTGATAGTGATAGTTTTACCGTTTTGTGGGTTGCGGCCTTCACGAGCAGCGCGTTCACGAACTTCGAAAGTACCGAAGCCGATAACTTGAACTTTACCACCAGCAGCTAATTCTTCAGCAACTGTGTCGAATACAGCTTTTACCGCTTTTTCAGCGTCTTTTTTAGTCAATTCAGTTTTTTGTGCAACACTTGCGATTAATTCTGTTTTATTCATGACAGAACCTCCTTAAAAATACAATACCCGAGATTACTAACATACCTCTAGGTTACTTTTCCTGCACTTTAGCCTCCTCCCAAAAAGCATCCAGCTCAGCTAATGAAAAGTCTTCCCATGAGCGATCGCTTTGGTTAACACAAGCTTCTACATGTGAAAAACGCTGTCGGAACTTAGTGTTTGTGCGATTCAGTGCATTTTCACCGCTTATTTTATACCATCTAAATAGATTAATCAAGGAAAAAAGCACATCTCCTGCCTCTTTTTCCATATTTTCTCTATCTTTTAAGGCCACAGCCTCCTTAAATTCACCGATTTCTTCACTCACTTTTGCCCAAATTGGCTCCAGCTCATCCCAGTCAAAACCTACCTTTCCGGCCTTATCTTGTAGCTTTTGAGCAGCCACTAATGCAGGTAAACCCTTGGACACTCCATCTAATACACTTTTTCGTATATTTCCCTTTTCTTGTGCTTTTAATTCATCCCAAGTGTATATTTTTCCTTTATTGTCAGGATTTTCTTCTGGAAATACATTAGGATGACGATGAATCATCTTCTCAGTTACGTCATTTATTACATCTTGTAATGTAAAAGCCCCGTTTTCTTCAGCAATGCTACTATGAAACACGATTTGTAATAATACATCACCTAGCTCTTCTCGCAGATTATCCATGTCTTTATTATCAATGGCATCCATTACTTCGTAGGTTTCTTCAATAAAATAACGGCGCAATGATTCATGAGTTTGCACTTTATCCCAAGGGCATCCATTAGGAGAGCGTAATTTTTGTACCACCTCTACAAGAGGTTGTATATCAATATTGGTCTTCATAGATTCGATTCTCCTCTACTTGGCGTTTACGCAATCGTTTACCGATAACAGGCATATGATACATATCATCCATTACGATAGCCTTAGTAATCCAAAGAGATAGTATATATACAATAAGTGCAACAAGGATAGAAATAGCTACAGCAACACCATTACCAACCATATCGACAAGGAACATAAAGCTAACTTGTGTAGCACCACCCATAGCCATAGCGGAAATGATGATTTTCAATAGATTCATACATTGGATAACACTACCTACATACCGTTTTACGAATACTAGATTAATCAATGCAGCGATGGCAAAGTTTAAATTCGTAGCCCATGCAGCACCATTAATGCCTAGCTCAATAGATCCTGTCAATTGATAGTCTAAGATAGCTTTCACCATAAGCCCTATAAAAATAGACAGCATAGGAATAATGGTGCGCCCTAAGCCTTGTAATATACCAGCCGTAATCTGTTGCCATCCTAAAAAGATAATACTAAGACTGATCACGGCAATAACGGGACCTGCATTGGGCGTCGCATAAATAAGCTGTGAAATAGGCGTTGCCAATACGCATAAACCTATACAAGCCGGTATAGCAAATAAATTGGCAATCTTCATCGCTGTGCTAGCACGCTCGATTATACGCCCCTTATTCCCCGTTGCATGCGCTTCGGATACAGCCGGTACAAGGCTCGCTGCGAGAGCCGTCGTTAAAATAATAGGTAATCCAATTAATGACGTGGCCATCCCTGTCAAATATCCAAACTGTGTAGTCGCCTCATGTAAATAGTAACCAATATCCATCAATCGTTTTGGAACGATAAAAGTATCAATTAAAGATACCATAGGCAACATAATATTGGCCATGGAAACAGGAATGGCTAGGGCAAATAAACGTTTAATAACAGCACTGGTACGTTCTATAGGGGCCTCTTCATTTTGCTCACTTAGCATCTGCTGACGCAAACTACGTTGAGACCTATAAAAATACACGAGTACGATTAAACCCGCTAATACGCCCGGAAATGTGGCAAAGGTAGCGCCACCTGCGGCCAGATGTAATCCGGAGTCGATAAAATAGTACGCAAGTCCCACCATGGACCCTACGCGAAATATTTGTTCAAAAACCTGACTTGTCCCGGTAGGAACCATATATTGGAAACCTTGGAAATAGCCTCTAAAACAGCTTAAAATAGTGACAACAATAATAGCCGGCGATAATAATTGAATCGGTATTAAAGCCCTTGAATCCGTTATAATGTTCCATTTGATAAGCCATTCTGCACTAGCATAAAGTCCCACACTAAATATAATACCTACTAGGGTAAGCACCCGTAAGGATACATTAAAAACTTGTTGTACCCCACGCATATCCCTATTCGCCAATTTTTCAGCAATCATAATGGAGATTGCCACAGGAATCCCTGCAGCCGAAATACTAACTATAATCTGGTATATCGGATAGGCCATCATATAGAGACCTATCCCCTCGCCTCCAAGAATACGAGCGACGAGTACCTTACTGAAAGCACCAATAATTTTAACGATAACACCAGCTATTGTTAAAATCATGGCTCCCTTTAAAAATCGGTTCATAGGCCCCCCTTAGATTTCTTTGACAACTCCTTCATCACCGCTTCTGTAATCGTTAAAATAGACCCCTTTAATCCATTCAAACTGATGTATAATGACGCAGGTTTTGTGTCCATGAACTTCATTTTCTTCCATAAATCTTCGCGAACAGCACCCATATCCCAATCGGCCATTTTTGAATCATCTTGCCAATGGATGATGAGCTGACCATCGCGACGAACGATGCTCTTAATTCCCAACAAACGAGCCTGTTCCTTAATTTGAGCGACTCGTAGTAAACGATCTACCGGATCCGTTGGTGTACCAAAACGGTCGATAAGTTCATCCGTCAAATCATCAAGCTGCGCTTTATTCTTGATTTGTAACATCCGTTGATATACGGAAATCTTGCGCGCACTATCCTTGATATAGGCATCATCTATGAAAGCATCGATTTCAAGGTCAATGGCAGGATCTGGTACTACCTCTTTGACGACCTCTTTATTTTGTGCTTTCGCAATGGCTTCCTCTAACATAGATACATACATGCCAAAGCCGACCGATGCGATATTACCATGTTGTTGTGAACCTAATAGATTACCAGCCCCTCGAATTTCCAAATCGCGCATAGCCAGTTTAAATCCCGCCCCTAATTCTGTGAATTCTTCGATGGCTTTCAAACGTTTTTCTGCCGCTTCTGAAAGCATCTTATCAGGTCGATACATGAAATATGCATAGGCGCGTCGTCTAGACCGACCTACACGGCCACGCATTTGATAGAGTTGAGATAAGCCTAAACGATCCGCATCGTATATGATAATCGTATTGGCATTTGGTATATCAAGGCCTGTTTCAATGATGCTTGTACTGAGCAATACATCATAATGACCTTCATAGAAATCGGTCATAATTTCTTCGATTTGACGGCCTGTCATCTGTCCATGTGCAATAGCATAACGCAAATCTGGCAACTCCTGTTCTAATAGTTCACCCATATGATTAATCGATGCTACCCGATTATACACGAAGTAAACCTGTCCCCCTCGAGCAAGTTCTCGTTTAATTGCATCAGCTATGAGATTCATATCGTATTCTACTACATAGGTCTGTACTGGTAGTCGATCCTCTGGAGGTGTACTAATAACAGACATTTCACGAACACCTACAAGAGACATATGAAGTGTCCGTGGAATAGGTGTCGCACTTAAGGTAAGGACGTCAATATTACTAGCCCATTCCTTCCATTTTTCCTTTTGTGCAACGCCAAAACGTTGTTCTTCATCTACGACAAGGAATCCTAAATCTTTGAATTTTACCTTTTTATTTAACAAGGAATGGGTACCGATTAAGATATCGATAGAACCATTTTCGACGCCCTTTAGCACCTCTTTCTTCTCCGATGTAGAACGGAATCGATTGAGTACATCTACCTTTACACCAAATGGATTAAATCGATTTAAAAACGTTTGGTAATGTTGCTGAGCTAATACAGTAGTTGGTACCAATACGGCCACTTGCTTACCGCTCACAACGGCCTTAAAGATGGCACGCATAGCGACCTCTGTTTTACCAAAGCCCACATCCCCCGCTAACAAGCGATCCATCGGTGTTGGTCGTTCCATGGATTCTTTAATTTCTCGCGTAGCTTGTAATTGGTCCTCTGTTTCCTCATAAGGAAAGGCATCTTCAAATTCTTGTTGCCACGGTTGGTCCGGCAAGAACGCAAATCCTTCTGTAATTTCCCGTTTCGCATACAGTTCAACTAGCTTATCCGCCAAATCATCAATGGATTTCTGTGCCTTTGTAACCGCTTTACGCCAATCGCTACCACCCATCTTATGAATGCGAGGTACATCGCCTTCATTGCCGATGTACTTTTGCAATTGATCTAAATTACTAGCAGGCAAATACAGTCTATCTGTTCCGGCATAAGCAATTTCAATGTAGTCTCGATGGATACCTTCTGTTTCAATCGTTTTTAAGCCCACATATTTACCGATACCATGCATGCTGTGAACAACGTAATCGCCGACCGATAAATCCGCGAAATAATTAATTTCTTGGCCCTTTTTAGGCTTATTGCGAAGTTTGCGTTTTTGCTGCCCGTAAATATTGCCTTCTACAACGACAACTAAATGGCTATGTGGTAATTCAAAGCCATCAGTTAACAAGCCTTGCATAACGTGAACCGTATTAGGCTCAAAATTCCAGCTTTCACAAAGCTTATACGGAATAGCATCACCATGCAAAGCCTTTTCTATGCCTTCACGGCGCTGCAAATTATTAATCACAAGCACAACTTGATTGCCCAGCTTTTGCCACTGCTTGATTTCATCCATCAACAACGGAATTTGACGCTCAAAGCTCGTCATCGTTTTACCTTGAATGCCAATCGGATAAAATCCAGCTAGGCCTATAGAACGCTGTTGCATGAATGTGAAAGCCACCTCAATCTTAGCATCTACAGAGCGTTGCAATTCAGACCATTCACAATGTTGCTTGCGATGTGTTGCATCTTCTTTTAAGAATTTCTTCAACGCTTCTTGAATACGCACTGGTTCATCATAAATGATAAGTCCATCCTTTGCATAAGATAGCAATGTACTATCTGCATCATCGCTGGTTAAGAAGAATGGCGTCACCGTATAAGAATCTACCGTTTCAATAGACCGTTGTGTATCTACGGAGAAATGGCGCATCGTGTCGATTTCATCGCCAAAGAATTCCATACGTATTGGATCATCACTATTCACAGGGAAGATATCAAAAATATCTCCGCGCACAGAAAAATGACCACGTTGTTCTACCTGGTCTACGCGTTCATATCCAATTTTAACTAATTTTTCTAACAGCTCATCTCGCTCTATAGATTGAGAAACCTCAAGATGCACACTTTGAGATATAACATATTGAGGACTCACTACATATTGCGTGGCCTCTTCTATTGTAGCGAGGACTACAACAGGACGATTCCAGGCCAACATACTGAGCGCTCGCATTTGAGCACCCTGTCCTTCAAGACTACGAGCTACGGTCGTAAATTCTACACGTTCTGTAATGGGAAATGGCAATACCTGCACATTAGGCCAGAAAAACGCTAAATCCCGCTCCCATAATTCTTTATGTTCTTTATCGTGCACCACGATAATAATAGATTGTACTTGTTCCTCTGGAATAGCACGGCTTAAGAGGAATGACTTTTGTGATCCACTTAAACCATATATAACTGACTTTCCCTTTTGGCGAAACGCCTTTAGCCCATCTGTCATAGATGGGTTTTGTGAAAGCAGTGTGTCAATTGAAGTATCCATACTGCACCATATATAATGATTATCTATATAATATCTTAAACATATCTGTTACAAGTACAATAGTACTGATAATTTATTATAGCATATTTACGAATATGCAAAAAAACACCTGTTTCCTTAAACAGATGTAAATAGGCAAAAAAAAAGCACCTACAGGTGCAAATATAGTTGGTGCGGGAGAAGGGACTTGAACCCCCACGCCGTAAGGCGCCAGATCCTAAGTCTGGTGCGTCTGCCAATTCCGCCACTCCCGCGTACCGACTGAAATTATAATACCACTTATTATATATGACGTCAATCATTTTTTGTAATTTTTATGAGACTTCATCATATATATAGAATTAACAATTTCAAGATGTCTATGTATCTATCAACTCTAAAGTTCCAAGAATCAAAAAAGAGATGGTCCAAACACCTAACCTAGGTGCTAGGACCATCTCTCTTTTTAGGATGATGATGAATAAATGCATGCCCTACATTTACCAATAAATATATTAACAGACATAACAAAAGCCATGCTGATAATACCAAACGGTATATTCACCATGACTACTCTAACAATAAAAAGATTATAATTTGTGTACTACAAAACATCATTTACACAAAAAAATCCTTTTTACGGGTACGTAAAAAGGGAGTCTCAAACTTCTCCTCCCTATCACTCGTAGGTCAAATGGTGAATGTTGAATAGGCAGTTCTCCTGACTCGGTGTCAACGCTCATCTAGCCTTCCCAGTTTCCCAGTGACTTAATTAGACTCGCTTAACCATACAGTGGCGGGACCGTGCTGGCCTTTAACCAGCTTCTCTATTATGCTTTTCAGCACCTATTCCCAAATATGATGTTGTCTATGTGTTTATATTATCACCGTATGTTACTTTCGTCAAACCTTTTTTACATTTTCATAAATAAATATTTATAATACACTAATAACAAAAGACTATATTTCAATCTATCTATTATCTCATCATGCTTTCATGTATAATGATAGAGTAATTTACATTATGGAGGTCATTATGTATATCGGAGACATTATAAAAGCATTCCGCGAGGAACATCAACTTTCACAAGAAACATTTGCAGCAAAAGCAGGTTTAACGGTTAGCGAAATCAATACACTAGAACAAAACTTTCAAGACGGATCTTCTATACCCGTACCAGTTGCGATTCGACAAATAAAAGGCATTGCTCAAGCCATGGAACAACCAATGCCGGTTATCATGAGTCAAATACCATCCGACCAACAAGTTGTGGTCAACGTCGTCGCTGAATCAGATCAGCCTCATGCCAAATAAGGAGCAAACACCACACTATGAAAAAATTAGCTATTCTAACGCTTACATTCCTTACCTTAACGGGTGGTGCTTACGCAGTTAATATAGGTGACCTAGAGAACGCTAGAGGCTATTCCTATATGTATCGCATGAACGGCCAACAATACTATGCAGATAATCGCGTCATCGTCCGTGCAGGCGAAGGCAATAACTACGAAATCATCGCAAAAACATATAGCCATCAAGGTGCCATGTATTACATGACAGAATATATCAATCATTACTATTTCAACCAAGATGCTGATACCATCTATTGGACACAAGACGAAATCAATCTAATTGATGCTCGTACAGGTCAAATTCTACGTAGAAACATTAAGAAAAATCCTAAGCTAAAAGAATTAAAACCAGATACATATGGTTATATGCAAGCCATCTATTCTAAAAATATGGCGATTGCTGCAGGACAATTAAAAGAAGTATCCAACTAACAAAACGGAGCTGTTAATACAAAGCAGCCCCGTTTTGTTATCATTAAGCCTCCGTATATAAGGCCCTACGAATTAGAACAGACCTGTACTATCTCTGAGTTGGCCTATCTATATGGGGTCCTACAAATTAGAACAGGCCTGTACTATCTCTGAGTTAGCCTATCTATATGAGGTCCTACGAATTAGAACAGGCCTGTACTATCTCTGAGATGACCTATCCATATAGGGTCCCTACGAATTAGAACAGACCTGTTCTATCTCTGAGTTGGCCTATCTATATGAGGCCTACAAATTAGAACAGGCCTGTACTATTTCTGAGATGGCCTATCTATATGTGGTCCTACGAATTAGAACAGGACTGCACTATCTCTGAGTTGGCCTATCTATATGAGGTCCAACGAATTAGAACAGGCCTGTACTATCTCTGAGATGGCCTATCTATATGAGGCCTGCAAATTAGAACAGGCCTGTTCTAATTCTAAAAAGACACTTAAGTTAGTATTAGTCTATAAGATCCATAAAATATAGTTAGACAAATAAAAAACTCACACGTTCGTGTGAGTTTTAGTTTGGTGACCCAGAAGGGATTCGAACCCCTGGCCTTTTGATTCGTAGTCAAACGCTCTATCCAGCTGAGCTACTGAGTCATGTACTTGGTACTTGATTATATTAACATAATGACTAACTTTTTGCAAGCATTATTTTAATATTCTCAAGTAACTTTTTTATAGAATTGCGACCCGAAGGTCGCAGCTCTAAAGTTTGGCAGGGGCAGTAGGACTTGAACCCACAACCAACGGTTTTGGAGACCGCTACTCTACCAATTGAGCTATACCCCTATGCACATCAAGTGTACTTGATACTTGAATATAATACCAAGAAGCGCCCCCATCTGTCAAGGTAATTCTAAGATATTTAAGAATTTCATCTTTTTTATATAATATATAAATTACTATCAAAGTACAAAGATAATTGTCTCCTCACTTTCATGTATACAAACAGATAATTATTCTATAAC
>SKEL01002619.1_pt1 | contig 13229 bp, 9 predicted proteins | sample 4826741 | NCBI WGS metagenome assembly SKEL01 (sample SAMN11008810, study PRJNA524170) | human gut metagenome | biome: Human fecal sample; material: Feces; isolation source: fecal sample from pouch patient p33 | host: Homo sapiens | place: Israel: Tel-Aviv | collected 2016-03-22
TCAGTGAAAGCCGATATTGGTATTTATTGCCTGCATTAGGTTTAGTGAGTGCAATCGGTTTGTCTGCCAATTTAAAATCAAATCAACAAATTCCGGTCAGTGTGTTCGCCGTGCTCAGTTATCTCGAGCCGACATTGCTCTTTTTAATTGCGATATTTTGGCTCAACACACAAGTTTCCCTTTCCGATTACTTTACTTATGTACCGATTTGGACCAGTTTGATTTTGCTTGGCATAAATGGCTTAAGGATAAAACATCATTAAAATTGACCGCACTTTGATATCAACAAGTGCAGTCATTCTTGAAATAATTCTAATTTACGTTCACAATGAACGAACATTCATATTTTATAGACTGAAGCCTTTTTTACTTCAGCATTTTCTCATAAGGCTCGCATTATGTCCGATCAACAAACAGATACACAAACTTCCTCAAATAATAAATCTCAACAACGTAAAAAAGGGCTTTCCATTTTTATTCTTTTGCTTCTTCTAATTGCAATTGGTTCTGCGGTTTATTGGTTTTTCTTTATTAAAGGCTTTGAAGAAACTGAAGATGCCTATGTTAGCGGTAATCAGGTGATGGTCTCATCACAGGTGGCAGGGAATATTGCGAAAATTAATGTCGATAATATGGATCCCGTACAAACTGGAGATGTGCTATTAGAATTGGACGACACCAACGCCAAATTGAGCTTTGAGCAAGCGAAAAGCAATTTAGCCAATGCGGTTCGCCAAGTTTCGCAACTGAATTACACCGTAAAACAATTAAAATCTGCTGTTCGTGCGAATGAAATCACCCTTGCTCAAGCGCAAGGAAACTTGAACCGTCGTGTACAATTAGTCAAAGATGGGGCGATTGATAAAGAATCTTTCCAACACGCGAAAGAAGCCGTTGAACTCGCAAAAGCAAACTTAACCACCTCACAAAATCAGCTTAGCGCAAATCAAGCCTTATTGTTAGATGGGCCTTTAAGTGAACAGCCACAAATTCAAAGTGCGGTCAGTAATTTGAAACAAGCCTGGTTAAATTTAGAACGCACGAAAATCCGCAGCCCAATTAAAGGCTATGTAGCTCGTCGCAATGCGCAAGTAGGACAAGCGGTTTCTGTTGGTGGAGCATTAATGGCAGTGGTTACTACTGAGCAAATGTGGTTAGACGCCAACTTCAAAGAAACACAATTAACTCATATGCGAATTGGTCAACCCGTTGAAATTCATTTCGACCTTTATGGTAAAGATAAAACCTTTAATGGAAAGGTCGTGGGAATTGAAATGGGTACGGGCAGCGCATTCTCATTATTGCCCACTCAAAATGCGACCGGCAACTGGATCAAAGTGGTGCAACGTGTTCCTGTACGAATTCAATTAGATCCGCAACAGCTTGCTGAAAACCCATTACGCATTGGGCTTTCTGCTACCGTAAAAGTAAACGTAACCGATAGCCAAGGCGAAACCTTGCGTGACCAAGCGCCCGCCACAACGCTATATTCCACCAATGTGCTGCAATATGATGAAAGTGTGGTCAATAATTTGATCGAATCTATTATTCGTGACAATAGCTATTAGGTTATGTTATGCCGCAATCTCATTTCAAACCACTGAAAGGCGGTGCGCTAGCGATGCTCACATTGGTGCTTTCGTTAGCCACTTTTATGCTCGTGTTAGACTCTACCATCGCCAACGTAGCCATTCCAACCATTGCTGGTGATTTAGGTGCCTCGTCCAGCCAAGGTACATGGGTCATCACTTCGTTCGGTGTGGCAAATGCTATTTCAATTCCGATCACAGGCTGGCTGGCAAAACGTTTTGGTGAAGTGCGGTTATTTTTAGTCTCAACATTATTGTTCGTACTGGCTTCTTGGCTTTGTGGCATTTCACACAGTTTAGAAATGTTGATCGTTTTTCGTGTCCTTCAAGGTGCTGTTGCTGGCCCAATCATCCCTCTTTCTCAAAGTTTATTATTAAATAACTACCCTCCTGAAAAACGCGGAATGGCATTGGCTTTTTGGTCAATGACAATCGTGGTCGCCCCGATTTGCGGTCCAATCTTAGGCGGTTGGATCAGTGATAATATTCATTGGGGTTGGATTTTCTTTATTAATGTTCCGATTGGGCTAGCCGTTGTCTTAATCAGTTGGAAACTTTTAGAAGGCCGAGAAAGCAGAATTTCTCATCAACCAGTTAATACTGTTGGGCTGATTTTGTTAGCACTCGGTGTAGGTGCGTTGCAATTAATGCTGGATCAAGGTCGCGAGCTAGATTGGTTTAATTCCACTGAAATTGTGGTGCTTACCATTATCGCGGCGGTAGGTTTAATCGCCCTCATCATTTGGGAACTCACGGACGATAATCCAGTTGTGGATGTCTCCTTATTCAAATCCCGAAATTTCACCGTAGGTTGTGTTTCGACTAGTCTTGCTTTCTTGGTGTATTCAGGGACGGTCGTGCTCATCCCGCTTCTGCTCCAACAGGTTTATAACTATACAGCCACTTGGGCGGGGCTTGCGGCTGCACCAGTGGGATTATTGCCGATTCTACTTGCACCGATTATCGGGAAATTCGGCAATAAAATTGATATGCGAATTTTAATCACCGTCAGTTTTATGGTTTATGCGCTGACCTTTTATTGGCGAGCCGTGACCTTTGAACCTGAAATGACCTTTATGGATGTGGCATTACCGCAATTTGTGCAAGGCTTAGCCGTTGCTTGTTTCTTTATGCCGCTGACAACCATTACACTTTCTGGTTTACCGCCCGAAAAAATGGCTTCGGCGTCGAGCTTATTTAATTTCCTCCGAACCCTTGCCGGCTCAATAGGCACATCACTTACTACTTTTATTTGGTATAACCGCGAAGCCGTGCATCACACGCAACTTACAGAAGTCATTAATCCATATAATCCTATTTCCCAACAATTCTTCCAAACTATGGGGAGTTTTGGTTTAAGTGAAGAACAAACGGCATCATATATTGCCAGACAAATCACCGCCCAAGGATTTATCATCGGTGCCAATGAAATCTTTTTAGTTTCTGCGATAACATTTATTTCCTTGGTCGTTCTCATTTGGTTTGCTAAACCACCTTTCAGCAGCAAACATTAAAAACATCCAAAAAAATAACCGCACTTTGATAATGTTCAAAAGTGCGGTTGGTTTTTCTAACCTTTTGCCAAGATGTCTTTTAGGAATCTCGCAGTGTGCGAACCTTTGACTTTGGCGACTTCTTCTGGCGTGCCTGTTGCAATGATTTGACCACCGCCGCTGCCGCCTTCTGGACCAAGATCCACAATCCAGTCTGCAGTTTTGATCACATCTAAATTATGTTCAATCACCACAATAGTATTACCTTGATCACGCAAGCGATGTAACACCTCGAGAAGTTGTTTAATATCGGCAAAATGCAGACCAGTTGTGGGTTCATCTAAAATATAAAGGGTTTTACCGGTATCGCGTTTTGAAAGCTCAGTTGCTAACTTAACACGTTGTGCCTCACCACCTGAAAGCGTGGTAGAAGACTGACCTAAACGAATATAAGACAAGCCCACATCCATTAGAGTTTGCAATTTACGAGCAATCATTGGGATGGCATCAAAAAACTCGCGAGCCTCTTCCACTGTCATATCCAACACTTGGTGAATAGTTTTGCCTTTGTATCGAATTTCCAAGGTTTCACGGTTATAACGTTTACCTTTACATTGATCGCAAGGTACATACACATCCGGCAAGAAGTGCATTTCGACTTTCAGCACACCATCACCTTGGCACGCTTCACAACGTCCACCACGCACGTTAAAGCTAAAACGACCAGGGTTATAACCACGTGCACGCGCTTCTGGCACACCCGCAAATAATTCACGAATTGGGGTAAATAAGCCCGTGTAAGTCGCTGGGTTAGAACGCGGTGTACGACCGATCGGACTTTGGTTAATATCAATCACTTTGTCAAAATATTCCAAGCCTTCAATGGATTTATAAGGCGCAAAATCCGTTTTTTCCGCACGATTTAAGGCGTTTTGTGCCAATGGGAATAACGTATCATTAATTAGCGTTGATTTGCCTGAACCTGACACCCCTGTGATACAAGTAAATAAACCTACTGGAATTTCTAAATTCACGCCTTTCAGATTATTCCCTGTTGCACCTTTTAATTTTAAAAGTTTGCTTTTATCAAGTGCAGTTCGTTTTTTCGGAATTTCGATTTTTTCTTTGCCCGATAAGAACTTACCCGTAATCGAATTTGGATTTGCCATGATTTCTTTGGCAGTACCTTGTGCAATCACTTGGCCACCATGCACACCCGCACCTGGGCCGATATCAATAATATGATCGGCTTCTCGAATAGCATCTTCATCATGTTCCACCACAATCACGGTGTTACCCAGATTACGCAAGTGAATCAGCGTATTTAGCAAGCGTTCATTATCGCGTTGATGCAAACCGATTGAAGGTTCGTCCAACACATACATGACGCCCACTAAGCCTGCACCAATCTGACTCGCAAGACGAATACGTTGCGCTTCACCACCTGAAAGGGTTTCTGCAGAACGGGAAAGGGAAAGATAATTCAAGCCCACATTCACTAAGAATTCTAATCGCTCTCTGATCTCTTTCAGGATTTTTTCTGCAATTTGTGCTTTTTGACCGGTTAAAGTAAGTCCTTGGAAAAACTCAAGGCTTTCACCAATGCTTTTCTCTGAAATTTGTGGCAAGTTAATATTACCGATATACACGTTTCGAGCCTCAGGGCGAAGACGTGAACCACCACAATCTGCACAAGGGCGGTTACTGATATTTTTCGCCAATTCTTCGCGTACAGACATGGATTCCGTTTCTTTATAACGGCGCGCCATGTTATTCAAAATCCCTTCAAAAGGATGTTTGCGGATCACCACATCGCCACGGTCGTTCATGTATTGGAATTCAATTTCTTCCTTGCCTGAACCGTGCATCACAATATCTTTAATTTTTTGTGGTAAATCTTCGTATGGCGTTTCAATATCAAATTTGTAATGTTTCGCCAACGAGGTAAGCATCTGATAGTAATAGAAATTACGACGATCCCAACCTTTCACCGCACCGCCTGCGAGGGATATGCTTTCATTTTGCACCACACGGCTTTCATCAAAGAACTGCTGAACACCTAAGCCATCACAAGTCGGACACGCCCCTGCCGGGTTATTAAATGAGAATAAGCGAGGCTCTAATTCGGGTACAGAATAGCCACAATGCGGACAAGCAAAGTTTGCCGAGAAAACCAATTCTTCAGCCTTAGGATTATCCATATCAGCCACTACAGCTGTACCACCAGAAAGCTCCAAAGCTGTCTCAAAAGATTCTGCCAAACGTGTAGCTAAATCTGACCGCACTTTAAAGCGGTCCACCACCACTTCAATAGTATGTTTTTTCTGTAAAGCAAGTTCTGGCGGATCAGATAAATCACAGATTTCACCATCAATTCTTGCGCGAATATAACCTTGTGCCGCCAAGCTATCTAACAGCTTAACATGCTCACCTTTACGGTTTTTCACCACGGGCGCAAGCAACATCATTTTGCTTTCTTCAGGCAAGCTTAGGACTTTATCCACCATTTGACTGATGGTTTGTGCCGTTAATGGCACATCATGCTCCGGACAACGCGGCTCCCCTACGCGAGCAAACAGCAAACGCAGGTAATCGTAAATTTCGGTGATCGTGCCCACGGTTGAACGCGGGTTATGAGACGTAGATTTTTGTTCAATAGAAATCGCCGGTGACAAGCCCTCAATCGAATCCACATCTGGTTTTTCCATCAAAGAAAGGAATTGACGCGCATAAGCTGAGAGCGATTCTACATAACGGCGCTGCCCTTCCGCATAAAGCGTATCAAATGCTAAAGAAGATTTGCCCGAACCGGACAAGCCTGTAATCACAATTAATTTATCGCGCGGAATGGTTAAATTGATGTTTTTGAGGTTGTGGGTTCTAGCCCCACGAATGTCGATAGTATCCATAAAAAAAGCGATTGTCTTAAGAAAATAAATTCAAAAATTGCGACCATTATCGCATATTTCAATATCTGTGCAAATATCCAGTTAATTTTTATGGATCTTTTGTTTCTTTTAAGGCAAAATAGCCAAAATTTTTCACCTTATTTCTAAAATATAGAGGATTCTATGGCAGGTATTAATAAAGTAATCATCGTGGGTAACTTAGGTAACGATCCTGAAATCCGCACAATGCCAAATGGCGAAGCGGTAGCGAATATCAGCGTGGCAACAAGTGAAAGCTGGACAGATAAAAACACGGGTGAACGCCGTGAAGTGACCGAATGGCACCGTATCGTGTTATATCGTCGTTTAGCGGAGATTGCGGGTCAATACTTACGCAAAGGTTCACAAGTTTATGTTGAAGGTCGTTTAAAAACCCGCAAATGGCAAGATAACAATGGCCAAGATCGTTACACCACTGAAATCCAAGGTGATAACTTACAAATGTTAGGTGGTCGCAATCAAGAGATGGGCGGTTATGCACCTGCACAATCAGCACCACAACCAAGCTATCAATCTCGTCCAGCTCAATCTGCGCCAGCACCACAAGCTGAGCCGCCAATGGATGCGTTTGATGACAACATTCCTTTCTGAATTCCATATACATAAATTATGTAAAAATACATCATAATAACTAGAGAGAAACCTTATAAAACAAGGTTTCTCTTTTTTTTACATTAATTTTGACACAATATCTTTAATTTGATAGTTTTTATATATGAGATTTTTGTAAATTAAATGGATATGCATAGATTAGAAACAGTCCTTTTTTCAAATGGAGAACGTTTTCCTCTATTGGTTAATGTTAAAACTGGTATTCCTGATTTTTATTCAACCTTATGGGTAACTGTAGAACTACGTAATCAATCCGCAGTAAACACAATTAGAAATAAGCTGGGAACTATACAGTGGATAATGAATTGGGAAAAACAGAATAATCTTGTTATTAGCGATCTAATTCATAACAAAGTACTCTTAACAGAAAACGAGTTAGAATCTCTTATTCAACATATGAGAATAAATGTAAAAAAGCAAAAGAATGTAATCAATACAAAAAAAAGTGTGTTAATGAAAGGCAGGAGTCAATTTATTGATATTTATTCTTCAGTATCTCTTAGTCATCAATATAATAGACTAACAACGCTTTCAGAATACATATTATTTCTATCTAAAGTAATTAATGTATCTAACGAATATATCGAAAAATTGACGAAACTAATTAAGTTAATTAAAGAGTCAAGACCTAAAAATCATAAAACATTATCTATAAAACCAGAAAGTGAGCTACCTGATGGATTGTTAGATGAGTTTATGTCTATTGCGAACTTTTCTAATCCTAATAATCCATTTCAAGATATTGGAATCAGAAAAAGAAACCATTTAATGTTTATCTTATTAAAGGAATTAGGGATTAGAAGAGGAGAACTATTATCAATTCAAATCCAATTTATTGATATAGGAACAGTTAAATCCTCAATCACAATTAGACGAACGCATGATGATAAATTTGATACAAGAAAGAAACAAGCTGTAAGTAAAACGAAAGAGAGACGTCTTCCTATTTCGCAGAAAATAGCTCAACTTATTGATGATTACATTATGAATTATCGTTCTAAAATTCCACATGCAAATACACATCCATATTTATTTGTTACTCATCGAAAAGGAAAAACTCAAGGATGTCCAATTAGTACAAGTTCTTTTGATAATGTTATTGTACCAACAATGAAAAAAGTAGATCCTAAGTTCTCTATCATTCACCCACATATTTTCCGTCATGAATGGAACTTAGATTTTTCACGAAAAGTAGATAAGAATAACCAGAATGTAGATAATGATTCTTCACATAAAGATTTTATTTCTCCTGAAAAAGAAGCCAAAATGAGGCAACATCTTATGGGGCATACATCAGAAAAATCAGGAAATATTTATAATCAACGCTATATTAGAGAAAAAGCAAACAAAATATTATTAGATCTTCAAATTGAGTTCCAAAAAAAGGCTGATAATTATGAGTCAGAATAAACGTTTTAGACAGTCAAGAGATGGGTATGCATTTGATGAAAATGAAAACTTTTGGCGTATAAGTAAAGACAACACAATTAACTTTTCTCAACCCATATTAAATATAAATAAAAAAACATTAGATGGATTTAGAAAAACATTAGCAATATATGCCGAAAAATACTCAAGTTATCACGTATCTCACATGTATCAACAGTTTCAACGATTAGTAATTTCAACTAATTTAGAAATCATTGATGTGCCAATAATATTGGATTGGAAAAATAAACTAGGAAAAGAGCATAAATGGTATTTAGGAGCATTAAAGGGTTTTTTACTGTCATGGCATGAGTATGGTTATTATGGAGTTGATAAAGCTGTTGCAGCTCTACTAGAAAGCTTTACATTGAGTGGAAATGAGAAAGGTAAATCGGTATTAATGAGGTGCCCTTATACAGGAGCATTTACTGAAAATGAAATTTTGGCTTTAATGGCTGAACTAGCTAGACTTTGGAGAGAAGAACTTATTTCATTTGAAACATATGCATATATTCACTTACTTCAAACTACAGCTAGAAGACCTATTCAAATACGCCATTTAAAATTTGAAGACCTAAGAAAGGAAATTTCTCAAGGAACATGGAATTATTTTTTAAATATCCCTAGTGCCAAAAAGAGAGGAATATTATTTAGAGAAACGTTTAAAAAGCTTGCTATCACAGAGGACTTATATTTAATTCTCCTAAATTTTATGGAATATCAATATAAGAAATTGCTTAGTCTGGTTGATGAAACCTTTATTTCTGGTTATAAAATGAAATTACCAGTGTTTATTGATTGGAGCTGTTTGAAGAAGAATATCAAAAATAGGAATTTTGATCTTTCATTATTAAACAAAGATATTTTTCATTATTCAGCTTCTTCATTGGAGCAAAATGCATTACGAAAATTCTGTATTCACCAAAAAGCAATTTCAGAAAGAACAGGTGAAATTATTCATGTAACAGCAAGACGTTTTCGCCATACAAGGGGAACAAATCTAGGAAGAAAAGGAGTTGGAGCAGCAATCATCGCTGAGCTTTTAGATCACACAGATACACAAAATGTAAAAGTTTACACAGAAAATACAGCTGATACAGTGCAATACATTGATCGTGTTATGGGTGCTGAAATGGGAAAACTAGCTCAAGCATTTACAGGTAGAATTATTTCTAGCTTAAATGAAAGCGAAAGGGGGCACGATCCAACATCTTTAATAACCAATAACGGAATAGATACAATAGGTGCTTGTGGTACAAATGATTTTTGTATAACTGGCTACGAAACTTGTTATTTATGCCCTAAGTTTAGACCGCTCGTTGATGGTCCTCATCAACAAATCTTAAATAAGTTGTATGAGGAAAAGAAAGAACGTTTAAAACAAACTAAAAGCATAGATTATGCATCATCTAAAGATCGTATTATTTTAGCTGTTGAGTATGTTGTTCAAGCTTGCAATGATATGAAAAGAACTATGGTAAGCCACTGATTATGAACAATCTAATTTTCACTCCAAAAGATAATAATCCTAAATCTAATTTAGAGCAATTTATTAATTTCAGTAAAAATCAGCTTACTACCTTTGGAAAGGATTGCTGGGAAAACAACCAATGGAAAACAACATTCAGCATTTATCGAGTTCAGGTTCGTTTTTCCACAGAAAGAATTAAATCTACAGCTTATAAATATGAGCCATTAGCTGCACCATTCATTGAATTTGCCAAAGCCTATATTCGTTATACTTATTCTCTAAATCCCATTCGTAATTTAGCCAGACATATTGAATCTTTACGTATAGTTGAAATGGCTCTCTATAATATTAAAGGAAAGGCTGACATACTTCAGCTTGATTATTTAGTTATTCATGAAGTAGAAAATATCGTATCAAAAAAATATAAAAAAGGTACGAAATCAGTCAATAAATTAGGTTATCAAATTCAAAAATTATTTGATTTTTGTAGAGAAAATCAAATTACATCTCGACTACCTTTATGGGAAAATCCTTATAAACGTCCTAGAGATTTGACTATATTACTGGATGAAAAAGGAAAAGAATACCGTTCAAGTAAAATGCCAACTGATGAAGAAATGATGCTGGTTGCTAAACTCTTTCATGATGCCCCCAATTTAGACAAAGAAACTGAATATTATACAGCTGTTATGGCTCTACTTATGGTCGCTCCATCTCGTTGTTCTGAGTTGATGTCTTTATCTGTTAATTGCTTAGAATGGGAAGAAGATAGCTTAGGAAATAAGCAATTAGGTATTCGATGGATACCAGCAAAAAATGGTAAAGAGGGATTAAAATGGGTTCCTAGCTGTATGCAAGATATTGTTGTTGAAGCGGTTAAACGTTTAACAAATATAAGCTCTTTGGCTAGAGAGGTTGCTAAATTTGCAGAAGAAAATCCTAATATATTGATGTTATCCAATAAAGAGCTTGCACCATCCCATTCTTTATACCAAAAGCATTTGACTAAAAGTGAAATTGCTGAAGTGTTAGATATTGATTCCAAAAATATCTGTAATACTAAATGGTTTAAAAATTTAATAAGTGAAAACGATGGAATTATAACTTATGAGATACTAGGGAAATTTTTGTATAAGAAATACACATCAAAATTTAATAATTGGCCTTATGTTGATAAACATAAAAGCGTGAAGGTTTCTGAGGCTTTGTTATTATTCAGAGAAAATGAATTTCATGATGATTTTTCCCCTAAAAGTTTTTCTTTTGTGTTACCAACGGTGAATCAAATTAATGATAGATTTTGCTATTCTGAAACTCGCCCTAAAACATCATTATGGGAAAAGCATTGTATAGGCACATCCAAAGGAGAATTTATAAGATTGCCATCACACAATGCAAGACATTGGTTAAGCACAAAAGCTGAACGAGGTGGAATGGATGAGTTAACTTTAGCTAACTGGGCAGGAAGAGCTAGAGTTGCGGATAATAGAGCCTACGATCATAGAACAGAAGAAGAGAAAAGTGAATCAGTACGTGATTTACTTATTCCTGAAGATATTTCTATATTAGATAAAATTCGTCTTAATTTACCTGTTACTTATGAAGACTTAGGAAAAGATAGAATCGGAATAGCAACCGTAACAGAAATAGGCATTTGCGAACACGATTATGCGATGTCTCCATGTTCTCGTCACGGTGATTGTGAAACATGTAAAGAGCTTGTTTGTATTAAAGGTTTAGAGTCTTCTTTAGAAATGTTAAAACAGCGCGAAATTCAACTAACAGAGCAATTTAGTAAAGCGAAAGAACACCATAGAATAGGTGTTTTTGGAGCAGATCGTTGGATAAGTAACCTAGGGTGGAGATTAACACATATAAAAACTAAAATTAAGTTCTTAGAAAATAGTGAAATCCCAAATGGATCGTTATTTCGAATGCCCGATGAGTATGACCCTTCTCCAGTTAAATTAGCTTTACAAGAAAAAGGAATGGATATAGATATTCAAAAAACAGAAACAGCTAAATTAGACGATGAGTTATATAGACTAATGGAGTTATAGTATGCCGAAAATTCTTATTACAGAAGAAAATTTAGAAGATATCATCATGATGATTAAGACTTGGGAAGGTAAACTAACATGGGATTTACTTTGTTCTAAAGTTTCAGAATTATTGAATGTTAAAAGCATTGAGAGACAATCACTAGCTAATTATCCAGATATACAAAAGGCATTTAGCAAACAAAAACAAAAAGTTAAAGAAAAGGCAAAAGCTAATCCAGAACCAAATATAACAATGGATTATCTGCAAAAGCAAGTTAATAATTTAAAGGCTCAGGTACAACGCTTGGAAGAAATTAATGAGCGATACAAACAACAATTTATTGTGTGGCAGTATAATGCATATATGCATGGTATGACGCAAGATACCTTAAATAAACCTCTTATTGCTGTTAACCGTCAACATAGATAATTTATAACATACAAGGTAAATTATATTCTACTGTTTAGTAGTCTGTTTTCTACAAAAGGTTGCCTGAAAATTAATTTTTAGACGATCTTTTCACATATCAAACGCCCATTAAACTTCCTGACGTGTCGAGTGGAAGACCATTCGTTTACCTCCACTTTTTCAGGCTGACTGATTCGGTTTCAACTATATTGAGGCAAAGAATAGAGGTGCACAGTCTGTAGGGGGACTTAAAAGATTGAGAAAAATTATTCTGTCATTTAGAAAAACTAAAGAATAGTATTCCAAGTAGAAATTTTGTTGACAAAATTGTAAGTTAACTTATAATAAGCACACCTATAGTTAGAGGAGCAATTACAATGGAATTTAGTTTTAGTTTGAAAATCAAAGCTGCAAAAGAAGATGCATGGGAGTACTATGCAAATATTGAAAAATGGTATGATTGGGAAGAGGATTTAAAAAACATTACATTGAAAGGTAAATTTGAGACTGGTTCATGCGGAACTATGGAGCTTGAAGGAATGCCTCCTATGGAATATCAGCTTACTCTTGTAAAACCTTTTGAAGAATTTTGGGATAAAACAGAAACTCCGTTCGGAGATATTCTTTTTGGTCATCAAATACTTGATAATAATGACGGAAGCGTGAATATAAAACACACTGTGATTTTAGATAGTGAGGATGAGCAACATTTGGAATTTTTAAAACAAGTTTTTTCAGATGTTCCTCAGTCTATATTTATTCTAAAAAATCGTTTGGAAAAATAAGGTGATTGCTGTTTGTTTACATCAAAATATAAAGACAATTCAGAAAAATCAACAGGATTGTTGTTCATGAGGGTGTACAATAAATGGCATCTTATGATAAAAAAAGAGTTAAAGAAAATAAATTTGACACACCCTCAATTTGTTGTTTTAGCTTCTCTTGCTTATCTATCACAAAATGACAATGAAGTTACACAAGTTATGATTTCAAAACTCTCAGAGATAGATGTTATGACGGTATCTCAAATATTGAGTTTATTGGAAAAACATGATTTTGTGAAAAGAAAAGAACATTCAAGAGATACAAGAGCAAAAGTTGTTATTTTAAACAAAAAAGGAGAAGAAATATTACAAACAGCTGTTCCGTTAATTGAGCAAATTGATGAGTTATTTTTCGGAAAGTTGGATAACGACGAAGAACAATTTAAGCATTTTCTTGTTAGATTAAACAAAGA
>SKEL01002636.1_pt1 | contig 13125 bp, 12 predicted proteins | sample 4826741 | NCBI WGS metagenome assembly SKEL01 (sample SAMN11008810, study PRJNA524170) | human gut metagenome | biome: Human fecal sample; material: Feces; isolation source: fecal sample from pouch patient p33 | host: Homo sapiens | place: Israel: Tel-Aviv | collected 2016-03-22
CTACCCATGGCTATATTTTAGCACATATAGTGCCAGAAGTAAACATATGTTCTTTCTTTGAATAAAAAATTTGCGCGTCTAACTCATCACTAAAGTAACGAGAATGCGACGCGCAGTTATTCAAAAATATTCTCCATTTTCTTACGATACTTTCCCAGTCCCAATTCAGTAAATTTCTCATTCAGAAAGGAACTATACTCAGAGCAGTGATTATTTGCAGTATAATACTGCGGCTCCGTCTGCTGTCCTTCGCCAAAAATATAATATTGATATTCCTTTAGTTCCAGATGCTCCTGTCTGCGTTTCTTTTTCCAGTTATCCTTTCTGCTCCTTTTAGCCATTCACGCTCCCCCAGTCTATAATTTTTCTGAGGTATGGATCCGCTCCATATTTTCCTTCCAGATACTGTTTATCAAATTTGGCATCTTTACGCACCGCCTCGCCTTTTTCATTCTTAAATTCTACAAGAGAATATAATTTTGAATTCTGACGTTTTCCTTTTGCTACAAACTTGTATTTTCTATTTATTATAATTTTCACCACTCATATCAATCCGATAAAAGCATACGCTTCATCAGTCGCTCATAACAGACTGCTATTTCTGCCTTTTATACTTCACCACCGTCAGTGTCAGGCACACAAATGCCACTGCAAACAGTGCCTCTATCCCCATTGCCATATGAATCTGTGATACTGCATTCTCTGTGAGGATGGTGTATTCTCCCAGGAGTTCATTGACCTGTTCGTACCAGTATACGGGCAGGAAGCGGGCTACTTTGAGGACTTTTTTGTCCATGACATTCATGGGTACGAAGACGCCGCAGAGGAAGCACATCCCCAGTGAAACTACATTGGCAAGTCCGCTGAGCATGTTGCTGTTTTTAGTAAATATTCCGACCAGATAGGAAAGGGATAATGCCACTGCCATCATAAGCAGGCTGTTCAGGAAATAATATCCCAGCGTCCGGGAATGCCAGAAAGTTTTGCCGTACATGATCCCGGCACCTGCAATTCCGATTCCCCAGAGTGCAGTTCCCATGACGCCCATCGCCAGCAGTCCTTCCATACTCTGCCGTCTGACAGATACCGCAGAGGCTTCCATTCTTCTCTGAACATCCTCCTGCCGGAATGCCATCAGGATGTAACCGATCACATAGCAGAACACACCCAGAAACAGATAAGGCAGATAGCGGAAATAATAAAGATATCCCGGTTTCTGAACATTCTCAGCGTTTCCTGCAAGTGTCTGTACTTCCGAATGTTTCTCTGTCTCAATCGCTTTTACTGTCTCTTCCTGAGAAAAGCCTGCTGCCACATAAGTCCTCGCCATATTGAAATAACTGTTGATCTGCTGGTCCACATAATAAGAAGTATAAGATCCCGGAACCTTTGTCACTTTAAGGCTCTCACCGTCCCGGATACAGGACTGTTCAAAATTCTCCGGAATCTGAATAATATACTCCACATTCCGGTAAAAAAGGTTCTCCTGCAACACCTCCCGGTCATTTTTCAGTATCATAATGTGGTGGATTTTTCCCAGATAATCTTTCAGTCCCTGTGCCAGAGTTCCACCATCCTCATCCACAATCCCGATATTGATACTCTTACTCTGATAACTGTCACCGCCTTCTTTTCCTGCTGCCGCCTGCAATGCAAGTGCTACGGAGAAAAAAATCACCAGATACATAATTACCAGCCCGAAATTCTTCTTTAATATTTTCATATATCCTTTAAATACTGTCATAGCGTTCCCTCCGGATCAGTAAAAATGAAGCTGTCACCAGCACCAAACTCATAACTGCAAGTGTAATCAGATTTCTGTGATAACGTGCAGTATCGTCATAGACATTGATGCAGTAAAACGCGTCGGAAATCAGAGCCGCCGGATTGATGCGGTTGATAAACGGCGCATGTTTCTCCACGATGTCTTTCATGGTATTGTTCATCAGTCCCGCCAGAAAACTGCATATCATAGAGATTGCAAGGATCATTCCGATCTTCACACCCTCTTTCATTTTTCCCAGACTTCCCACAAAGATTCCCATGGAAACTCCGATCAGGGAACCCAGAAAACAGATCAGCAGCATCCTTCCCATCTGCCCCTGAAAATCCAGTTTCAGTCCATATCTCAGATACAAAAGCAAAATGATCACATCTACATATCCCAGTAAAAAGGAGGCGATCTGCTCGGAAAGGATCAGTTTGAGTTTATGGGTTGGTGTGACACATCTTCGTGCAGCCAGTGCTGTCAGGTTTGCCTGAAGACTGATGGCTGCGCCGAAGCCGATGAAACCTCCGTACAGGCATCCCATTGCGATCAGCGCATAGAAAAACTGCACATTTCCGTCAATCGTTCTGCCTCCCAGAGAGAGTTCCTGTACCCCATTCTGCTGCTGCATCATCGCCTTCAGTCCGTTAAACATCCCTTCCGGATGGGTATAGAGCATATTTCGTACAGTACTTCTGGTGTTCTCATAGCTTTGCAGGACAGACTGTAAAATGCTCTCTTCAATTCCACTGGAGGCAACTGTCAGTGTCGGTTCTGAGCCTACATAATAAATACCGGAAACTTTTTTCTCTTCCAGTTGTGTCCTTGCCTGCTCATTTGTCATTTCTTCCGGTGCCAGAAGCTGGTCTTCTCCGTTTTTGATCTGATCAAGAAAAGCAAAAAATACATAGTCCGCATGTTCCTCTTTTACCACTGCCACTGGCACTGTTTCAAAATCCGCATCATTGATATTTCCAAAAGCAAAGAAAAACAATGTTCCCAGAATCAGTGGAAATGCCAGCGGCCAGAAGGTTGCGCCGAAGTTTTTCAGCTTTACTTCCAGATTATATTTTAATAAATGAAGCATCTGACCTTCCCCCCTTAATCTCTCAGTTGTTTGCCTGTGATTTCCAGAAATACATCGTTCAGCGTCGGCATCTCCGAAAATACTCTGCCGAATGTAATATCCTGTCCCTGCAAATAATTCAGGATTCGGATCAGATTGTGTTTGGCTCCTGTACAGCGGACCGTGAGGATCTGGTTTGCATACTTCACATCAAAAACATGCTCCAGTGCCTGAATCTCTCTGAGATTTTTTTCCTCAAGAATGACTGCTTCTATGGTGATCGTCTCACCGGTCTTGATCATCTGTTTCAGCTCTTCTTTTGTCCCGGATGCGATCGTCCTGCCATGATCCATAATGGCAATCCGGGTACAGATTTGCTCTACTTCTTCCATATAATGGGAGGTATAAATAATCGTGGAACCTTGCTGATTTAACTGCTGAATCCCTTCCAGAATCTTATTTCTGCTCTGCGGGTCTACCGCTACCGTTGGCTCATCCAGAATGATCAGCCTCGGCTTATGCGCGATTCCGCAGGCAATATTCAGACGGCGCAGAAGACCTCCGGAAAGCTTCTTCGGACGCATTTTCCGAAAATCTTCCAGCCCGACAAACTGAATGGCTTCTTCTACAAGCTGTTTTCTTTTTTTCTTATCACTTATGTACAGGCCGCAGAAATAATCGATATTTTCCTGCACCGTCAGTTCCTCGAAGACAGCTACATTCTGGAGCACGATCCCAATCTGTTTTTTTACCTGATAATTGTCGGGACTCATTGGTTCCCCGAAAATTTCAATCGTGCCCTTGTCATATTTCAGCAAAGACAGCATACAGTTGATTGCCGTTGTCTTTCCCGATCCATTCGGTCCCAGCAGCCCGAAAACTTCTCCCTCTCTGATGTCCAGATTCAGATGATTTAACGCTACCAGATCTCCGTATCGCTTTACCAGATTCTCTATGTGAACAATATTCTGTGGCATCTTTTTTTCTCCTCCTTACAGCAGCCGGCTTTCCCGCCGTCTTTGTATTTCCATAACACCCATAACACTTTTATCATTTATTTGTTCGGATGCTTTCTTTCATTATATGTAAAATTCCGCTTATATCCAAGTGCAGAATGTCACTGATCCACCGTGACAAATGTCACATTGTTACTGCTCACTTCATGCATAGTAACATCACATTTTCAGCCGGTTTCATTCATTTTTTCTTCCACTGTTCCCTGTAAACCTTCTGAACCCAAAAAGAATGCCACTCAACTATCAAAAACTTAATGATCGAGCAGCACCCTCTTCCTATAATCTGAAAATACACCAAGAAAATAACCTTATTCTCCTGCTTTATTTTCCTGTTTTATTTTTCTGTCTTTTCTTTTTTCTGGGCTTTCTCCGCATTGCTGTAAGCCATGGCAAAAAACATTTCCTGAGAATTCAGTCTGACGTCATTTAAATGGCGATCTGCATAAGTTCCATTTTCAGTCAGTCTCTTTCCTTTTTCATCATCATTCATCATGGTCGCAAACATCCAGTCCAGACGCTCTTTTAATTTTTCATCAAGGATCGGTGCAGCGACTTCTACACGGCGGACTGTATTTCTGGTCATAAAATCGGCTGATGCGATGTATACTTTTTCACGCTCTTTTGTACCGAAACGGTAAATTCTGGAATGTTCCAGATAACGTCCGACAATACTTATCACCTTGATATTCTCTGTATATCCCTTGATCTCCGGAATCAGACAGCAGATTCCTCTGACGATCATCTCGATCTTTACTCCTGCCTGAGACGCTTCCACCAGCTTATTGATGATCACTTTATCTGTCAGGGAATTGATCTTGATTCCGATATAGCCCTCTTTTCCCTGTTTTGCCTGGTCGATTTCTTCCTGTATCATATCCAAAACTCTGTTCTGAAGACATTTCGGTGCGACCAGAAGAAGATTTGATTTTTCAACAACCTCACCTTTTAAAAGTGCGGCAAAAACTTCTGCTGCCTCTTTTCCAATCTCCTGATCTGCGATAAGCAATGACAGGTCTGTATAAAGTGCGGATGTCTTTTCATTATAGTTTCCTGTTCCGATCTGTGTAAGATAGGAAACGCCATTTTCTGTTTTTCTGGAGATCAGGCACAGTTTGGAATGTACTTTATATCCGTTCAGTCCATAGATCACTCTGCATCCTGCCTCTTCCAGTTTTCTGGAATATTCGATGTTGCTTTCCTCATCAAATCTGGCCCTGAGCTCTACCAGCACAACTACTTCTTTTCCATTCTCTGCTGCCTCTACAAGCGCATCCACAATCTGACTCTTGTCTGCCAGACAGTATAACGTCATTTTAATAGATACAACAGATTCATCTTTTGCAGATTCCTCCAGAAGATTAATAAATGACTTGATATTTTCAAATGGATAGGATAAAAGCACATCTTTCTTCATGATCTGCGGAATCAGAGGGCTCTTGTCATCCAGTTCCGGTGTCATTCTCGGAGTCCGTCTCTGGTAGAAAAGTTTCTCCTGCGCTGTATTTTTGAGATAACTCTGAATGCCAAATACAAAAGACATATCCAGCGGAACTCTGCTTAAAAATACATGTTCTTTTCCCACATGAAGCTCTTTACAAAGGGAATTGATCATCTTTTTGTCCAGTTCTCTGGATAATTCCATTCTTACAGGATTCATTCTCCTTCTCTGCTTGATCAGATTCTCCATCGCATCTCTGTAATCCAGATCTTCATCGTAAATCGTCTCTGTATCAATGTCTGCATTTCTGGTAATACGGATCAGAGATTTTTCCTTAATCTCATAGTTTTTAAACATTTTCGGAAGGAAATGAAGAATGAGTTCCTCAGAAAGCATAAAGGTGCCCTTTCTGGTAGGAATATCAATCAGTCTCTTAAAGACGGTATTGCTGCATGGAATGATCGCTGTTTTTGTCTTTCCGCCTTTTGTCATCAGGGAAGCCACTGCATAAATATTTTTATTCTTTAAGAATGGAAACGGCTGCTGCTTGCTCACAATATTTGCAGACAGATACGGCGCAATCTCCTGATCAAAATAGGTTTCCAGAAGCTTGCCTTCTTTTGCAGAAAGTCTGTTAAAATTGATCAGGCGGATTCCATAAGGCTCCAGTTCTCCCATAAGCTGCTCATAGATTGCTGCCTTTTTCTGGTCAAGCTCTCTGGTGGCACTGAGAATCGCATTCACCTGTTCCTCGCTGGTCATATTTGTTTTATTCTCACGGATAACCTCAGATGATTCCATCTGATCCATCAGAGTTCCCACTCTGACTCTGTAAAATTCATCCAGATTTGACTGATAAATAGAAGCAAAAGTCAGCCTCTCTGCAAGCGGAACTCTTGGATTTCCTGCCTCATTTAACACTCTTTCATTAAATTTCAGCCAGGATAATTCCCGGTTCATCATGTATACAGGAACTGTGTTTTCTTTACTCTTTTTCTGTTGTTTTTTCATTCAGATAATTCCTCACTCTTTTTATTTTCATAACGTTTATAGCAATTCCAGAAAATAATGCAAGCAATCCAGCCCATCAGAGCGTGAAGTCCTGCGTCAGATATCTTTGCCGTGCGTCAGCACGCCTGCAGATACCTTCCTTGTCCTTCGCACTCTGCTAAACTGTCTTGATTGCATTATTTTCTGGAATTACTATAGAATTATAAGCTGTGAACATCAATTTTAGAAAATATTCATGTTATATCTTTGTAAAATCGAATTATTTCTTCCAGATTTCCTTTATACCCTTCACCACAAAACCGCCCCCGTTTCCTCCGGACAGGAAATAATCTTTTAGCACAACAGCCTCTTAATGACAAATGTCACATCTTTTCGTATACACATTTATTTTTTCCATCGCTTATAGTATGATAGACTACATAAGGAGGATGAGATATGCGTTATTTTCAGGACACCGGATTATTAATTTTATACAGCTTTCCGACTCTTTTTTTCATTGATCCGGACAGTCATTTCATCATTGCACTTCTATGTTCACTGATTCTGATATGCTGCTGTTACGTCTTTGAAAGCCGCATTTTCCTCAGTATCCTGTTTCTTATTTATGGACTGCTCACCCTGCTGATGCCCCGGCTTCTCCTGTTCTGCCCGGTTTTTATTTACGTCATTTTATATCAGCATCTGTGGCTGTTTCTCTTATGGGCTGCCGGAATTTATTTTTACCTGTTTATACCCTTTATATCCGTTCCTTCCAGTGTACGGACACTTCCGGATATCTGTCTGTATGCCGGACTTTTCGGAATTCTGCTGGCTGTTCTTCTGCAAAGAAATACAGAAAAATATGAAAAACTGGCACTTGATTTCCGCCACAGCAGAGATGACAGCGAAGAGCTTAACCTTCTGCTTGCCGAAAAAAATCACGCTCTCCTGGAAAAACAGAACTATGAAATCTATAATGCAACACTGAAAGAACGAAATCGAATCGCAAGAGAAATCCATGACAATGTGGGACATGTACTTTCCCGTTCCATTCTGCTTACCGGAGCTGCCAAAGCTGTCAATAAAGATAACGGACTCACACCTCTTCTGGATAATCTGGAAACTTCACTGAACTCGGCAATGAACAGCATCCGTTCCAGCGTACATGACCTGCATGACGAAGCCGTCAATCTGGAACATGCCACGCAAAGCCTGATCCAGGGCTTTACTTTCTGCCCGGTAACCTTCACTTACGATATTTCCGGACAGGTCCCCCGCAATGTCAAATACTGTTTTATCAGTATTGTAAAAGAATCTCTGGCAAACATTATGAAGCACAGCAATGCCACTTCCGTAAAGATTCTTCTTCGTGAACACCCGGCATTGTATCAGCTCTGCATTGAAGATAACGGAACTGAAATCTCCCATCATGTCTCCAGACTTCCGGATTCCTTTTCCTCCGGGATTGGGCTGATGAATATGAAAGAACGCGTGGATTCCCTGAATGGAAGTTTACAGATCAGTACAAAAGACGGATTCCGGATTTTTATCACAATCCCAAAAACAGATATACTTTCATAAGTAATCTGCCCGGACAGGCGGAAAAATACCCTTTTTACACCCCGCTCATACTATAGCAGTTCCAGGAAATAACAGCTTTACAGTTTTATAAAAAAATATATATGGAGTTCTTTATGAATATTATAATCGTAGATGACGACAGCCTTGTCGCTGGCGCCTTAAAGACAATATTGGAAATCAATGAAGATATAAATGTAGCTGCCACCGGTTCCGACGGTCTGGAAGCCTGTGAGCTTTACCGTAAATATCAGCCGGATATCCTTCTTATGGACATCCGCATGAAAAATATGTCCGGTCTGGAAGCCGCCACCGTGATCCTGCAGGAATTTCCGCAGGCAAACATCCTGCTTCTTACTACATTCTCAGATGATGAATATATTATAAAAGCCCTCCGGCTCGGTGCCAGGGGCTATCTGTTAAAACAGGACTACGCAAGCATCCTGCCAGCTTTACGTGCCGTATTTTCCGGTCAGACCGTATTCGGCACAGAAATCGTTTCCCGCATTCCGGAACTGCTTCAGTCATCCACGGCTTTCGATTACAGCACCTATGGCATCAACGAAAGAGAACTGGAAATCATCGAACGCATTGCCAATGGATACAGCAATAAAGAAATCGCCTCCGAACTCTTTCTAAGTGAAGGAACGGTACGAAATTATCTCAGTTCTATTCTGGACAAACTCAGCCTCAGAGACAGAACACAGGTCGCCGTATTTTATTACCAGCATAAGTAATTTTAAATACATCCACTATTAATAAACCATCGTGGAATCATATGCGAACTTCTTACCAATATGCCATTTTTATAAATTGCAAAGCGTCGAAATTCCTCTGTATTATCATAGAAAACTGCCAAATCACAGTCCTTTAAAATACATGGCAGTTTTCTCAACGATTCATAATATCTTTTTTCTATATCTTTTTCGGGAATTCCATGACCACCTTTACTAACTCTGTCCAATACTCTGCTTTTTGCAATATCAACAGAATCAACACCTACATAATGAAGTTCCACTATATATCCTAACTTTTTTGCTTTCTGAATATTTTTCTCAATAGTTTTACCACACAAAGTTGTTTCCTGATTAAATGAAACACCGTCAGAAAAATACTCATTAATTAAGCCTACGGCTATTTTCCCAGCTTTAAGTATATCTGCCATATTTCTCCAATCTCCAAATTCTCTTAAGATTTCATCTGTGTTCACACGTAACATATTGTGCATATTCGGTATCGACTGATATAAGGTCGATTTTCCAGCACCATTAACCCCTCCAATTATGACATACTTCTTCATTTAAAATAATTTCCTCTCTATTACTTTTTTCTGCTTTTTCTGTAATAGAAAATCACCCACCATTTGATAAAATTCCCTTTGTTCTTCGGTATCTGCTTCCAGCATAAGCTGCAATGTATCTTCTGGTTCAAGTTGTTCTATTTCCTGATATATTTTTTCAAATTTTTTTACATTACACATATATACCTCTCCTCCTACAACTGATTTTATGTTTCCTATGTACTCTTTCCTTTATATTATAGCACAACATTTTTACAAATAGTTTTTTACTTTTTTATTAGTTTTCTATAAAAAGCCAGTACGCTTTATCTTATAAAACCCCAAAAAGCGGTTTGTCGAAAAATATTCTCAGACAAACCGCTTCTTCTTTATTCATTTACCGGATTCACATGAACCATGCAGTGTTTCACATCTTTAAAACTGTTCTCAATCGTATGATGAACATCCTCAGCAATATCATGAGCTTCCGTCAGGGAAATATCTCCTTCTACTGAAATTTCAATATCTACATACATCTTTGAGCCAAAAAGTCTTGTCTGAAGAAGGTCAATTCCTTTTACACCTTTGACTTCGGAAATCACTTCCTTCATGCTCTCCTCTGTTGCCTCATCGCAGGAATGATCAACCATCTTATCTACTGCATCCTTGAAAATCTCCACGGATGCCTTCACGATCAGAACACAGATTGCCACACTGGCAAGCGGATCAAGAATCGGGAATCCAAGTCTTGCTCCCAGAATACCGATAAAAGCACCAACTGATGACATTGCATCGGAACGGTGATGCCATGCATCCGCCATTAATGCACCGGAATTAATCTTCTTCGCTGCACCTCTGGTATACCAGAACATCCACTCTTTCGCCACAACAGAAACAACTGCTGCAACCAATGCCAATGTACCCGGAATTGCAATACTCTCACCGGAAGTACTCTTGATAATGTTCTCAATTCCACTCATACCGATTCCAATACCTGTAGCTAAAAGCAGTCCGGACAGGATAATCGAAGATACACATTCCATTCGTTCATGTCCATACTGATGCTCCTTATCCGACTTCTTACTGGATAAATTCACACCAACAATTACCACAAAGGTACTTCCCACATCTGATGCAGAATGAATTGCATCCGAAATCATAGCCCCTGAATGTGCCAGAATTCCGGCAAGTAATTTAAATAGGGAAAGCAGCAGATTCACAGCGATACTCACGCCGGATACCTTCATCGCCACCTTGTGTTCCCACGCCGGCTCCTCTTTCTTTGTTGTCATATGATTTGTTATCGTGTTACTGTCTGTCTGTGTCGGCATTGCCGCCATACTAATCTTTCTTGTCTGTTCCATAACCAGGACCTCCTTAATCTCATTTCAAACAATAAGTACTCTTAAGTCTTCTTCATTTCACTTTTTTTCTACTTACCTTTGAATTTACAGGTTCTTCTTATGTCACATACATTGCCTCATGATCCATGAACATTTACACTCTGAATTATACTAATTCCAGAACACCTCTGCTCTCTCAGTTCATTTTCAGATCATGTCTCCTCAAAGTGCGGTCTTCCCGGGGTCTTTTTGTATCTCGGACGCGCGCATGTCTCAGAAATTTTTTTCCAAAAATCTCTTTATCCTTCAGAAAAACTTTCCGAAACCCTCTTTCCAGAAAACAAAAAGACACACCTGCGGAACATACACTGTCCCACAGATATGTCTGTAAATTTCATATCTGCTGCCGCTTACACGGCCCGGCCCCACGCCCTCGATTTTCTCGGGCATCGCCTGCTCAGTTTGTACTGTTGATCTCGCATTCTGTTATTGAATGTAATGCAGTGCAAAGAGAATAATAATTACTGTCTTTATCTGACATTTACTGATGATACACTATAGCATATCGGTTAGTCAAGCCAAATGTCATTGTTATTGATACTTTTTTTCATTTATATTGGTATCTTCCTTTACGAAACAATATTCTGCAGCCACACACCCTTCTTAACCAGCACAAATCCAATCACACACTTGATCAGATCCGCCAGCTGCACACAGGCATAAATCACAAGCACATGAATCCCTGTATAACGACTCAGCACAAACGCGATCGGCACACTGACGCACCAGATAAACACACTGTCAAACAGAAACGTAATAATCGTCTTTCCACCGGAACGCAGAGTAAAATAGGTTGCATGCAAAAAAGCGTTCTGGGGCATAAAGAATGCTGTGATCATAATCAGATACTTCGCCAGCTCCCTTGCCTCATCATTGGTATTATAAAGCATTGGAAACAGTGGCGCCATAACAAACATCACCATTGCCACACAGGTACAGCACATCACTGAGAAAGCGATCATCTTGTTATCTGTGTCTCTCGCTTTCTTCATATCTCCCGCGCCCAGAAGCTGTCCCACAATAATCGCAACAGAATCTCCCAGCGCAATAAACACAATATTAAACACATTGTTGATGGTATTGGAAATATTCAGCGAAGCAACCACATTCAGCCCTCGAATCGAATAACACTGAGTCAGCATCGCCATGGCAGAAGCCCATAAAGTCTCATTAAACAACAGCGGTGTACCCTTGACCAGAATCTTCTTTGTCAGATTCGCAGGAACCTTAAGCGTGCTGTACAGCCCCTTTGCAAATGCATTCTTCTCCGTATGCCTGTGTGTCCAGCTGATTACAATTGCAGCCTCCACATAACGGGACAGCACAGTTGCGATTGCCGCACCTCTCACACCAAGTCTCGGGAAGAAAAACACACCATAAATCAGCAGGTAATTAAACAACAGATTCACACAGATTGCCACAACTCCTGCTTTCATTGGAAGAACAGTCTCTCCGCACTCTCTCAGAGTACTGGAATAAATCTGTACCATCATAAACGGCGGCAATCCAAACAGCATAATATCCAGATACTGTTTTCCATAATTCAGCGTATCTGCGATCTGCTGTGCAGTACCTTCTCCCTGCAGATACATACTGATCAGATTCTCTCCAACAGTCAGAAACATCAAAATCGTTCCAATCGTCAGAATCACAGCCATCCAGAACTTATACCTGAATGTCTGCCTCACACCCTCGTGATCCTTCTGTCCAAAATACTGCGCCGTAAAAATACCCGCTCCGGATACCCCTCCGAAAATACACAGATTATAGACAAAAATCAACTGATTCACAATGGAAGCCCCCGACATCTGCTCCGTACCGATCCGCCCGATCATAATATTATCCAGCAGACTCACGAAATTCGTGATTCCATTCTGGATCATGATCGGAACAGCCACAGCCAGAACCATCATATAAAACTTCCTGTCACCGATAAACTTCTTACAAAACGATGACTTCTCCTTCGTCCTCTCCATAAAACTTTTCCTCATCCTTCTTCACAAAAACAGACTGTCCAGAGACAGCCTTCGCCTTAAGCGTTGTATCACCTACATTACTATAAAACCCCCAACATTTCAACCCCATATCAGTAAATTTATACTACCATTTTCTATTCCGTTTCTGTTCCGTTTTTCTCCACTCCATATCCGATAACGCACTTCCATACTATCATTCACAGTACCAGCCAGTTCACAGCGAAAAAAAATAAATGTTTTTAACCACATCTACAGGGGGTGTAGCAACTCTTAGTCTTTGGGAATTTGCGTTATGTCAGAAAAATTCACTGTCTGAGCGAAGCGAGTTTGAATTTTTCTGGCATGGTTTTAGCAAATTTCCAAAGGCTTAGAGTTCCTGCCCCCGCAGCCGTGGTTCAAAACATTTATTTTTCTTCGCGTCCCCTTTGAAATCATTAAAAAGCTGTCGCTTTCCAAATAAATGAAGAAAACGACAGCCTTTTCAAAAAAGTATTTGCAAGCCTATTTAATAGCACCCTCAACCATACCATTCATAATCTGCTTCTGAGCAAGCAGGAATACGATGATCATCGGAATCATTGCCAGGAGTGCTGCAGTAAGGATCAGATCCC
>SKEL01002639.1_pt1 | contig 13118 bp, 14 predicted proteins | sample 4826741 | NCBI WGS metagenome assembly SKEL01 (sample SAMN11008810, study PRJNA524170) | human gut metagenome | biome: Human fecal sample; material: Feces; isolation source: fecal sample from pouch patient p33 | host: Homo sapiens | place: Israel: Tel-Aviv | collected 2016-03-22
ACCGCTTGCTGTATTGAAACTTCATTAAATGATGCAGAATTAGATATATATTTAGTCGAATTGCAATAGTACCTACCGCTTGCGGTATTGAAACTGCATTAATTGATGCAGAATTAGATTTAAATGTAGTCGAATTGCAATAGTACCTACCGCTTGCGGTATTGAAACTGTACCCTTGGCAATTTTGTTATTACCAGAAGCAAGAAATTGCAATAGTACCTACCGCTTGCGGTATTGAAACTTTCCAGCCGTTTAAGTCGTGAACGGAGATACATTCTCCGATTGCAATAGTACCTACCGCTTGCGGTATTGAAACATAGCAATCGTCCATAACTGTTAATCTCCTTCGTTAACAATTGCAATAGTACCTACCGCTTGCGGTATTGAAACAAGTGCGTTCCATTATCAAAGATTCGTTGTGTTCTAGATTGCAATAGTACTTACCGCTTGCGGTATTGAAACTCAGAGCATTCAACCTTAATGCCACCGTCGATATCTTCATTGCAATAGTACTTACCGCTTGCGGTATTGAAACGGTGTACGCATTTGGGATAAACGTGTAGACGCTTGAGCAAATTGCAATAGTACCTACTGCTTGCAGTATTGAAACTGTTGATCCATAAATTCTGCTGTTTTACCGAATGCTTTGAATTATAATAGTACTTACTGCCTGCGGTATTGAAACTCCATATTCTCCGTTAGAAGCTCGCAATTGTACACATTGCAATAGTACCTACCGCTTGCGGTATGCGACGAAGTGTGCGAGACAGCAGAGAAGCAAAACGGCGATTAGGTTCGTACATCTCTAGTCCCTGACTAGAGGGAAAGGAAAACAAAGGTTATGATGGAATATACTTACCGTTTACGGTATTGAAACTGTTCAGTACGAACAGATGCTTCCATATAGAAACCTTCTTTAATTGCAATAGTACTTACTGCTTGCGGTATTGAAACGCTGTTATTATTGGTAATCACTTTTTTATTATCTTCATTAGTTACAACATATCTATTGCTTTTGTTGATTTTTGCATGAGGAAATTCTAATAATGGCTATAATAGAGATCAAAAATTCTGATCAAGAGATTATTGATTGCTTAAAGCAAAAAATACAATCTGAATTTGGTGATACTGTGACACCTATTCAAAACGGGATTCGCATTGATTGTCCGGCTGATCAGCTTCTAGATATTGATGATTACTACAAACGTATATGTAGACATAAGCGTTTGTATAGTTGGTTTGGCTCGACAATAAAACGTCTAAATAGTTGATATGTATAGAAACTGTAAAGTGTAAAAAATGGCCTATACCATGAGTTTTGGTATAGACCATTTTGTTAGTTATATTGTTATGGCGCCGAAAGGCGCTTTTTTAATTCCTAGTTTTTTTGAATCGTTATATCTCCTTATATCCGCTATACTGACAGTAACAAAAGAGATAACAGAGTTGCAGATGTTAGGAGTTGATTCCAATGGGCTCAGATGCCTTTCACAGTTTCGTAGATGATGACGGAGGATAACATAATGGACTGGCTAATCGCATTGCTAATCAAAATATTATGTTTAGATGGATTTGATGATTTATTATAACGATGAAATCGAACATAGATGAGCCCCATATAGATGCTACAGTATGTATCCATATGGGGCTCATGTTGTTAAAAGGACTAATACAGAGAGCTATAACTCCTAGTTTTTCTGATTATCGAGCTTTCACAAAGGTTCGTATAATAAGTTCAACACAAGAGATTGATGTGACGGGAGGTGTTAGTCTTGATGAGTATTGAAATGTTGATTTGTTGGGCTGTTTTAATCGTAATCGCTAAATCATTGAGCGAGAAAAAGTGAGGTACAGTATGTCTAGTGTAACGCAAGAATTAAAGGAAATGATGTATTTATCAGGGCGCATGAATCGCAGATCCTATGTTATGAATTTACTTACCCTATATGGCCTAGGCTATATAGGGGCTGTTCTAATGAGCTTTGACTATATAACAAAAGCACTATGGGTTCTCGGTTGGGCCATTATCATCTTTGCCATCGGTCGTGAGCTAGCCTTGGCTTCGCGTCGTATTCATGATCTAAATGGACCTACCTTTTTGGCCTTTATATATGTTATAGCTGCCTTCGTAGCCATATTTACACCGACACTGGCCAAGATTATGATACTTGTGAAAATAGGCTTATCGCTCATGCCTGGTGACCGCGATGCAAATGTATATGGTGATCCACCAGAATCAAAAATAATTGTGTAAATAGGAGGCGAGTATTATGACTGGACTATTGGCTATTATTGGTTGGATATGGATACTATACATAATTGTGAAGATGCTGCAAGACGATAAGTAGTGTGTTAGCACTACAACGGGGAGGTTTGTATGCAATATTTAATTTCCTATGACCTTTCGAATACAAAAATCCGGAATAAGGTGGTTAAGTATTTAGAATCATTTTGTTACCGTGTGCAGTATAGCGTGTTCCTCTGTGTTCATGCGCATGTGCGAGTGGAGACGATTATCAAGAATTTAGAAATTCTCACAAGGAATGATGAGACTAAGCGCTTGCTAATTGTTTCCATATCGGATACGGCAAAGAATCCCATATGGTGCAACGATGAGAACCTTCCTGTGCGTGAGGAACAGGTTATTATGATTTAATAGTGAGTATGTATAGGAGGTGTAGAGATGATTGAGACCGTATATGTTATGACGCCAGGCATATCCATTAAACAAGATGGCGGATTATTAGTGTTAGAACAAAATCATGAGGTCCTGCGCCAGTTACCTATGGCGAACGTAAATAATCTTGTAGTGGGGCGAACAGTGCAAATTTCAACGCAGGTCATGTTCTCCTTGGTAGAGCAAGGGTCGCTCATACAATTTGTGAATCACAAGTATGAACTCATGGGCATCCTCGGTGATGAGCATACGTCGCTTAGAAAATTATTGTGGCAAGTGAATCATTTTACGAATCCCGATTTCGCCATCATGGCATCTCGGTATATCGTGTTTCGCAAGGTGAAAGCCCAATTAGCCATTCTTGATCAGTACAATAAAACGCGACACATACCAAATTATGAATCGATACGTCATACCATGCAGGCCTTGGTGAAACGTGTGGATAGAACTAAGACAGTCGATGCGCTACGCGGTATAGAAGGGCTAGCATCACGGACATATTTTTCCGTATGGTATGCTATATTATCTGAACCGTGGACCTTTCCCGGCCGTAAACGCCACCCCAGTATGGACCCTGTAAATGCTTTACTCAGCTATGGCTATTCATTTTTAGAACGGGAGGTGCGCGCCTATCTAGTATCTACAGGTCTTGATGTACGCATCGGTGTGTTGCATAGTACAAACGACAGAAAGGATAGCCTTGTATACGATGTGATGGATTTATTGCGACAAGAGATTATTGATAGATTCATATTGAGGGTATTCAACCGGCACATGATAAATCTCGATGATTTTGATATATCTGAACGAGGTTGTTTTTTAGCACGTGATTCGAATAAAGGGTGGGTCAAGACGTATGAACACTACATGACACATACCGCAACGCGGTTGGCCGGTGTTACGCCACGTCAATGGATTCAACAAGAAATACAATATTTTATATCCTTTTTAAAGGATATCGGCCATGATCCGGTTCAAGAACCAGAAGTGAAGGAGTTTTTATAACCCTAATGGGATGTAGAAATCCATAGTATATATTGCATAATCATAAAACTTTCATAAAGTGCATGATTATAAGTGATTTTTTTCTCAGTATTTGCTATTATTTAAGATGAAACATAAATGAAGTTTAGTGTATCGTATTTCATGAAAGAGGGGATTCCATGTTTATCAACCATACGAATCATCCGTCCCAGTATTGGTCGGATGCACAGCTCGCTGCAGGGCGTCAATATGGGGTTATTATGGACATGCCATTCCCTCAGATTGATCCGATGGTATCTTCGGCAGAGATTAGTCAGTTGGCGCAAGAATATGCAGCGCGCATCATCGCCTTGCATCCAACGGCGGTGCTTTGTCAAGGGGAATTCATTTATTGTCACGCCTTAGTGGAACGATTGCTCGCCGTCGGGATTACCGTTGTGGCAGCCACCAGTGAACGGGTGGTCGAAGAATCCTACGGGGATGGGGTGAACGAGAAAATCGTGAACTTTCAGTTTGTTCAATTCCGCGAGTATTGCCGCTAATCCGTGTTGTGTTTTATAGGTAAGGAGTGAGCCTATGCAAGTAAATGCGATTTTGTTTGATGTGCAGTCCATTCAAAAGTACATCTTCGCGAACAATAAATTGAAGGCCAATGTTGGGGCTTCCTATATTGTGGACCGATTATTTGAGAATGTGTTGTGCGATGATGTCATTAAGAATCTCGGGGTGGCGGCGGATACGACGTCTTGGCTAGGCCGTGGTGAAAGCCTTACGGCATTGCCAACGCCTGTGTATGTGGCGTACATCGGTGGCGGTAATGCATTGGTGTTGATTGACGAAGCTCATGAAGCACTCGTTGCGGATATGATTAAGCAGTTTACCACTCGCGTGTTGACAAAATATCCATCCCTCAAGGTGGGTGCTACATCGAGAACCATTACCCTTGATAAGGACAAGTTCTCTAGTGATTTAGGCGTATTGTATGCACAATTAAAGACTAATCAATATACCCTACATCCAATTGTGACACCAGCCAATACGGGCTTGACGACGATTTGTGATTTTAGCGGTGATGTAGCGGATACAACGGAACAAATAGGTGAAAAACGCCTTGTATCTACGTCCTTTTCTGCTAAATTCAACGCCTTTGACGCAGCCAATAAACGATTGAGCCTCGACCTATTCGGTACAGAAGATACGGACTGGGTATTCCCATCTGAACTGGAAGATTTGGGTCAAAATCAATCGACAGACAATAGTAAAACGGGTATCAACGACATTGCTATCGTTCATATTGACGGTAACAATATGGGTGCTCATTTCAGAGCCTGCAAAACATTGGAAGAACGCAGCGCTTTGTCCAAACGAGTTCATGAAAAAACATTGGCTAGCTTTAAGGCCACAGTAGAATGGATTATCGATCACTATGATGTGCTAGATGCAGAATTGGAATTGAAATCAAACATGATGCCAATTCGACCTATCATCGTAGGTGGTGATGATATTACATTCATCTGCAATGCTCGTATTGCGGTGCAAACGTCACAATTCTTGATGCAACAATTGTTGAGTGACGCCGATGGTATGTCCATTGCATCTTGTGCAGGTATTGCGGTCATTCCTACATCGTACCCATTCTTTAGAGGCTACGAAATGGCGGAACAGCTCTGCGATAGTGCGAAATCCAAGATGCGTGCATACAATGAATCCCATACAATTTCAGAATCTTGCTGGATGGACTTTGCTTTCTTACATGGCGAAACAGCGCCAACATTGGAACAATTCTTTGCTAATGAATATAGCAGCCTGACAGGTAATATGCACTTTGGTCCATACCGTGTATACGGACGTACAGAATCCGTAGCTTCTGGCGATATAGAAGGATTGCCTCAAGTATTGGATTGTACAGCTCAATTCAACGCCGGCAAGGTGATGGCTCATAACAAGGTGAAAGAATTGCGTTCCGTATTGCAAGATAATGAACATATGTGGACCGTATTCCTTGAACAATTGCGCAACACAGGGGCATCATTGCCGAATGTAGCCGGCTGGGAAGCTTTCACAGACAAACTATGGACCAAGATTGACGGCCATATGCGCACACCGTATACGGATGCCATTGAATTGATGGATTATGTATTGCCTGGATTGGAGTAAGTATATGTACACATTAACCATACAATTATTGTCGCCAACCATGCTGATGTCCGGCCAAGGCGACGTGAATACGGACAGCACCATCGTTCATGACCGTTACGGAATTCCTTTTATTCCAGCGAAACGGGTGCGCGGTGTGTTATATGAAAGTGCCCTTGAAGTAGCGGAAATGATGGAAGCTTCTAAGATGAACGCATTCACAACGGACGATGTAAAAGTATTATTTAATCGGTTAGAAGGCATTACGGATGAACCTAGATTGTCCATCTCGAATTTGACTATTTCAGATTATGATGTGGTTTCTCGTGAATTGGCACAACTAGAAGAACAATATCCAACAGTATTTACTAAGGCCCGCGTTCTCGAAGAATACACATCCATGCGGTATTACACATCTATCGACCAAACGACGGGAACCGCTATGGAAGGGACTTTGCATAACTCTCGCGTGCTTAACAAAGGCCTTACCTTCAAAGGCCACATCGATATAGAGGATATGACAGATACAGACCGCTATATTTTGAGCTGTGCCGTTCGCAATATGACGGGCATCGGCGGTAAGCGAAACCGTGGATTCGGTCAAGTGGTATGCAAAATCGATGACAAAGCATTTGATGTAGATACAATAGGGGGTAAACTATGGAACAAGTAAATATTACGGTCACTATACAATCCCCAACGCTCATTGCCAATTCTTCTACGGCAGGCGTGTTGACCGCTACGCGCGGATCTATTGATGGACGTATTTTACGTGGCCTATTTGCCACTCAGTTTATTACATCTCATAACCTTGGCAAAACAGCACATACGAACAAGGATTTTATGGATTTGTTCTATGGCGATTTACGTTTCGTGTCCGCCTATAAAGATACGGTGAAGGGCACATCATTCCCGGCGCCATTGAGCTTGCAAAAAAATAAGAATGCCGCTAAAGAAACTAAGTTTGCATCTAACATGGTAGTAGATTCGTTTTATGCAAAACGAGAATACGATGTACCAGAAAAACAAAATCTTCTTGGCTTTAAAGGCGTAAAGGGATTTATCGTATTGGACGGTAAAGAATGTAGCCCCGTTTCTGTGGAAACAGCCATCAAATTGCACATGTCTCGCTCATCTGAACAAGAACGTGTACAAGGCCGCAGCAGTGATGGCACGATTTTCAACTATGAATATTTGGAACCAAATCAAGTGTTCGTAGGATCCGTAGTAGGTCCTAAAGATGCATTGGAATCCTTCGTTCGCGAATTCCCTAAGAATTTAGAGTGCCATATCGGCCGTTCTCGCCGTACGGAATATGGTTATTGTACCGTGACGATTGGCGATATTACGTCGGTGCCAACGGCAACGAGTGAAGGCAATTCTGTATATGTACGTTTGCATACGCCATTGTTACTCGGCACGGCATCCATTCATGATGTAGTGGGTCGTGCGGTGGCATCTATTGGTTCCGATATTACTATCGGTGGTGTGTTCGCATCGTACCAAGAGGAACAAAACTTCAATAGCATCTGGGGCGTTCGTAGCAGTGCTGAATCAGCTGCTTCTGCAGGCAGTGTAGTAGAATTGGTGAAAGCCTCTGGCTGGTCTACTGATGATATAGCCGCATTGCAACTTATCTTATATAACGGTATGGGTGCTCGCGTACAAGAAGGTTATGGTCAAGGTCGTATTTGGACACCATTGGAAGGTACGATGGTGCCATTAGGTAAGGCAAAAGCAGAAATGCTTACGTCCTTACATAAACCAACGCGTCGTATTGCGAAGAAGGTATTGGAAAAACAAATCATTTTGAATGCACGGTTACATGCGGCTCATGATGTGGATACCTATATTAAGCGGACCATGGACGCTCGTGGCATCTCCAAGCATTTCGCCTCTGTGTTGTTGGCCGAACTCGGTACAGAACATGCCACAGGCCATCGCCAATTGCAAGACTTTGTAGCCCAAACTAAGGCTGATAAAAAGGTGCTTGAAAAGAATTTGCGTGAATTCCAATTGGAACATGCGTACACACGCAGTGAAGCGAAACGTGTCAACTTGATGGATTATATCATCGATTTTGATGCGAAATTGTTAGTGAATGCGTGCTTAGCTAAATCCGGTACGAGCGGTTCCTATTACGAGATTCCAACAGAACTGATCGATATGGCGGGCCTTGATGCAGGGAAATTAGCAGATACTGTGGCTTACGAATATTGGTTGTATTTCTTTAGACATATTAGAAAAGTTAAGTAAGGAGGACCGTCGTATGTTAAACTCTGCAAGTATTATAGGGCGGTACACTCTGAATGGTACTGTCAAACTCACGAGCCCGCTTATTATTCGCGCTGGCGTGAGCAATGATATATTAAACGATACGGTTGATGATATCGTGGTGACCTACCATGATGGGCAACCATTCATTCCTGGCACATCCTTGGCCGGCGTATTGCGCCAAGCCTTGCAAGGTCTTGTACCTGATGCGGAACTGGTGCTATTTGGTTCCATCGATGATAAAGGCACTCAAAGTGCGTTGCAAATCAACGATATTCCTTTAGAAGATACGAATATCGTCGTACGCGATGGCATTCGCATCGATGATGTGCGTGGCGTTACCGTAGATGGCGCTAAATATGATTTTGAGGTTATCGAATCCGGTGCTACTGGTCAATTGTGTATCGACTGTGTCATCCGTCGTTGCCACGAACAACAAGGCGAAAAAATTGAAAAGGCCCTCGCTGCCTTGGCCAATGCCTTGCAACATGGTATCGCTATCGGCGCTCGTACGGTGAACGGTTTCGGACGTGTTGCTTGTAAGGACATTGCCTTAGAACACTATGACTTTACAAAACCAGACCATGTAAAAGCATGGTTAACTGGCAAATCTGGCGCTGTTGTAGCCATTCCTAAACAAGCTCTCGTAGCTGACCGCGATTTAGTCATCAATATGGATGCGTATCTAGAAGATACGGTGCTCATCAAATCCATCTTTGAAGAAGCGTGGGAAGACAAATCGGTTGCACTTTTTGTTCCTGGTACATCCGTTAAAGGTGTATTGCGTCACCAATGTGGTCGCATTCTCCAAGCTATCGGATCGAATGATGAACTCGTTAATACGCTCTTTGGCTATAGTAATGATGACGATAAGGATAGCCGCAAAGGCCGCGTCATGGTCGATGAAATCTATTTTGATAAACAGTTCAATCAAGAGGAACAACCTCGTATCCGCGTGGACCGTTTCACCGGTGGTGCCATGAATGGCGCCTTGTTCCAAGACCATCCGGTGCGCAATACTAAGGGCGATGCTGTGACATTCCCATTGCGCATGACTGTTAAAAACTGTAACGATGCAGAGGCCGGTCTTGTCATGCTTCTCGTGAAGGACCTCATGACGGGTCAAGTTACATTGGGCGCAAATCGTACGATCGGTTATGGCCGTGTGCAAGGCAAATCTGTTACCGTTCAGTATCATGGTGAAAGCTACACTATTGACGGCAACGGCAAGGTAACATCTGGTGAGGCTGCTCATCTTGAAAACCTAGTGATGGCTCTGCAACAATGTATTAAGGAAACTGTAAACGGCTAAGGAGGTTGCCATGAGTAAAGAATTACAACGCCATGAAGGCGTATATACGAAAACTAGCGGCACCTGTGGCGCCCTAGCAGATGTGAACATCGCTTCTGTTGCGAAGGAACATATGCAACACGATGGTCTAGTCGTTACTTGGTCTGTGCACGAAGTAAAATGGGGCCATTACAAGAACGGTGCATTCCAATTTTCCGATGGTTCCAATGCCATTGAAAATGCCTATTTGCAAGATATGCGCATCTTTAACGATACAGAAGAATTGCGCATCACCGTTCAAAATGGCTCCGTAGTATATCGCTACATTTCCGATGCATCAGGTGAAAGCGTATCCTACGTGGATTCCACATCTCGTATGATCGGTGAAAATGATGCGGACTATGCACAATTGCACAACATTGACGGATTTACCCATTTGGTTGACACGGGGCGTAAGCTTTCACAAATTATCCCTGTCACAACAACGAAACAGTATTGCTATTTAACAACGCGTAATTACATTGGATATTTAGATAACCATCAAGCGAGCTATACCGATTACCGGTATGTGAGCATCGTAGACAAGGAGGCGTAGTATGGCTAAGAAAGCAAAGAATAAACATGCGGCTAGTGCCGCCTTCTTTCAACGTGTAAATGGTCCGGATTTTGATATCAAAAAGGCGACGGAACCGCGCGGCGGTGGCCGTGGTGGTCAAGGTCGTTCTGGCGGTTACAATAATTCCTATGGTAATAGCGGGGCTAGAAGCAATGGCAATAGCCGATATCCGTCTACACCTGCCAGCGCATCGTATAATTTCGTGCGCTTGCCAAGCCATGTGATTCCTGCTGAATTCTATGATGGGAATTTTGAGGGCGTCACAAAGGATGTTATGGATGCGTATCGTGACCATGTTACGCAAACGGGTATACATACTGGATATATTGACCTTACTATTACGACGGAAACACCATTATTCATCGGTGGTCCATCGAAACAAGAGGATACAACGCCACTTGAATTCTACGGCGGTCAAAACAATCCAACCATTCCAGGATCTAGCCTTAAAGGCATGGTAAAAGAAATCTTTAAAATCGTAACGGCTAGTAGCTTTAGACCATACCAACGCGGTACAGGATTGGGTGATTTTGAAGATAGATATCTTTATTTCCGTGACTTTGCCAGTGCCATCAAATCACTCAAGGACTATTATGCAGAACGCATGGTAGGTATGGAGAAAAATGGTAAGGGTGAATACAAGGCTGCTACAAAGGCAACACCTGGTTTCATCATTCAAACCGTGAATAATGATTATTTTGTTGTTCCTAGTGATGCTAAGAAATGTTCCTATATGGATAATGACGGCATGGAGCTTAAAAAGGATAAGGCGTCCATCGATTGGATGAATACGTATGTAAATATTCATACAGGCCCTATGCGGTCTAAAAAATCTTACATGCGCATTACTAAACCGGGCAACTTTGATAAACGCATTCCGATTCCTCAATCTTGTATTGAAAGCTACGCAGACGATAAGAACCGTGGCACGTTAGATTTGTTAGACAAGAAAACGGGGAAATCTGGCGAAGCGGCCAAAGAGTATACTCATTGCTCGGATGTAAAATTTGTCGTACCTTGTTTCTTTATTGAAAAAGATGGCCTCGTTGAACATTTTGGTCATGGTCGTTTCTATCGTATTGCCTACGATTTGAAGATTAGTGATCATTTGCCAAATTCCTTGGAACGACATAATAATGGCGTAGATTTGTGCGATAGCGTTTTTGGTTACGGAGATAACTGGGCTGGTCGTGTATCCTTCTCCGATGCACACGTACAGGGAACGCTTAAGATGTGCCCGTCCGATTATCCACATCCATTGATGGGACCAAATCCAACATCGTTCCAACTCTATTTGGAACAAAATGTAGATGACCATAATACGTATAATCACTGGGGTCATGAACATGCATCCTTGCGTGGTTATAAAATGTATTGGCATCAACCACTTGCAAAGGCGAAGGACTGGACGCGTACAGCCGAAGAAAAAGAGATTAAAGGAACACGCAAAATTCGTCCTGTCGATGTAGGGGTGACTTTCACAAGTCGCATCCATTTTGAACGTCTTAGTGATGTAGAACTTGGTGCGTTGCTCATGACCCTTAACTTAGATCAATATTCTGGTGGCCAACGTCGGACGTACTATAAACTCGGTATGGGCAAATCCATCGGTTTCGGTAGCGTTAAACTCGATACAGACGTAACGATTTTTGATAATACTAGCCGTTACTCTGTCTTGTTTGAACATGATGTATGGAATACTGGAAAAAGCACAATGGATAGCAAAGACTATGTAGACGCGTTTACAACGTATTGCGATGATGTGCTAGATGCTGATAAACCAGCATACAATGCAATGCTCGAAGATTTGTATATGATGATGGATTGGAATATCGCTAATGGTCCACATGCTGCTAAGAATTGGAACGAAGGTATTTCCATGATGACCATTAAAAATAATAAGATGGATGAACGCATTAAATACCGCAGTAAACTCGATATGCCTAAATCCTTCATCGAAAAGTGGTCTAAATAATGTTAGGTACTGTAACATTAGCCCTTAAGGCTAAGAACTCATGCAAATTGCCTGAATTTCCAGGCCGATTTCTCCATGCAGCCGTATTTTCTCTCATCGGTTCTATTGATGAAGGGGCAGGTACATATTGGCATGACTTATCGGGCATCAAACCATTTACTGTATCATTGCAATATGGCAGAAAACGCCGTGATGCTACAATCCAAAAAGGGGATATGGTTTACTTACGAATCCGTGTGTGGCATCGTGAGTTGTGGTATATTCTCGAAGAGATACCACAACCACTATCCTTACAAATTGGACTACTTGAGGCAATGGCTGTGGATGTGCAATATGAGGCACCCTTTGATCTTCCTTTATCGGTGGAGAATACATTAACATTGGTAGAGCGGTGCCTTACAGGGAAGCTAACAAAAAGGGTGGAAATCGATTTTGTTACACCTACATCGTTTAACGGGACCTATGGAGATATTACATTCCCTACGGTGGAGCTTATCTTTGCATCCATAGTGGATAAGTGGAATGCTGGCGATGAGGACCAATCCTTGGACAAAGCACGCATTAAAGAACTGTGCGAACGCATCGTCCTAACCGATTGGAAAGGGCACACTAAACGCGTGTATTTTGGTCGTGATCGAGGCATTACCGGATTTGTGGGTGGCTTTACATTCAATCTGTCCAAACTAAATGACGAAGAACGACAGCTCATCACGATTTTGGCAACATTTGGTCAACACTGTGGTGTAGGTCGATTGTCTAGTCAAGGATTGGGGCAAGTGAGGGTGACATTGCACACGAAATAATAGATTCTTAGTTTAGAGATGATATGTAAATATATTTGGACTTTTGATAGGTCTGGATATATAGTATCTTCCAATTAAAGAAATCTGCTGGTTATTGATTTTGGTATCCAACAGATTTCTTTTTAATTCCTAGTTTTTTTGATTATTGTATTAGGTGAAAGCTCTGTATAATAAAGTCACAAGTTAAGCCTACGAGTTAGAGCATCATGTAGCATGGTCGTTACCTCCGCGACCCATATCGTTACAGCGTAACGGTACACAATACACAGACCCTTTGATCGGAACCGCCCTTGTGGCGGATGCCATGGTGCTTTAGCTGGTAGGCTTAATCTATTTTATTTTGACACATACTAGCTTTGAGA
>SKEL01002647.1_pt1 | contig 13090 bp, 14 predicted proteins | sample 4826741 | NCBI WGS metagenome assembly SKEL01 (sample SAMN11008810, study PRJNA524170) | human gut metagenome | biome: Human fecal sample; material: Feces; isolation source: fecal sample from pouch patient p33 | host: Homo sapiens | place: Israel: Tel-Aviv | collected 2016-03-22
ACATAATGATTTTGATTGATTTTTTATATTCAGCGGGTAAACACTAGAAAAGTCAGGAACATAAAAAACATTACTTCTACATAATGTTTCATCTATCAAATAACCAATTGATTATTAATGAAATAACCATCATTTCTCATGCTTAAAAAAAAACAATATTGATACACCGATTGATACACAAACAGAGAACGGCACAAAAAAATGACAGAAAACAAGAGAACAACAAATTGAGTCGGGATTGTACCCGATCCCATAAAAGCTCACTAACGCTTTTAATGTATCTTTGTTGTAGACACAGAATAATTACTCGCCTATCCTCACTGTAGACACACAATAGATACAGGAGTTAACCCACATGCGCACACAGGTTGTATTGCAAAAATGGGGTAATAGCATTGCCCTTCGACTAACGGGAAACCTTAAAACTGTTCCGGGTTTTTCAGTGGGTGATATCGTCAACGTTGAAATTAGTGAAAAGGGGCTTTTTGTAGAAAAGCCTGCACGCCGTCGCCTGAGTGAAGCCGAATTACTCGCCGGGATAACGCCAGTTACAGCGCACGCGGACGAAATTGCCACCCCATTCAATGAGGAGGTTGATTACTGATGTTTGTACCTAAGCGTGGTGATATTTGCTGGCTGGATTTTGAGCCGCAGAAAGGAAAAGAGATCGGAAAGTATCGCCCGGCACTCATACTGTCCCATGAGCAATATAACCGACTCACCGGGCTTGTCATATGCTGCCCCATAAGTACGAGCATACGAAATGCTCCCACAGAAGTTCCGGTAACAAATCTGGACGCCCCCAGCGTTGTAGCAACCACACTCATTCAAACCCTTGACTGGCGTCAGCGGAAAGCGCGCTTAATCACAGAGGCAGAAAATGGGGTATTTAATGATGTGCTTGAAAGAGTCATTACCCTGATTGGCGGAGAGCATCTGCTTAAGTAAAAGGAGGGCTGAGAAGCCCTCAACGTTACCGGAAATTTCCTTGCTATTCTTTCCAGTCAATCCCATCCAGTAAGCACCCTGCTTCATATTGCCCCACCACCCAGTCAAGGTTACAGGACTCATAGAACGCGAGGCGATTATACTGAGGCTCGTTTTTTATCAGGCCACGAACGGAACCACGCTGCCAGTACAGACACAGATTGGCAAGAGGTGTGATCAATACAGCATTGTCCGGGAAAAATGGAACGGTCACAGCCGGGAGATTCCCCAGAACAGGATTTTTAATGATTTCCTCGTTAAGCAAAATTTCCTGATTCATCTGCGATGGATCAAGACGGTTTATCAAAGGCCATTGCTTACGGACCAGCGTATTGTGACTGCATACGGCCACAATGCCTTCCTGCCACTGTTCATCAATCATGGATTGCCAGGCATCCAGAACGAGCGCATCTATCGTATGGTGTGTACCGCGTGTATTACTTTTCGGTGATGAAACAGAAAGGCCGCTGATAACCCTTCCCGCCGCTTCATTTCGAAACTTCTGCAACCAGCCCACGCCGCAATCATCACGCCCCGGATATGTTCCGGGATCTGATGTATCGGCATAGTGCGTACCGTTAAAACCAATCTGAATCAAATCCAGCCATTTCCGGCGTTCAAAAGCAGCCCGTGCGCTTCCTTCAAGACCGTTTGCGGATGCGTGAGCATCAACATTGTCGTAGTTCAGCGCAAAATCAAAATTAACCTGCTCGCAGCGGTAGCCCCTTGAAACCAGTGAATGCGCCTGTAGTGGCGAACGGCGCTCGTGAGGTGGCGATGTACGTGCCAACGGCCCCGAAGCGTCTACCAGCACAACCCGACCTGATATATCCGTAACAGGCACGGGAGTTATTTCAGCAAGGAAATTTGCCTGCCATCCACTGGCAAGCGTTGCACTCTGGCGGGGAACGGGTTCAACTTCTGACGAATAGCGCGCAGTGTCACCGGAAAAGTGCAAATCCTTCGGATGCTTTCCGGTTATCGACTCGATAGCGCAATTGAAAACCATCTGAGCCTGTTGATTTCGTTGTGATACAACAGAATCAGCAGTGCAATTATAACGCTCAATGCCCTCGTTATTACCCCCGCCGCTTGCAGTATGCAGGGTGTGAAGCTCAAGCTCACGCTCCAGTTTTTGATATTCATTGTCCAGCGCGCGACGCGTCTCATCGCTTATGCTTGCTGTGTTTGCTTTCAGGCGATTCCGGGACATTAATTCCCTGAGTCGGCTCACTATATCAGCGCCGTGCAAATGTGGAGTATTCAGACCGCCCATTACTGCCACCCCCGGCAGAGTTCTCTGCCCTCCGCAAGGTCGCGCATTTTTTCTGGATTCTGTCGCGCCGCGCTCCATTGTACAGGTGAAGGGGCGCTCCTGATTGCGCAGCTTACTGAATCCGGGAGTTTCTCCGGGCAATAACGCAGCGGGCTGGAGGTGTCGCTTTCGGTATCGTTAATCCGGCCGCGAATCATCCCGACACTTTCAGCAGTATCTGCCGCTTTCAGTGTTTCGCATATTTTCTTTTCTGCGTTATACAGCGGCTGGCCAAGCAGCTCACATAAACCACGAATCAATAACAGAACAGGGGTCAGCTCGTTAATCAGTTCGGGAAGTGCTTTTGCAAATATCTCTGCCCGCAACTTATTATCAATGCTTTCGTAAGCACAACCAGCCTCTGCCGCGTTATAACGACACTCCAGTAGCCTGATGCGCGCTTCATCATGCAATACCCGCAGACGCTCAAGATTTTCTCGCGCCACACCCGCCTGAATAGATAATTTCGCGGAGGCTTCCGTTTTTACTCCCAGCGCAGACAGGATTGAGTTCTGCCAGTCACGATCGAGAGATTCCAGCTCTCCTTTCGTCTGTTCGATAGTTGCTTCCAGATTGGTGATTAATGATTCCTGTTCACTGAGTTTTGCCATGGCTGTATCAAACTGTGCTTTACATACCTGATGTTCGGCGCTTGCCTGAGTTATATCCATTATTTGCTCCTGTAATACATTTTTTTTACTTACGCCGATTTTTTCCATATTGCGTAATACATTCCAGCCGATTTTGTTCTCGTAATACGCTCACAATACTGTTGTATTACGCTTTCTTATATCGCGGGTGTTAAATCCCGGCATAAACAATCAGGGAGGCAACACGATGAAAAAACAAAAGAAAATGCGATGCGTATTACGCTGTATTCGTATCCCGCACGAAATCGACCATAAAATAAATCAGATATGTCAGGACAGAGAGATGAACTACTCCCAGTGCGTCAGAATGTTTATCAGTCAGGGAATTAAGGCCGGGGAAACGCAGGAAGAAGACTGCAACGGGCGCAATGTAGCGGGGGATGTGTGGGCCTGGGCAAATGACCAGAACCACACGACGTAATACAGAAATAACGCAGCCGGTCACACTCGCTGGCTGTGTTATACAAATCACTATGAAGTTTTCGACTTCCTGCGCTTAGTAATGCGTACAAACGACTCAAGCGTACAAAAACAAGCCCCACACTCAATATTATTGCACTGGTAATACGTTCTGTAGATGTTTTGTTCGTGTTCTTCCAACGAACGACCACGGGTGTGGGCTGAAGCGCCACAGGCCGGGCAAGGGAAAGACATATCACGCTCCTCTTACTGGTGTGAAATTTAACCTATTATATCTTCTGCCGCCCCCTCTAGCTGTATCAAATAAACCCGCAGCAGTCGCCACGTATTACGCACGGGCGCGCCGTTCCCATGCTCACTCGTCACATTCCCCGTATCAGTTCTCTCTTGCCGTAAGAACGGCTCTGGCTGGCGATAAAACTAACCCGCTCGGGGCATTCCCGCAGCCTTTAGCGAAAATGTAATTTACCCCCGGAAACGCGTGCTGTTCCCCCGTCACCTGCGCGCGAAAAACTCACCGTTTTTTGTGCACGCACGAAATCGCCCTCCGGGCGCGCCAGTGCTGGGCTGAAAGGGCAAAAAATTGCTCACAAAAATTGTGCAAATTTGTGCACTTTTGTGCAAACGGGAAGAGGCTGTTTAAGGGCGGTTTTTTGCGTTTTTTTTGGTAGCTGTAACGTGACGCGTATTACGTTTTTATTCGCTTCTATGTGAAGAGATAACAATGATTTCATTCAATTTATTTGTGTTGCGTTTTTGTTACTGGTATTACCAGTCTTTTTTTGCCCCTACCTCAAAATCCGGTAGGGGGTGCGCAAACGGGTTACAAAGGTTACAGCCCCCTAAAACACACCTTAACATCATGATTTTAAATGAAATTGCTTGTAACCTTTTTGAGGTTACAGAAGGTTACACGAGGTTACGCCAATTAAAAACGGATTAATTATCAATTGGTTATAAGTTCGCTCTGTAACCATGCGTAACCTCTGCATAAAGGTTACATGTAACCCTGTTGTAACCCATTTTGTAACCTTTTAAAGGTGTTATAATATGTTGATATATAATATATTTTTCTGTTTGTAACCTTTGTAACCCGTTTGCGCACCCCCCCCCGGACTTTAGCGCAACCCTTTGAAATGTTAATTAAACTCACTTACTCTGTCTCATTCTCATTAACTCTCCGTGATTTAAATGTATCTCGCAGCTGTTTGACTCTTTCTGATAATCAGGGGGGGCAAAAAAAATTGATGGCCGCCGCCGCTGCAATATGGCCGCCATTGCATTGCTGTTACTGTTGGTTCTGGCCAACAAAAAAGGCCAGTGGAAAACTGACCTCTTTTGCTGTGAATGTAGCGTTCTGCGGGTTACTCTGCTGGCTCTTTTTCTTTGGCGATATTCGCATTAGCCACTGGATTAAATTTCAGGACATCAGACAAATAATCAGGCGCAAAATGTGCGTATATCATTGTTTGTTGAATATTTGCATGCCCTAAAACTCGCTGAAGAGCAATTATACTCCCTCCATTCATCATAAAATGCGTAGCGAATGTATGCCGTAATACATGAACAGCTTGCCCCTTTGGCAGATCTGGCTTTACAACGCGAAGCATTTTACGGTATTCACCATAATCAACATCAAACAACATCCCCGAATCTTTTGTTTTGATCTCGCGAACAACTTCATTTGAAACGGGAACAATGCGGACTTTACCGTTTTTGGTTTTGTTAAATATCACACGATTATCAATGATGTGTTCTGCTCGCAAACTTTTTGCCTCTCCCCATCTGGCACCTGTACTGAGGCACAGCAATGTAATTCGACGCGCATCACCATTAGAAAAATTCAACAAACGAATAATTTCTTCATGTGTCAAATATGTCATTTCTGAAATCTTTCGTTTCATAGCGGGAACAGAACGAACAGGATTTTTACTATGAAATTCTCCACTCTGGATCAACATGGTGAACATTCCAGCCAATTCCGCTTCATCTCGCTGAATTGTAGAAATTTTGACTCCTGCTCCCAATCTCTCGCTGCGATACATAGCCATAAACCGCGCATTTATTTGTTCTGCTCGCGGATCTCCCATTTCTTTAATTACTTTCTTTAGTCTTAATTTAACATTGTCAGCGTATGGTTTGTTGCGTCCACCAAGTTTCCACCACAGCTCCAAGAGTTCAGAAATACGCCTGTGATCAGCTGGCTTTTCAAGCCACTCTTTATCATTCATATGGCTAAGAACATATCGCTCAAAAGCTAAGGCATCTGCTTTCTTTTTAAAAAGCCGCTGAATTCTGCGTCCATACCGCCCGTTCGGCCTGATATCTACCTTATAGGAGCCATCATCCATCTTTCTGATCGACATACTTAAGCCCCCTCCTTGTTACTAAATATCCAGCATTTCAATACCTCCTTCTCTCTGGCCTCGGCTATCCCCCTCCCGGCGTTCGCCTGTCTGGATACCTCGCTACGGACGGGCTTGTATCCAATCAGCGATCGAGAACGGCCAGCCTTGAGAAGCTTTATCATTTCGGGATTGGTTTGGATCTTCACATGGTGAACGGCGGCAACCTGCTCAAGTTGCGGGATACTGACGGCAAACTCATTCTGCCGTCCCTTGCCAAAATGATTTACGCCGTATGCTGTTATGCCGTCCAGATAGTCGAACGCCTCCCAGAACGCCATCACTTCCGGCAAGTCATCCATTACCGCTTTAGCCTGTTCCTCTGCCATTCGCTCCAGTTCCAGACATGTGGCATCAAGCCATTCATCCGGGATATCAATAACGCATTTCAGCGCCCTGACCAGTGCAATTAGTTGCGCGTGATTTTTGGCAATACGCTGATGGCGAATATTTTCGCAACTGTAAAGGCGGGTTGTTTCAGGATCCGAGAGTGCCATAAACAAATCCATAATCGCCCGCTCCTGGCTTACTGCCCGATGGATAAAACCTGATACCTGCTCAACGGGGTAAAGCTCCAGCCGTTTTGCTGCCAGTCGGCTATCTGGTGAGTGGCGTTTTTTATCGGTGTATATACGTACCAGACGCTCGATAATTGCCGATGAGGCATTTACCGTGGCATTCTGCGCAATCACGACAGCCCCTTTAAAAACAGGGTCATATGTGGCGTTATCATTAGTTTTAACACCACGTACCCCAATACCACCGCCGTTATAGAGGCTTTTCAGGTTATCAAAGTCAAACGCACCTCTTTTTTGCGCATTGTCCCCCCGGTCTGCTTCAATCAGAACAACAGGTAATCCGGCGACCTGTCCAAAAGTTCGCTTCCAGCCTGATTCCGATCCTTTGGTTGGATCAACACCTTCATAGTTGTCACGGCCACACAAACGCCAGCAAAAATCAATCAGCGTTGTTTTACCCGTTCCAGGCTCTCCGGTAATCTCAAGAAAGGGGTAAGATGCGTTTTTCTGCCTGATTTGTTCGCTGAACAACGAACCCAGCCAGAAGGCCAGGGTAATAATTCCCTTTTCACCAAACGCCAGCCAGAGATCTTCCACCCAAGACGTTGTAAATTCATCCGGTTTTTTATAGTTAATCTGCAATATTGGTTTTTTATTCAATGGTTTTGCGTTTATGCCATCAATTTCAAAATAATCCTCTTCATTGATTTCGTAGGTTTTACCATTACAAACCGCGACATCATTAAACAGCCATGCGCCAATCTCTTTGTTGTATCCGATAAAATCCTGACCGATAACATTTTTTATTGCGGGAAGGTCATTTTTTATTAATGCATCAAGGTGCGCAGTCGTTCCGGTATAAATACCGCCTTTTGCCACATGCAACAGGCGTTTTTTAAATTCAGATGCGGATGTTAATTGACCTGATGTAAAGGTGTTTTTCACCGTCGCACCATCCGGGAACGTAACACGGAAGTAATACCATGCTTCATCCGTGTCATTGTTTCGAATGTAATAAAGCGGCACTGGGTTACAGTTTGCGATTTCTTTTACAGCGCCGGATTCCTTAAGTGCAATTTTGCGCGCTTCGTCTTCGTCAACATTTCGCTCATTAATGACACGCTCAACAGCCTTCATATGGCGCTCAATGTCCAGCTTGAACCAGAAAACACGGTTATCAAAAGTAAAATGAAATTCCTTCCGCTCACGAAAGGAAAACATTATTAGTGCCTTATCTCTTGGAGATTTCGCCAGCAATAAATCACCGTAATAACGGTATCTTTTCACATCATGGCCACGCAGCTTTCCGGCGATATGTAAATCATTCCAGTCGCGTTTATTGTTGTTTTTACCTGGCAACGCCGCTGCCGTTCTCCAGCCGTCTTCGGCGCTGCGTTCTGCATGTTTTTTCGCGTAACGTTCACCCGCACGCCCGTTATCCAGGGCCCACACAATAACCGGACGGGGATTATCCCTGCACAGCTTCGCCAGCTCTTCCAGCGCCTTATCAGGGTAGTTCACGGCAGACATGACAGAAACGGCCGCAATGCCATTCTGGTTAAGACTGATGGCATCAAAGATACCCTCACAAATCCAGATTTCTTTGGCCTTGCTTAAATCTGTTCCCGGATAACCCCACCACAGTCCCTTGTAGCTGCCGGAAAAATTCGCCTTACGCGCGAAGCGTTCCGGCCGGTCTATGATGCGCTCCCACCACACACCGTCAGCCAGCGTAAAACGCACGGTAGCAGCCTGTTCGCCGCTTTCCTTGTCCTGGTATCGCTCCTGAGTAAATTCACCCTTCAGTGGCTCCACAGCAATATTGCGCGCCTCCTGAAGATAAGCTGCCGCCGCTGCGTATGGATCGTCTTTCGTGCTGATATAGCGATCTGACCATGATGAGAACACATCCGGGTAAAGTTCTTTGGTCAGCAGGTCTGTACCGCATTTATTTTCACGCCCGCAGTGTACGATGTACGGCCTTTCAAGGCTGGTAAACAGCTCCTTCTTTCCACACTGCGGACAAACACCATACCGAAGGTAGTTATTTTCTTCTTTGAAGTTGTAATCACGGATAAGACGGTTAATAATCTCTTTTCTGGTATCAGGCTTCATATATAAATCCTCTCCCCCCCCTGTAAAAATACAGGGGGGTTATTCTTTATAATTGTTTATTGCTTTCTGAAATCCCCACGACCCGTGCAGCATGTAGAGAGAAAGGGCGCTCAGAGTAATAAATATCGCCTTTTATTCTTTCCAGTTCGCGCAACAAAATGCGCAAAATCGCCTTCATTTGTGAACCTGATACAATGTCAGCGCCAGGAGTATCTATTGCAATGTCAGAGAAATAAGATAATAAATCAAGTGTTAAAATAACATCACAAAGAGAGTTATTTGCATCATCGGAGATAAATCCAACATATTTAGATAAAATATCATGAATAAACATATTCTGATTTTCAGACATAAAAGCTCCCCGACCCGTTAAGGCCGAAATATAAAATTAATTCAGTTATCAGTTGGCAATTCGGGAATCAGGCAGAAAGCTGCGTAACCTTCAACGCCCTGAAATGTGTCATTCCCAGCTCTTCCAGCCCTTCGGCTGCGCGGCGTATGGCTTCGCCCGGCCCCGTTCCGTATACCGTTGCGTGTGCATGTTTGGTTAACCCGCGCTTATTAACGGCATAACCCAACACAAAGAAACATTTTTCACCACTGCCATTATTTTTACGGGATGTTGAACGGGTTTTCATTTCTTCACCTTTACCACTGATGCTGTGAGTTCTTCTTCTGGTAATTTATATTTCGGCGCAATTTCTTCCGTATACCTGATAGCGTCCCTTGCCGCTTTTCCTTTTGATTTATATTTATATGTGGTGCGGTAGTTTTCTTCCTCTCCTGTTACCACATTACGCAATTTAATATGAATCTCGTACATCGTTACCCCTCCATGATTTTTACTGCGCATTTGTGGGTTAATCGCCCCTGTTTGTCATTGCGGGAATATGCCATACGACAGGCATCACGCCATGCATCGTCATAAGTCGGATATTCCCAGGAATGAATCATCTGGCGAACGTCGCCGTTCTGGTAGTTAATCAGGGTGATAAGGAGCTTAAACATGGCACGCCTCCCGGACACGGATACGGGCAACAAAGACCAGACGGGATGCCGGAAGCATGGCGCGCGCTTCGCGCTCACTGGCTGCGGTAACGGTATGAAGGCGAATATTTTTACCGTGGCACTGCATAAAGCGCCAGATAAAATCAGGGCGTGTTGATATAGCCATTTTGGCGGCTCCTTGATTAAGTTTACGGAGTCTCGCCAGCACGCTGCTAAACATGGTGGCGGGACGTAACAGGGTTAGCAGACTGGCAATCAAGGAACCAGCGAGCGCAAAGGCTCCCCCATTACGCCCCGCCATAATACGGGGTAGGGTGGAATTACGGGCACAAAAAAACCGCATTACGGAAATATAGCGGCTACCCGCTTGATTGTTCAGGCTGCTAAACCCGGCACCCGCTTTATGAGGTGCGGGCAAACGATACGCCATGACAAAAAAGCGAGTCAAGCAATATTGCAAATTATTTTTGCTCACTTTCGCTGAGTGATTGATTTTTAAGAGTAAAAAAGTCATAATCATTTCTGCCTATTGTTTCTTATTGTTGGTTTCAGGTGCACTAAATGCACATCCTTGACTGGTTGGCTCGCTAGCTTTAGCGAGCTTCTTTTTTTGCTCTGCTGTCAGTACTTGGCCTCCTTCCCCCACATGTAGCAATACGTTCAGATCAGTAAGTTTTGCCACCCAGTGATGGACGCAATAAACCACCAACGCTTATTCAACTCTGGCGCTACCGGATTCCCTCTCCCTTTTCTTTTTGGCGTTTTCGTATGGGTTATTCACTTTGGCAATAACTGGCGGATTACGCAGCCACCATAAAACATCACTTAACAGCCAGGTACATGAGCAACGCCCCAAAGAGTGACGGGGAGGAAAAGCACCGATCTTCTCCAGTTCCCAGCGCCGGGAGCGTGAAAGCGTGGTCATCTTTTTACACTTCTCTTCCCTGATGCGTTCTTCGCAGTCAAAACCATACTCGGCGAGTATGGTGCGGCGCTGTTCTGGAGTTGGTGGAATGAATGCGGATTGAGTCATATTTCCCCCTATGTTTCTGAACTTTCGGGGGAGATTTTTGTTTTACGGAGTTTTGAAAGCAAGTATTAAAGGTCTTATTAAGATGCTTGCTGGTCTTACTGAGATGATGCCTTAATCCATCTTGATATAGTACTTTTATCAAAGCGCATATTGAGTCCTGCCTCTCTTGCTTCCGCGGTCAATATATCAGCAAGTTTTACCGGATTGTTTTCGAGTTCTTTATAATGAATAACAAGCATCGCACGAAAAAAATCCTTCATTGTTTTAGATAATCGTTCTATATTGTTTTTATTGGTGCATATATCTTTCTCTCCATCCTCAGAACTTAATATATTGTTACCCGCACACAAATATAAAGTATCTGCCAATGGACTAACATAATCTTTTCTTAACTCGCTACTGGAGTTTGTAGCATTTTGTATTTTTAAAAAATCATTCTTTAAGATATATAAATCACCAATATCAAAAGAAACATCCTCAGTAACAATTACTCCTATATGTATATCAACGTCAGAAGCAATTATAATATTGCTATTAATTATTCGGTTGGCTTTAAACTTCTTATTAAAATCATAGTTGGCAAAAAAACTTCCCCCCAAAGCGAAAATACCGCCTATTTCAACAAAATACTTATGGTATTTTTCTTGAATACCTTTAAATACTGGTGGTACAACTGCCACAGCTCTTTCATCCGTTGCTATTCGATATACACTATATATGTGATAATTTTCCCCATAATATAACCCCCTGTTATAATAATTTAACAAAGCAAATGCAGTATCAATTGCTATGTCACCAAATTTGGGCGCTACATATGAATGACTTAGAGATTCGCACATTGAATCAAATATAATTCTCGACTTGGTTTTTATATAATTAAAACCATGGTGTTCTGCCGCCCTTTCTGAAATGGCATCAAGGTCAGATAACCGTGATTTACATGGTTCTGAATCCAGAAACTTACGCAGACAATCGAAATTAACCACATCTTTTTCATCTGGGATATTTAATACTCCATATGCAGATTCAATTTTTATACAAATACGAATGCAGCCTGTCACAGCCCAATGAATAAGATCATCAATATCGCAGTCTAATAACTTTGCCGCGCGCTCAATAGGATAGTAATCTCTTAGTGGTAACGTCATTCTTTTCGCTCACATATTATTTATCTTTAACCATTTTTTCTAAACATTCAAGCCAGTCATTTAGAGCCTTTAATTTGAATGGGATATACTGGCTAAGATTATAGTTAAATTCTGCGGAGCCAGCATTATATACGTGACCTAATAATGACTCGACAATATGAGGCATTACCCCCATGTTGTTTAACCCAGTTGAAAATGTCCGTCTTAAATCGTGTAGCGTCCATTTTTCATTATGTCCGAATATTTTATACATTCTGCGACCTTTCAGAGAAACAGCTCTATGCGTTCTCTCCTCACCCAAAAGTAAGCCCGTCCTCCCGGTTTCCTGTTTTAGCTCTTTTAACCAGTCTCTTATACCTTCGGGAATTGGCCGAATAATCTTTTTGTTACTTTTACTGTTATTTCTTGGAACAATCCAAACCCATTCATTAAAATCCCATTCAATCCAATGAGAACGGCGAATCTCTACAGTTCTAGCCCCAAAGACAATAAGCAACTTTATTAATCTAGAAAAATAAATATCCCGATGTTTCTCCTTTGCAAAATACCAAAGATCTGATAGTTCGGCATCACTCAAAACACGGTCGCGCTGTCCGGCAGATTCCCCTACATCGGTTAACGTTAAATGAACAAGGGCATCACTGATGGCATAACGCCGAACATTGCAAAACCGCAATGCCTGTTTGGAGAGTTGAAACATACGCCCCGCCGTTTTTGAACTTATAGCGCGAATCTCATCAAAACATTTTACCCAATGGCGAGTATCGCACCGTGATAACGGATAATGGCCTATTCTGGGGTAGACATGTTTGCAGAATTGCGCCCTAATCAATTCCTCATCTTTGCGCTTATGTCTTGCATAATTGACCAACCAATATTCCAACGCATCTCGAACAGTAACAGGAGCACGGGATTCTTCAGTAAAAAGTTGGAGTTCAATTTTTGGATCAAGACCATTAGCCAACCATTGACGGCAACGCTCACGCCACATCCTGGCATCTTTCAGACTAATATCAGGGTAATTCCCTAGAGTAAGACGAATAACTGAACTCTCACGCCCTCCAAGGCGATATGAAAAAACCCAGCTCACATGCCCTTTAGTTGATAACCTGACCCCTAACCCCTCTCCGTCAGCAAGCATTTCAACACGATCCCTATGCGTTCCTTGCAGCGCCTTTAGTTTCCTGTCGCTGAGCTTATTCGTTCCAGACATCATCACCGTTCCGATATTGATACACGCATTGATACACGTGAAATATTAATATCCAGAAAAAATGAAATCGAGCATGAACACAAAATCACTACAACATAATGATTTTGATTGATTTTTTATATTCAGCGGGTAAACACTAGAAAAGTCAGGAACATAAAAAACATTACTTCTACAGTATGTTTCATATCTCTAACCATATGATTTAAAAACAAATCACTTCGCACGGGCAGGTTTTGGCACCGCAACAAAGCGCAAGACACGCAGTATACCAGTAAAAC
>SKEL01002658.1_pt1 | contig 13058 bp, 10 predicted proteins | sample 4826741 | NCBI WGS metagenome assembly SKEL01 (sample SAMN11008810, study PRJNA524170) | human gut metagenome | biome: Human fecal sample; material: Feces; isolation source: fecal sample from pouch patient p33 | host: Homo sapiens | place: Israel: Tel-Aviv | collected 2016-03-22
CAATTCCTAGCTGTTTTCCAACATAGCGAAGATTAGTTTTCATCGTCTTCTTCCTCTACACGTTTCACGTCTGCACCAAGTGCCACCAATTTCTCATGGAATTGATAATAACCACGGTCTAAGTGACTTAATTTGCTGACTTTCGTTTCTCCTTCTGCTACCAAGCCCATCAAGACCAAGGTTGCACTTGCTCGTAAATCGGTCGACATGACCTCTGCACCTTGGAAGCTTTCCCCTCCCACGATACGAGCTGTATCCCGCATAATATCCGAGTGAACGCCCATCCGACGCATTTCTTCCAAATGCTGGAAGCGATTCTCAAAGACCGTTTCAATCATGGTAGACTCACCTTTAGCCATGGCCATCAAGGCTGTGAATTGAGCCTGCATATCGGTTGGGAATCCTGGGTAGGGAAGAGTTTTAACGGTCACTGGACGGAGCTTACTGATATCCGACTGAATCCGAATGCCATTTTCTTCTTCGGTTACCGTTACACCCATCTCCTGCATCTTAGATAGAAGCGGACGGTTGTGTTCCCAAATGGCATCTTCGATCAAGACATCTCCACCAGTCATGGCTGCCCCAATCATAAAGGTTCCGGCCTCGATGCGGTCTTGCACAACATTGTGGTTTGCCCCATGCAAGCTCTCCACACCAACAATGGTCAAGGTCTCAGTTCCTGCCCCCTTAACATTAGCCCCCATTTTATTGAGCAAGAGAGCTAGGTCAACAATTTCAGGTTCCCGAGCTGCATTTTCAATCACCGTGACTCCATCTGCCAAGGTTGCGGCCATCATAATATTTTGTGTCGCCCCTACTGATGGGAAGTCCATATAGATGTGTGCACCCTTGAGACGATCTGCTTTTGCTTCAATATAGCCGGCTGTTTGGGTAATTTCAGCTCCCATAGCTTCCAGACCTTTGAGATGAAGGTCAATCGGACGACTACCGATCGTACAGCCTCCAGGCATGGAAACTTTGGCATGGCCATTGCGTGCCAAGACAGGACCCAAGACAACGATAGAAGCCCGCATCTTGCTCACATATTTATAAGGCGCTTCTTCAGACAGTTTCTCTCGTGCATCTACGACAACCATATTGTCTTCTTCATTGAAGGTTACTTGTGCATTCAACCCACGAACAACATTGTTCATTGTAAAGACATCTGATAAAACAGGTACATTTTTCAAGGTTGTCACGCCCTCGCTTGCTAGAACTGTTGCAGCAAGAAGAGGAAGGACAGCATTTTTTGCTCCTTCGATTTTAACAGTTCCAACCAGTCGATTATGACCACCATTAACGATTATTTTTTCCATACGGGATTGTTCTCCAATTTCTTAAAGTCACGCTTTCTATCATACCATATTTTTTATAAAATGTGGCTAGAATTGGCCAATAAAAATCTGCCGACTCATCTCATAGACACTGATAAAAAATGAGCTTGCTAGATAGCCTATTCCAACGCTGATCATCAAGATCAAAAAACGGATTTTAACTGCATTTTCAGCACTTACTTTTAAAAACTTTTCCCATTGAACCAAGTTCATCAATAGGTAATAGGCAAAAAAGATAAACAATAGATGGCTTGAAAGATTAAAAATCATTTGAATCATACAGCTATTATACCATATTTGGTCCGTACTTTCTTCTTTTGATTCTCTCCCAACAAAAATAAGGTGAGGACAAACCTCCACCTTATTTTGAATATCTTATAAACGATTTCCGACATTAATCCGGTTAATGGCGCGTTGAAGAGCAATTTTAGCACGACGTTCCATATCAACCGAATGCTGATCTTTGGCTTCTTCAATCGCTTTTTCAGCTCGCAGTTTGGCACGTTCTGCACGACTAATGTCGATATCTCGAGCACGTTCGGCAGAATCGGCAACAATGGTAATGACATTATCAGCTACTTCGATAATCCCACCATTGACTGCAATCCAATCAATATGTTTGTCATCGTCGACACGACGAACCTTTACTTGGTCTACAGCCAAAACCGCAATGGTATTGATATGATGAGGTAAAATCCCTAATTCACCATCAATTGTCTTGACAGATACAAATGCGGCATGATGATCATAAACCAGTCCATCCGGTGTAACGATTTGGACGTTCATTTGACTCATCTTTCACCTCTTCTTAGAATCCCATTTTTTCAGCTTTGGCGATCACATCTTCGATCGATCCAACACCACGGAAGGCATCTTCAGGAAGATGGTCATATTTCCCATCCAAAATTTCTTTAAAGCCACGAACAGTTTCTCCAACTGGTACATAAGAACCAGGTTGACCCGTAAATTGTTCCGCAACGTTGAAGTTTTGTGACAAGAAGAATTGGATCCGGCGAGCACGAGCAACCAAGGTCTTTTCTTCGTCAGACAATTCATCCATCCCCAAGATAGCAATGATATCTTGCAATTCATGGTAACGTTGAAGGACGCGTTTGACTTCAGAAGCTACTGCATAGTGTTCTTCTCCTACGATTTCTGGAGAAAGGGCACGTGAGCTTGATGCCAATGGGTCCACCGCAGGGTAGATCCCCAATTGTACCAATTTACGTTCCAAGTTGGTGGTTGAATCCAAGTGAGCAAAAGCGGTTGCTGGCGCTGGGTCTGTATAGTCATCGGCTGGCACATAGATGGCTTGGATCGATGTAACAGAACCTTTCTTCGTTGACGTAATCCGTTCTTGCAATTGACCCATTTCAGTTGCCAAAGTAGGTTGGTAACCAACGGCTGATGGCATCCGTCCCAAAAGGGCTGATACTTCAGATCCGGCTTGAGTGAAACGGAAGATATTGTCGATAAACAAGAGAACGTCCTGACCTTCGACATCACGGAAGTATTCCGCAATGGTCAAACCAGTCAAAGCAACACGCATCCGTGCTCCAGGTGGCTCATTCATTTGTCCAAAGACCATGGCTGTTTTTTCAATAACGCCAGATTCTTTCATTTCCCAGTAAAGGTCATTCCCTTCACGTGTCCGTTCCCCAACACCGGTAAATACAGAAATACCACCGTGTTCTTGGGCAATATTATGGATTAATTCTTGAATCAAGACGGTCTTCCCAACTCCGGCACCACCGAAGAGTCCGACCTTCCCACCTTTCAAATAAGGGGCTAAGAGGTCAATAACCTTGATCCCTGTTTCAAGAATTTCTTCTGAAGTAGAGAGCTCGTCAAAGGATGGAGCTTTTTTGTGGATGGAGTCACGAGGAGCATCCTCAGCAAAAGGTTGATCCAAGTCAATGGTATCTCCAAGAACATTGAAGACACGTCCCAAGGTTTCTTTTCCGACAGGAACAGAGATTGGACGACCAGTGTCCAAGACTTCCATTCCACGTGTTAAACCATCAGTTGATTCCATGGCAATGGTCCGTACGACCCCATCACCAAGTTCCAAAGCTACTTCAAGAACGACTTTTGATTTTTGTTGGTCATTTTTATAGACTACAAGCGCATTATTGATCTCAGGAAGTTTATCTCCAACGGAAAAGGCAACGTCTACGACGGGACCTACGACCTGAGAAATTTTGCCTAAACTCATGTCATTCTCCTATTCTAAGTAATTTCTACTGCTCAAAAGTTCTCTTTCGAGCATCTGTTTTTGTATATAAAATTGTATCCGACAACTATTCAAGGGCGCTAGCACCAGCAACGATTTCAGTAATTTCTTGTGTAATCGCTGCTTGACGAGCACGGTTGTATTGAATCGTTAATTCATCAATGACTTTCTTGGCATTGTCTGTTGCAGTTTGCATGGCCATCATCCCAGCAGCATTTTCAGCTGTTTTAGCATCAATAATGGCACCATAGATCATGCTTTCAGCAAATTGAGGAAGCAATTGATCCAAGATGGCATCTCGACTAGATTCCAATTCTAGATTCAATACATAGTCCTCATCCGCTTCATTTGGGTCCAAATCAATAATTGGAAGCATTTGTTCCACCCGCATTTGACTCGTCAAACTGTTGACGTGGTGGTTGTAACAGACGTACAACTCATCAAACAAGCCTTCCTGATACATTTGGACTGTTTTCGAAATGATCTTGCGAACTTCCTTAAAGCTAGGATGATCAGGCAAACCACGCAATTCATAAACCGGCTGAATCCCACGGGCACGGAAGAAATCCGCACCGACACTTCCAATACAGATCACTTCAAAGTCATCTCCAGTTGGATGGTATTCAGCCTTCATTTCCATCATGGTTTTAAGGATGGAGGCATTGTAACCTCCGACCAAACCACGATCGGATGTAATCACGATATAAGCTGTCTTTTTTACCGGCCGACTCACCAACATAGGATGGAACTTGGCATTCTCAGTTTCATGTCCATGGAGCAAGTCAGTTAGTAACTTACGTACCTTAGCGGCATAAACCTGAAAATCCTTGGCTGCTTGCTCAGATTTCCCAAGTTTAGCAGCAGACACCATCTGCATGGCATTGGTAATTTGACTGGTATTTTTAGTGGATGCAATTTTATTTTTTATATCATTTAATGAAACTGCCATCTTCCACTCCTATTTCTATTTGAAATTTGACTGGTTGACAAATTCTGTAAGGGCTGCATCCAGTTCTTCTTCTGCTGGAAGATCATGTGTCGAACGAATCGTCTCAAAGATTTGATTATAATGTGCTTCAAAGTAATCAAACAACTCTTCTTGGAAACGAAGAATATCGTCTACTGGAACACTATCTAAGAAACCATGAGTCAAGGCGTACAAGATCACGACTTGTTTTTCAACTGTCAATGGTTCATGAACGGGTTGTTTCAAGACTTCTACTGTTCGGCGGCCACGGTTCAATTTCGCTTGAGTCGCAGCATCCAAGTCACTACCAAATTTCGTGAAGGCTTCCAATTCACGGTATGAAGCGAGGTCGATACGAAGAGTACCCGCAACTTTCTTCATAGCCTTGATTTGGGCAGCTCCCCCTACACGGGATACAGAAGAACCTGCATCAATGGCCGGACGAATACCAGCATTGAACAAACTATCTTGCAAGAAGATTTGTCCATCTGTGATCGAAATCACGTTGGTTGCGATATAAGCAGAAATATCTCCTGCTTGGGTTTCAATGATTGGAAGAGCTGTAATAGAGCCACCACCCAATTCATCTGAAACTTTAGCTGAACGTTCCAACAAACGGCTGTGGAGATAGAAGACATCCCCTGGGAAGGCTTCACGTCCTGGTGGACGACGAAGAAGAAGGGACAATTCACGGTAGGCTACGGCTTGTTTTGACAAATCATCATAGACGATCAAAACGTGTTTACCGTTATACATGAACTCTTCTGCCATGGCAACCCCGGCATAAGGTGCCAAGTAGAGCAATGGAGACGGTTGGGAAGCCGAAGCGGTTACCACAATCGTATAATCCATGGCTCCGTATTTACGAAGAGTTTCTACTTGCGTACGAACTGTTGATTCTTTTTGACCAATCGCCACATAGATACAGATCATGTCTTGACCCTTTTGGTTCAAGATGGTATCGATGGCAATCGAAGTTTTCCCTGTTTGACGGTCCCCGATAATCAATTCCCGTTGGCCACGTCCGATTGGAACGAGGGCATCAATGGCTTTCAAACCAGTTTGTAGGGGTTCTGAGACAGATTTCCGTTGCATAACGCCAGGAGCTGGTGTTTCAACTGGACGGAATTTATCTGTCACAATCTCACCCAAACCATCCACTGGTTGGCCAAGTGGGTTGACAACCCGACCAATCAAGGCATCCCCTGCAGGGACTTCCATGATTTTACCTGTACGACGGACAGAGTCTCCTTCACGAATATCCGTGAAATCACCCAAAATGATGATACCGACATCCGTTGTCTCTAAGTTTTGGGCCATCCCGTATGAGCCATTTTCAAAGATCAACAACTCACCACTCATGGCATTTTCAAGACCATGAGCACGGGCAATCCCGTCACCAATGTAGGTTACAACACCTGTCTCAGTGACGTCAAAGTTTGGCTTGAAATTTTCAATTTGTTGCTTAATTAAAGCGCTGATTTCTTGTGCGTTAATCGCCAAAATTCACACCACTTTCTATTTCAATTTAGATTTTATAACTTGCAATTGGTGTTTGAGACTGGTATCCAACGTTTTATGATTGGCTGTCACGACAAAGCCACCAATTAAATCTGGATCGATCTTTTGTTGGATCGAGCGAACTTGAATCCCAAATTTTCTTTCGATAATGGGTACTAGCTTTTGCTCTTGAACAGGATCCAAACCAGCAACCGTCGTAACAGTGACGACAAAAGCGTTGCTCAACAGTTGAATCTGATCCAAACAAATCGTTACAATGTCATAAAATAAGGCTTCACGATGATTGAGAATAACCACTTCAATCAAATGGTCGAGTAATTGTGAATCCGAGGGTTGAAAAAGTCTGAGACTTTTTGCTTTCTCTTCATACTCTACACCGATATGAGCTAAGAAGTTAGCAAGTCCAGTCTCCTCAAAAATGCCCTTGATTTGGGTCAATTTTTCAAAGACAAGGTCTTGTTCTCCTTTTTCAAAGACCAATTGAACAAAAGGCTGGGTATATTTCTCAATCACCATCAGTTGCTTTTTGTCCATTAGGCTTCTCCTAATTCATCAAGATAGCGATCGATCAGTTGGCGTTGACCTTCAGCATCCAGCTGTTGGCTCAACAATTTGCTGGCAAGATTGACAGTGAGATCTGCCACATCGCCTTTGATACTGTTCAATGCTTCTTCTTTGTTATGCGCAATTTCTTGTTGCGCTTTTTCTTTCAAACGTACTGCTTCTTGAGTGGCTTCTGAAAGGATCTGAGATTTATTCTTTTCTGCAGTTTCCTTTGCATTTTCGACGATAGACGCAGCTTCTTTGCGGCTACCTGCCAACTCTTCTTCACGTTTACTTGCTAGTTCCTCAGCTTTTTGACGAGCTGATTCTGCTCCATCAATATCATCTGTAATCTTTTTGGCACGCGCTTCTAAAATTCCATTGATATTGTTCCATGCAAATTTCTTTATTAAAAAGATTAATAATAGGAAGGAACCAGCAATGAGAATAAAGTTACCAATAATTTCACTCATTGATACATGCATTCTTCTACTCCTCCTCTACTTACTCTTCACCATTAATTTTCTTACCAATATAAATTGATGACAACATGGTAAACACATAGGCTTGGATACATGAAATGAAAATCGAAAACGCTGTCCACGCCATGCTTCCAATAAAGGCAAATGGATACCAATAAACAGCTTGATGCGACAAAGTCACAAGCAAGCTTGCTAGTACCTCACCCGCAAAGATATTTCCGAAGATCCGAAGTGCCAAGGAGGCAAAGTTCGTTAATTCTTCCAAAATATTCATGGGGGTCATAAATCCGGGTGTCACAAAAGCCTTTAAATATTCCTTCACACCACGTCTGCGAATTCCTTCTACATGGGCGATTAAGGTGATCAAAAATGAAAAGGCAAAGTCATAACCCAGGTTAGCGGTTGGTGATGTCCACAAATTGTAACCATTGGTCGTTTCGATTTTAGCCATCAATCCAATGTTATTGGCTACTAAAAGAAAGAGGAAAAGAACAAACAAGAACAAGGAATAGTCCTTTATGTAATGTTCCCCAATATTTCCTTTTGTAAAGCCTACGACAAAGTCATATGCGTATTCCAGCACATTTTGTTTGCCTTTTGGTCGGATCGACATTTTTCGACTGGCCCAATAAATGAAGCCAAAAACGGCGAAAACAGAAATCAGGGTCATAGCAAGTAGGGTCAAATTAAAAGATACAGGTCCAAGAGTAATCGTTGGATTGATACTTTCTTCCAAGGTTTGACACCTCCTTTTCTAAATTAGAAGCGTCTATTTGATAATAAAGGCCATAACCAAAGTTACGAAGAAAGTACCTTCGACAAAGGCAACACCAAGAATCAAGAGGCTACGCAATTGACCGATAATTTCTGGTTGACGAGACGCAGATTTCAATAAGCTACTCATCATCAAACCTTCTGCCAGTGATACACCAAAACAGGCTAAACAAAGACCTAAAAATGTTAAATTCATGATGAATTCTCCTTTTATAAATTTTACCTCCTTAGTTTACTCCTAAAAGATATAATAGTCAAATATTTCCTAGAAAAGAAAGCGTTTTTGTTAAATTACGTTATTTTTTTAATATGATAATTCTTCCGCTCTACGATTGATTACTTTTAATTTTTAGACACTTTATCCACCTCTATTCATTTTTTCTTCTAAAAAACTCTCACCTGCTCAGCAGATGAGAGAATTCGATTATTTAAAGATAGACGTTTTGAAACTGTCTGTTTGTTGCAGTAATTTCTTAAAGATTTTTTCTTTCAAGGCAAGGGTATTGTCAAATTTGACAGAACCATTCTTCAAACTGGCCTGATCTTTTTCAACCGCAGTTGCAAAGGCTTGTTTTAAGTCCTCATAAGAGCTATAAGTAGTCCCATCCACTTCAATAGCCTGAAGTCCATTTTTGGCACTGGTTACCACTTCATTGAAGTAGGCTTTCTTCCAGTCTTCAAGGGTACTGAATTTCCCATCAGAAATCTTTTGAATGATGTAATCATCCCCTAGAGTCGCATGACCGGCTTGTTTGGATTCTTGTTTATACTTGTTTGAAGCATAGCCTAAGAAGCCTTTTTCATAGCCATAGTAACCCCAGAGTCTGAAGGTATTGTGTTTGAAAGACATGGCTCCAGGAGCCCCTTCACTGGTGTTTCCACCATAGATCCCTGTCATCATCGGCACCGTCACATAGGCGGAGCCAAAGTCAGATGGGTTATAGACTCCATTTCCAGGACCACGATTGGTCATGAAGTTATTAGTGATAAGATCATCTACTGTATGTAAGGTGATGGCTTTTTCCTCATCACTCAAAGGACGCACCTTATCAAATTGATTCTTGGTGTTAGCCCCTCGGTATTGCTTGTCAACCTTCTTGAACCAAGCATTGTTCAAGTCTTGACTGCCTTTATCGAGAACAGCTTCTCCTTCTAGATAATCCAGAAGCATGAGGGTGTCATTATAGCCTTTCATATACCGATCAATTTCGTCACGTGACTTCAAATCATTTGGATTGGTATTGTACCATTGGTTTCCATCGTTAGGACGTTCATAGGCCATATTGAGACCTAAGGCCTTGTATTCCCCATTTGGATTGGATACAGATGGCGTTTGGAGCATGCCTTGGGCAAAGGCTTCGATATCGGTTCCTTCACGGTGTCTCCAACCACCTAAGTAAACCATACGGTCATTGACGTGCGTCGTTTCGTGGGTAAAGGCAGAGACCCCAAAGTCACTAATCATATCGGTCACCATGAAGAAGACAGAGTCGTCTTTTTATGGATTTCCGTAAATTCGAGCTACAGCTCCCATGCGCCAATCTGTCGCATGGTAACGATCGGTTGGACCATACAATTCACGGATTGGAGCCACATCTTTGCCACTGTTGGTATGACCATAGCGATCTGTACTAACACCCTTGTAGTTTTGGTTATCAAGGACAGGGGTCGGAACCATATTATTGCTCTTCAAGAGTTGATTGCGAACCTTATCTGTTGCTAGACGTGACCAGAAATCTAGGTAATTTTGTTGTCCTTTCGCCACCTTATCAATTTCGGCTTTGAAGGCATTGCGTTCCGCTTCGGTGTTCTTACCATATTTCTCGAAGGAACTATAGGCCATGGTGTTGTAAGTTGAAATCAAGAACATATGGGCATCTTTTAAGTTCAAGAGTGGCAAAATCATTTTACCGTGAACATCATTGTTTAAGCCCTCATAGGCTCTATGCTTAGCAGATGCGAAAGCTGGATTGGTCGTCTCAGGCTCCACAATATAGACATTGTCTTTGGTTGCTTTGATGAACCAATCATTCAAGTCTGTATCAGTTGTAAAGAGGTCCATATTGTACTTCAGGAAGTCATTTAGGTTGCTAGAAAGAGTCGATTTAGCCACGACTTCACGGAAGGCATCATGGGTACGAGTTCCTTTGATGTAGTCTTCTTTTGAACCAATTTCAATCAAACGGTCTAAGACATCAACATTCTTCCCATAGAAGTCTGGCTTGAACAACATGAGCTGCTTGAGATTGATATCATCGAACTTCACTCCGTAATAGCGATTGAGGTAAGAAAGCCCTAAAAGAACGGCCGCCTTGTTGTCATCAACTTTCTTGATAAGGGCCCGTTTGGCAGCCTCATCTGTATTTAATTGATGATCTTGGTTTTCAACCAGTTGTTTGACAAAGTGAGTCAGATTATCCTTGACTGCTTGGAAGCTTTCTTCAAGGTAAAGGTTCTTAATGGCATTGACTTTGTTAGGACCTGTTCGACCAAGATGTGTGTAGATTGGATCTGATTGCAATTCTACAGGGCTTAATTTTTCAACGATCGCATGAATGAGATCGCTCCGGTCTTTGTCCACCATATTTGGCGTGTAGACCACTTCACCGAACTCCGCCACACTGTACTCTTTGACTTGTTTAACTTTAGAGTCTTTCGGCGTCATGCTAAAGATATCTTTTGTCTTATCGGCATAATGGATCAGGATGTGATCAGCATCAGCTAGTTCCGTGACAAAATCATTGCCCTTCATAGCGGTCACAGACAAAACTTCCTTGGTCAAGAGAGGACTCGTTGCAGCCAGTTTATTCCCTTGGTCGACAATCCACTCTTTGTTGTAGAATGGTTGCAATTTAGCGATATTGCGGTAAGCTAGCTCACGACTCGCATCGTAACCCGTGATGGCCTTGTATTGATCGTCTTTGTTCACAAGGTGATTGAGCGTATCTTCAATCGGTTTACTGCTGGTAAATTTATCAGCAGTGATTCCCATTGCTTCGATTTTCTGCTCAGCTTCTGTCAGCGAGATGCTTGGGATTTTACGGGAATTATTAAAGGTTTTCTTCCCTTCACTCACGCCTTCCACACTGTAATTGCGCTTGGTTCTTGAATAGGTGAAGTAATCATCAGCGTCGATATCCGAATGTCCGAAGACCATCTCACCAGTTTTGACTTTCATCATGGTGATGTTGTCTTCAATAGTCCCCAAGGCCCAGTTGGTCCCTAGTAATCCACCAGATTGAACCGCTTCTTTGAGTTCAATTGAACCTTTAGCAACGGAGTTTCTGAGAACCCCTTCTTTACCTACTGTGTGGTTATTTCCACCATTTTGAGAGGAATAAACGAGACCTGCAGCTTTGGCTTTATTACCAGTGATTTCAGCATCAACGTAAGCTTTTTCAACGACACCTTTCCAGTTCTCACCAACAACACCCGCTAGATAGCCACCTTTGTTCCCAGCAGCGTGCAGTTTCCCGATAAAGGCAACGTTGCTGACCTTCCCACTACCATCAATTTTATTGACAATTCCTGCTACATCATTGTTCCCGACAACACTTCCTGTTACTTTAACATTCTCGACAGTTGCATTATTTTTGATAACACCTGCGATTGGGGCTACTCGATCTGTCCCAGGTAGGTCGATATTGACATTTTCAAGCAAGAGATTCTTAACCGAGCCACCTTCGATGTTCCCAAACAATGGTCTTGTAATGTTATGGATGGCAAATGTATTCCCATCCGTACTTTCCAAAATTCCCTTGAAGGCATTGGTCACATAGGATTTCCCTGCTGGCTGGACATTAGCCGCATTCATATTGCTACCCAGTTTAAAGGTACCAGTCGGATTGGCTTGCATGGCTTTTACAAGTTCGTTGAAATTGTAGTAGATATCACCTTCATGTGCTTTGGGTTTCGCAATATAGTGGACATAGACCTCACTGAACTGGTTGTCCGCAGTCCGTTGGATGAGATCAGGAGCTTTGGCTGTTACTTTGTAGAGGGTCACGCCATCTACCGTTACTTCTTCAATTTTATCAACGGCTAGTTTTGTAACCTTATTATCATAGGTAGTGACCTTTAAGTAGTAAGGCTTCACATCTGATGGTGTTTCAGACAAGAGGCTGCTATCGGTCTCAAGACCTTGGTCATCCACGCTAATCAGACTGGTTTCCTTGATGTTTTTGATTTCAACTTTTTTAAGATCAATTCTCAGTGGTTCTTCCTTGAGAACTTCTTCTTCATCCCCATTTCCACGGTCATAGACCATAGTCGTTGCGAGCGTATAATCCTTGTAGTAGTCCAAGTCTGCTAAAGCAGCTGCCAAGTCCGTCTCTGAAAGGGTCAGGGTTTTCACCACTTGATCACCCTTCTTCAATACAGCATGGATGGACTTGATGGTCACACCGTCTGGTTTATCCAAATGATAAGTAGCTTTAGCACTGCGCTTCAATTCTTCCTTATCGACCTGGGTCAAAGTTAAGGTAGGCTTATCAAGTTCTTTGGTCCCTTGTTGAATGATCTGATCTTGGGCTTGTTCTACTACTTCTTCAGAAATTGTAGGAGCATCCGTTGTTTTGACACCTTTAATGGTCTTATAGACCTTGGTGATTTTTTTCTTCCCATTTTTACCGACTTGAGAAACCCTTTCGGTTCCTTTTAGCAAGGTGGCATCTTGTTCGGTTACCGTCTTAAATGGAATTTCTTCAAAAGCAACTTCCTCTGTTTGGCCTTCAATCGCCTTAGTCCCACGACTAATTTTTTCTGTCACAGGAGCTTTTACCGTTTCAGTTGTCGTGCTCACGGGCTCGCCAATCTTCTCACCATTGACCGTCTTATAAACACGACGAATCTCCTGACTACCAGCCTCGCCTTTCTGAAGAAGGCTTTCTTCATCGGTGTAACGATTGGCATCCGTTACATACTCTGTTTCATATGGAAGGATTACCGTTTCTGTCTCTGTTACTGTCCCTTCCGTAACTTGATAGGTTGGATTCTCCGGTTGAACGGGAGCTTCGCCAACATGGCCTTCTTCCTGTGTCCCCTTGGCTTCCACCACACCTGTATAGGTTGGGGTCTCCGGTTGAATTGGGGCTTCGCCGACATGGCCTTCTTCCTGTGTTCCCTTGGCTTCTACAACACCTGTATAGGTTGGGTTCTCCGGTTGAACAGGAGCTTCGCAGGGAGGACCTGCTTCATGTGTGCCC
>SKEL01002667.1_pt1 | contig 13013 bp, 14 predicted proteins | sample 4826741 | NCBI WGS metagenome assembly SKEL01 (sample SAMN11008810, study PRJNA524170) | human gut metagenome | biome: Human fecal sample; material: Feces; isolation source: fecal sample from pouch patient p33 | host: Homo sapiens | place: Israel: Tel-Aviv | collected 2016-03-22
GATTTGAAAAGTGGAGAAAAGCCTTATTTTAAGCAATGTCATTAACTTAAAAGCAGAAGATATTTATTCCGAAATGGATTAGATATCTTCTGCTTTTTTTGATATGCTTATATTGTAAAAAGAAGCCATGAACCTGCTCAAAAAAGGATGTGATTATGCATGAAGCATTCTCAGAAACGTATATTCATGGATATAGAAAAAATGACTTCTGATGAATTTAAGGCATTTTGCCGATCAGGTAATAAAAATTATTTTACCAGAATTCGAAAAATGCCTCTTCAGGATCTTCTTTTCACGATGATAAACAGAAAGGGGTTGACGTTGGCATTGGAACTGAGAAATTATATGAAACTTGCTCATCCTGGTGTGTCTATTTCAAAACCAGGATATCTGAAACAGCGTATGAAACTTAATCCAGATGCTTTTTTAGAATTATATAAATATCATAACCGTAACTTTTATGCAGATTCCACCTTTTCAACTTACAAAGATCATTTAATATTAGCCGCTGACGGCTCAGATATTAATATTCCTACCACTGCTGAAACACTGAAACTATATGGTTCTGCAAGCCGGAAAAACACAAAGCCCCAAGCTCAAATAGGATTAGGCTGTATTTATGATGTAATGAATCGTATGATACTGGAAAGTGACTGTAATAAGGTGAAATTTAATGAAATGCGCCTGGCCGAAAAACAGATGGAGCGAATACCGGAAACAATAGGCAGCATTCCCTATATTATTATCATGGACAGAGGCTATCCTTCTACGCCAGCGTTTATACATATGATGGATAAGGATATTAAATTTATCGTACGTTTAAAAAGCAGTGATTACAAAAAAGAGCAAAACAGTTTAACAGAAAAGGATCAGCTAGTTAAAATAAAACTTGATAAGTCAAGAATCAGACATTACGAGGGAACGCCAGATGGAGAACGTATGAAAGAATTAGGTGAAATTTCATTGCGTATGGTAAAAATCCTATTAGAAAACGGAAGTTTAGAAGTTTTGGCTACAAATCTTTCACAAACTGAATTTCATACAGAAGAAATAAAAGAATTATATCATATGAGGTGGGGGATAGAGACTGCGTATGAAACGCTAAAGAGTCGGTTGCAGTTAGAGAATTTTACAGGAACAAAACCTATTCTGTTATTACAAGATATATACAGTACTATATATCTGAGCAATTTAGTTGAAGATATCATATTAGATGCAGAGCGTGAACTGGATCAGAAAGAAGCGAACAGAAAACATAAAATGATGATCAATCAGACTGTTAGTATTGGAATCTTAAAAAATGATCTGATTTATATACTTCTTGAAACGGATGGTCAAAAGAAAAATATGTTATTTCAGCAAATATATGAAGATATCAGTAAAAATCTTGTTCCCATTCGTCCTGATCGGCATTATACCAGAACGAAAGGGCAATTAGCAGGAAAATATTCGAATACCCATAAAAGAGCGTACTGAGCTAAAAAATACGAGTACAAAGAGAAGGGGATAAGTATGCCCATATACAAACAAAAAGCAGGAATCATAGTTTTATAAATGCTTACGATTTCTGCTCTTTGCTAAAGTTAATGACATTGTTATTTTAAGGGATTTTAGAGGTCTGGAAAGTGACATAAAATTTTAATTTTATGAGGACATCTAAAAACGGAAGCAATACAAAATATAAAAGAAGGGGTAGGTGCAATTTCTGTTATTTAAGGAAGAAAAGTTCTATGCTTTATGTACTCTGAAGGATAAAAACTTTGCCCCGAAACAGAATGAAAGAGATTGCCCTATGACAATAGAGCTCGGAAATCCAGTGTTTATGCGGGTTTCCGGGCTCTTGCTATGCGGTTTGAGTACAGATTGAGTACAAAATTATTTTTTGTTTTTATTTTGAGTGTTGAGTTCAAAGTGTAAAGGTGTTGTACCTTCTGTTAAATAAGTAGTTGCTTGTGTATTTGCCGTAGGTGTTCCTAAGTCTTGAGGAGTAATGGTTCCACCTGAGCAAATTTTATTTAATAATTCTGTTGCATTGGTAGTATTGCTCTTATCTGCCATTGTTTCACCTCCTTTCGTTTATGAAGCTGCTTTGGTAATGAATAAATTTAAAAAGTGTAACGCAAACGCTAAAAATAGAACCATAGCGGTTCGGTATGCACACCAATTAAAGCTTTTAAAACGTTTTTTTAAGGATTCATTTGCGTCATTAATGGCTTGAATATATAAACTTGCTACAAAAATTCGAGCGTGTTTTTCCTTTTTGTCATAGACTTTCTCTAAAATCAAATAGTCTGGAGTTAATCTTAGAGTTTGTTTTGCCGTTAATAAGATTCCTAATTTTAAAATAGTGTACAAATAAATTAATGACATGAGTATTGTTAATGCAATATAACTTCGGACTAACCAAGTTTGGGCAATATCTGTTGGCACTTGGAAAGTACCTAAATTTGAGATTATGTCTGTAATGAAAACAAAAATAAATCCGCAAATGGTAGATAGAATATAGACTTTGTTATCCAGTTTTTCACTTCTGCGTACAGAATGTTGATATTCTTCCAATACAGCATTAAGGCATATTTCGGAAGAATCGTCTTCAACAGTTATTGTATTTAAGTTTTCTGGAGAAGTATCAGAGTTTCGTTTGTTTATTTTTATGACATATTCTTTGTTGTCGATAATAGCAGTATATTCATTCATAATTTGTCCTTTGTAATAGTAGAATTAGGGCTAACCATTGAAATGGTCTGGATTAATTTTTACTTTAATACCATCAGAAGTATCAAGCAATACCTGGCTTCTCTGCAATTCCAACTCCACTTTTTCTTTCGTCTCTGCTATTTCATCTATAGTTGCCTGTGTAGCTTCATTTGGATTATCTCCACCGGATTTCAAAGCCCTCTGGTAGAGGTAATTCATCTTTTCCCATTTCAATAGGTCATTAAATACCTTATAACTTCTGATATTCAACAAAGCGTCCTGCAAGGACAGTGTATGTGCTTTCCCTCTGGCTGTATATCTGATTTCGAGATAAGAGGAAAGCACCGGATTCAGATGGATAGATACGGTATCATCCTTTAACAGCTTGTCTTCCCCTCTCTCTCCGTTGATCTGGAGGATGCCGGAATTGCAAAGAACCATAAGCACGCCCATCAGATCACCGGCTGTTTCCAGACGAAGTCCGGCAGTATCACTGCCATTGAGAGCGTTATAACTAACTCCGAGTGCGGCTGCAATCTTCTCTAACTGAGGAGGCTGTGGCTGCATTTTGTTTGTTTCGTATTTTCGGATGGAAACTGGATGGATGCCAGTCAGTTCAGCCAACCGATCTTGTGTAATGCCAATCTGTTTTCTGCAATATTTTATTTTTTCTCCAATGGTCATTATGATCATCCTCCATGTATCGAGATGGCTACATTATATCACGCTTAAAAATTTTTTTCTACAGGCATTTTAAAATACTTGACAATAGCGAAGACGCTACATATAATGAGAATACAAAAAGTAGCGAATGCGCTACAATAAGAAAAGGAGGGATGTCAGATGACAGAGAACAACAAGATTTATATTACTGCAAGTGAACTCGCAGATATGCTGGGTGTATCTGTAGGTCATGCTTACAAGCTCATCCGTAAGCTGAATCAGGAATTGGAAAAAGACGGATTCCTGGTGATTGCAGGAAAAGTTCCCAGAAGATATTTTGAAAAACGTTGGTATGGCTATAGTGCATAGGAGCTTCCTGTATAATAAAAAGCGTAGACGTTGAAAATTGAAAATACCTCAGAGTACAATAAGACTACTGACTGGCAGGTTAGTAAAAATCTTATTATGCAGAGAGGTATCTATAATGAAGTCTAACACACAGAACGCAAAAATTGAAGCTATTACAGAAAAAACTTTGGTACTCGGAATTGATGTCGGAAGTGAAACGCACTATGCTAGAGCTTTTGATTACAGAGGAATCGAGTATTCGAAGAAGCCATTTAAGTTTAGTAACACAGAGGCCGGATTTGCAACATTTAAGGAATGGATCCTGGAGCTCAAAGAAAGGCATGAGAAGGATAAGGTGGTTCCGGGTATGGAACCGACCGGGCATTACTGGTTCAATCTTGGAAAGTTTCTACAGGATAATGAAATGAAACTAGTTCTTGTAAATCCTCACCATGTGAAAAAAACAAAAGAACTCGACGACAATAATCCTACTAAAAATGACCGTAAGGATCCGAAAGTTATAGCAGGATTAGTTAGAGAGGGACGTTACATGATCCCATATCTGCCGGATGGTGTTTATGCTGATCTTAGAACAGCATCAAACATAAGATTCCAGTTACAGGCGGAACTTACAAGAATTCAAAACAGGATCAGTCGTTGGTTCAATATATATTTTCCTGAATATAAGACGGTATACGGAAAGCCGGATGCCAAGAGCGGAATGCTAATTCTTAAAGCAGCACCACTCCCTGAAGATATCCTGACGTTAGGTATCGATGGAGTGAACCAAATCTGGCGTGATGCGAAGTTAAGAGCAGTTGGAAAGGCGAGGGCGAAGACCCTAATAGAAGCTGCAGAGCACAGCGTTGGAAGCAAAGAAGGTGCGGTGTCTGCAAGAATGGAAATCTGAATGCTTCTGGAGGACTATGAATCCAGAAATACGCGTCTACAGGAAGTTATGGTTCTAATTGAAGAACTGGTAAGAAAGATTCCGATGGCTGAAAAGCTGTTAGAGATCAAAGGTGTGGGAATCAGGACAGTGTCAGGGTTCCTTGCAGAAGTAGGTGATATCAGCCGCTTCAACAATCCGAAGGAACTGCAGAAGCTTGCAGGATTGGCATTGGTTGAAAATAGTTCGGGAAAGCACAAGGGCGAGACAACAATAAGCAGACGAGGTCGAAAGAGACTCAGATATCTGCTCTTTGAGGTTGCAATGTCACTTGTGTCGAAGAACCAGGAGTTCAGGGAACTCCATAATTATTACACAACCAGAAGGCTGAATCCGTTGAAGAAAATGCAGTCACTTATGGCGATTGCAGCCAAGTTGATACGTGTCTTTTATGCCATGCTGACAAAAGGTGTGGATTATGATCCGAAAAAGATGGTCAGTGACATCAAGAGACCGGCCGTTTATCTACAGGCTGCGTAAGAAAGACAAGTAACTGTAATGGAGGCTGTCAAGTGGATAGCCACTGAATTAAGCAGAATGTAACAGATAACGTCCACTGATCACAGTGCTGGAACAGGAAGCGAGTCAGTAATCAATAATACAAAGAATGAGCCAGTAGTCGGCAGGAATATTTTCCATGGGGCGAGACCCCGTATAGGAGCATAGCTGACACCCTGGTTATGGACAGGCAGGACGAAGGAAGTTAGGACCTCTGGAGACAGAGATGATCCTGGTGGATATAGGAGGTTAGCTGCCATAGAGGGAAGGGTATACACAAGGCCAGTAAAGCGAAAATCAATGACGTTTTATTTCGTATACCATTCAACCGCTATTTCAGTACCTGATACATCGAAATGCTCATAGCTGTGGCTTATTCACTGAGATATGAAAGGTTGAAAAACCTTGAATTTTCAATAAAAAACACTTGATTATATGAGGAGGAAAATCATGGAGAAACACATTATGGGAGAATATGGAATCAGCTATACTTTGGGAGAGGACGGTCTGTATTATCCAGACCTGTATCTCCCGGAGGAGACGGAATATCCGATTGGGAAGTATGGAATGATGCGAAGAACGTATTTGAAAGAGCATCGGAAAGGGATGTATCTGGAGCTGGTGCTTGCCGGGAAACTGAATGAACATTTACACCAAATTGATGAGGAATGTCATCAGATGATGGATAGGCTGGTGGAACAGATGAAAGAGCAGCAGGGAGTGACAGAAGAATTGAAAATGCAGGATCAGATGGCATGGGTTGGGAAGATGAATAATATTATTGCTTGCGCGGAGGAGATTGTGGTGAGGGAGGTGGTGTATGTGTGATGAATGCGGAGCAATTTAGCTGCTCCGTATTTTGATAAGAATGATAAAATAATTGAAGACAAGACTTTTTATAAGTATAATTAAAACATGACATACAGTTGACGTGTTTTGTATAGTATCATAAGAGTTGTTAAAGGAGAAATCATGAAAATAGACAGACAGATTGGGATTTTGTCAATGCTGTTACAAAAAGATACGGTTACCGCACCTTATCTTGCGGAAAAGTTTGAAGTATCCCGGCGAACCATAAACAGAGACATAGAAGATTTGTGCAAAGCGGGGATTCCCATTGTAACAAAACAGGGTGTGAATGGCGGTATTTCCATTATGGAGAACTATAGACTGGATAAGACACTATTTACACGGGGAGAAATGCAGGATATTCTTGCAGGACTGCGCAGTCTGGACAGTGTGAATGGAACAAACAGGTATGGACAATTGATGGAAAAGCTGTCAGTTGGTTCATCTGATTTTATGGTGGGTAACCAGACGGTACTGATTGATCTATCCTCTTGGTATAAGGATTCACTTGCGCCTAAAATCGAATTGATACGCACATCAATTGATAAATGCAGAAAACTGGAATTCGTCTATTATTCTCCAAAAGGAGAGTCTGCACGTTGCATTGAGCCGTATTATCTGATTTTTCGGTGGTCAAGCTGGTATGTATGGGGATGGTGTATAAAACGTGGAGATTTTCGATTGTTCAAATTGAACCGAATGGATGAGGTAATAATATCGGAGCAGGAGTTTTCCCGAAGGCAGGTGCCAATGCCGGATTTAAGCGATGAAAAGATATTTCCCGGAGGGATAAAGGTCAAAGCATTATTTGAGAAAGACTGCAAATGGAGATTAGTTGAGGAATTTGGACCGGAATGTTTCAGTGTGCAGCAGAATGGAAAACTTTTGTTTCACGCAGATTACACAGATAAGGAAAATCTGATTACATGGTTGCTGTCCTTCAGGGACAAGGTAGAATTACTGGAACCAGAGGAAATACGGGAGGAGATTAAGATCAGTATCGAATGTATGAAAAAGAAATATGAAGGTAAAATTTTGGCTATAAAATAACAAAAATGGAGAAATGATTTATGAGGTATACATGGATTGACGAATATTTACTTAGTAAGGCAGGAGTGACAAAAGATCTCCAGAAGGATTGGAATTGGATTCGTTATCAAATAGGTGGGAAAATGTTTGTCGCAGTCTGTTTGGGACAGACTGATGAGCCATATTATATTACCCTAAAACTTGAACCAACGGAAGGTGATTTTTTACGTCAACAGTACGAAGATATCATTCCTGGATATTATATGAATAAAACCCATTGGAATTCAATAAAACCAGATGGTGAAGTGCCCGACAATTTATTGAAAGACTTATTGGATAAATCGTATCAACTTGTGCTTGGTGGATTTAGTAAAAAGAAGCAGAGGGAAATATTAGAAGTGGCTCAATCGGTAAATATAATAAGCTGTTGTGGCACAGATTGCTCCAAGTGCGGGTGCTTTGGGAATATGTGCAAGGGGTGTAGTGCAAGTCTTGGAAAAGTATTTCATGCACCGGATGGTCAGGCGTGTCCAATATATGAATGCGTGGTAAATCAAAAAGACATGAAAGGATGTGGAGAGTGCGGGCATATCCCTTGTGATATATGGAGAAAAACAAAAGACCCTGCTTTTACAGAGGAAGAATTTGAACGTAATATACAGGAGCGAGTAGACAGATTAAAGAAAGGATGAAAAAGATGGCGTTTGATTTAAAAAAAGAATACAAGGAATTTTATATGCCGAAGAATAAACCGGAAATTGTAAAAATTCCTCCAATGAATTATGTTGCAGTTCGCGGAAAGGGAAATCCGAATGTAGAGTGTGGTGATTACCAGCAGGCAATAAGCATTTTATATGCAGTTGCTTATACATTAAAAATGAGTTATAAGACAGATTATAAAATTGAAGGATTTTTTGAATATGTAGTACCGCCGTTGGAAGGATTCTGGTGGCAGGGTGAGCAGCATCCTGTGGATGCTGAGATGCGAACTGACCGAACCGACAGGCGAGAAAATATCAAAGGAATTGATTATAGCAACAAAGATACATTTAATTGGATTTCTGTTATTCGTTTGCCTGATTTTATAACCGAAAAAGATTTTGCCTGGGCGGTACAAACAGCAACCAGGAAGAAAAAAATAGATTGTTCACCGGCAGAGTTTTTAACGATTGATGAGGGGCTTTGCGTCCAGATTATGCATCAAGGTTCATTTGATTCGGAACCTGCAACAGTAGCTTTGCTGGAGGATTATTTGAAGGAGCAGGGCTATGAGAATAATATAAATGAACAGCGTTTACACCATGAGATTTATATGTCCGATGCAAGAAAGGTTGCTCCTGAAAAATGGAAAACTGTAATTAGACATCCAATCAAGAAAGTATAGAGGCAAATTGCATTGAGTGAGATTATAGAATGAATCTAAAGTAACATAGTGGATATACAGATAGAGCAGCCGAGAGGCTGCTTTTTGTTTTTGTGAATGAACATTAAATCTCAAAATTAATATTTTTTATGAAAAAAAGTTGCATAAAAAATAAAACATGTTATAATAATGATAAGAGAGAAGAAAAATGACTTGGAGGAATGAGCCATGATTATAGAGGTAAGAGCAAAAAACTGTTATGTATTTGAAGATGATATTACATTTTCGATGAAAGCTGATATGCGAAATAAGAAATTTGGAGCAAATGTTCATAAAGAGAACAATTTTAACGTGCTTAAAACAGTAGGAATATATGGACCAAACAATTCAGGGAAAACATGTCTAATCAAGTGCATTAGGGCAATAAGAAATGTTCTTTTAAATAAGAAGAATGGACTAATGCCGAATATTTTTACTGATAGTGATGTATGCGAGTTAGGTGTTACATTTATGGCATCTGGAAGAAAGTTTTCTTATGATTTTAAGTATGACGCAGAAAAAGAAGAATATATATATGAGTCATTTTCGGAGATATTTAAAGATCAGTACAACAACGAAAAGGAAGTTTGCTGGTTGAGAAAGGATACTGTTAGCGAAATATACGAGTGTATTGATGAATCTGTTCAGACTATGATTTCGGTTGTATCGAAGAATAATTTGTTATGCTATGTAGTGGATACAAGTAAATTTGAACATATCAATGAGATGAAACAGATTCTTGTCGGGTTTGCAGAAAAAATTGATATCATCAATATGAATAACATACCTATGCAACACACGATTGAACTCATGAAGAATAAGAATCAGTTGCAGCAAAAAGTTGTTGAGTTCATAAAAAATGCAGACTTGTATATGGATAATTTTGAATATGTGGATATGGATAAGATACAACTGAAAAATGGTGAAGGTGATGAAAAGCCGGATGAGAAAGTGCTTGATATTCCGGAGAATATTATGGATCAAATCCGATTGGTATCCACATATAAGGGAATCCATGTACCAAGTATGATGTTTGACTCCACAGGAACAAAGAAGATTGCAGCTATTGCCAGTTATGTAATTGAAGCACTTGAACAGGGCAGAATTTTAGTCGTGGATGAGCTGGATAGTAGTATTCATTTCAAACTTACCAGGGCGATTGTTGCGATGTTTAATAATGAATTGAATACAAGCGCACAGATGATATTTACAGTTCATGACATTAATCTTATGGATTGCAAGAGAATGTTCCGAAAGGAGCAGATTTGGTTTGTCCATAAAGATGAAGAAGGCGTATATGTGTATTCACTTGCCGATTTTACTGCACAGCAGGGGGTGAGAGATACGACAGATGTTATGGAAAAATATAGGAAAGGTGCGCTTGGAGCTTTACCAGATCCCGAATTGATTAACTCCTTGCTTAGTATTAAAGGTGATGTAAGGGGGGATGATGCCGATGCCAAATAAGCTCCCTAAGTTTTTGGATAATCACAAAATTTGCATTATCTGCGAAGGCAATGAGGAATATGAATATCTAAATCGGTTAAAGAATTTAAAAGTGTGGAACGAGCAATATGATATCTCATTGGTTAATGCCGGTGGAAATGGAAATATTCCGGCGAGATATCAGGACCGCTATCAAAATGGAGCAGACGAACTTGTACTTGTATTCTGTGATACAGAAAAGAAACCTCATGAGCAGTATGAAGACATTAAACGTAAGATTAATGAGTTTCATGGTGTGGATAATGCTGCAGATGAAGTGATTATATTTGGAAATCCTTGTACGATGCAGATTATATCTAAGCACTGGACCGATAAAAATTTGAAATCACCAGCAAAACCAGTGAACGCTCCCTTGATAAAGGAATATACCGGGGTGGAGAATTATAAAGGGAGAGCGGATCAGATTCATGAGGTTATGGAACATGTTACTGCGGAGAATTATGTGGATATGAGTCAACGAGTGAGAAAGTTGGATTCGGATGATTCTGTTACTGGTAGCAGTAATTTTGGAAAGTTCATAAAGCTGTTTGAGAGTGATGACAGTGGGTGGATTGAAGCAATAAATAAAAAAATTGAATAATATAAGGAGAATAGAGAGGTAAATTGGATGAATCCACAAATTAAAGATCATTTTTATGATCAGTTTCTTAAAGAACCAACAAAAGACAATTTTCGGGATTTTATGAAAAAGTCATGTGGTGAATTAAATGAAATGGATTTTAAAGAGACTTGGATAGACAAAGGTCCGTTGGCAAAAATTATGTTGGCTATGGCAAATAATGATGGAGGAATTATCATATTCGGTGTAAAGGAAAATGAAGATAATACATTTGATGTTTTAGGACTGGATAATCTGAAGGATACTGCTGACATTAGTAATAGTATTTCTAGGCTTGTTTCATCGAGTTTGGATTATGAGGTATTTAATTTTGTTTTTGATTCGGATGTTTATGGAGAATTTGAAAATAAAAAGTTTCAAATCATGGTTATACATGATACTCCAGAAAGATTACCTTTTGTATCACTTGGACAATCTGAAAAAATAGAAAAAGATGTAATATATGTTAGAAGAGGGACAAAGTCAGAAAAGGCAACATCTGAAGAAATTAACAGAATAATTGAAAGAAAAATTGCAACTATATATTCAGAAAATACGGATATGTCTTTAGACCAACATCTGGAGCAATTAAAAAAACTGTATTCAGAATTGCCTCAAAAAATACGAGTGTTAGTTCGAAAAGGCTCTCAACCAAACTTTGCAGCAGCGCTAAAAGTATTTGGAGAACGTATAGGGGCACTGTATGGAACTCCAGATGAATATGAGGAAAAGGATAATCCCAATTATCCTGATGAAGGATATGAGGCATTTATTTTGAGAATGATAGATGCAAAGAAATTGAAGATAGAGAAAGTATTAGATTTGAAATGATTGCTGACTTGAAAAAGTAAATTCCAGTGCAAGTAGGTGGTGGAATTTAGAATTTCATTTTTTACATTAGATTACCATTTGGAAATATGTTGTATAATGGGGGCAAGAGTGATAAAATAATACCGAACATGGTTCTAGTGGTCTAAGAGTAAGACGTTTATCAGATGATAAAAGATAGTGGTGCAAATCCACTCTAAAAGTTCATAAAGTTTATGGATTTTTAGAATGGATTTGCAAAGAGGAATTAGTAAAAATGACATTAATTGTAGGGTGGTTGGCTTGTGATCAGAGAGGCCCATGTTCTGCATATATAGCCAGTGATAGTAGAATTTCTGATAATAGGAACTTTTATGATTATAGCCAAAAGACATTTGCATTAAAAAATACTCCTGATATATTAGGGTATTGTGGAGAAACATTATTTACATATCAGATATTAACTCGCTTAACAAGTATGTGTGATGTGGGAATGTTGTTATCAGCAGACATGGATTATCAAGATAGAAGTGAGATTATTTTTAATGAAATCAAAAGAGCACATTCAGCATACAAACTTAATAATGGAATTATTAAAATATATCATATAGGGCGAAATAAAAAAAGAATATTTGATGCGAACGTATACTTTTGGAATGGAATAATATGGGAGAACATAAAAATACATACTGATTTTAAGAAGTCAAAGAACCTTTTTTCAGATGGAAGTGGGAAAAAAGAATATGATGAGAACTTTTTGAGGTTCAAAAATGGAAATAACGAAAGCACAAGTAGAAATTATTTCCATTGCTTTTGTGATATTGTAAAAAATGTCAAGGATAAGCATACAGGAGGGATTCCGCAACTAGTTGGTCTATATAATGGAAGCAAATTCAATGGCATGTATCATGGAACGATTGTAGATGGACAAGCATATTATCAAGGATTAAAAATGGGAAATGTATATGGAATGTCCAATATAAGATGGTATAATGAAAATTTTGAAATATGTGATTGGAATACGAAACAACGCGAAGCTAATGCGATGGTTCAACCAATATCAAAAAAGGCAACTCCCTGACTCTCCATTCTAAAGAAAAAATACAGTAGGGGGAGAGCGAGGTGCTTTTCAAGGGGGGAAATAGACTCCCCTTTTGAAATCAGGGTATCTCCAAAATCAGGATAATATAGATTTTATGGCAACAAATTGGCAACAGAAAATCAGCGAGCCAAAATAATATATGTAACAGAGATAAAATAACGGTAGAAAAAAGATAAAAACTAAACAAATATGTTTAAAAATATCTTTGGATTTGCCGAGTTTGAATAGACATTTTGTCGTTCAGAAGTCCTTGAAAGCCTTGATTTTTCTGAGTTTTTGAAAATCAAACGATTGGAAAAGTAATAAAAAAGTAATACCGTTCATAGAAAATGGGTATGCAAAAGAACCACACAGGTGATCAGATTGCTTGGGTGGTTCTTTTTTTCTAAATATAAAAGCTGAATCTGTCATTCATCGTGACAGATTCAGCTTTTATATTTTATGATATGAATTGGTATATTAGTCTATTGTATTTAAGAAAGTAAGCAACGCTTCCCGTTGGTGCATATTCGTAAACGGTAGAACCTGAGTACCTTTTTATTCACTTCAAGTTATGCCATAATCA
>SKEL01002673.1_pt1 | contig 12998 bp, 9 predicted proteins | sample 4826741 | NCBI WGS metagenome assembly SKEL01 (sample SAMN11008810, study PRJNA524170) | human gut metagenome | biome: Human fecal sample; material: Feces; isolation source: fecal sample from pouch patient p33 | host: Homo sapiens | place: Israel: Tel-Aviv | collected 2016-03-22
ATAATAGGGACAGTTAATAAAGCACATACTTCAAAGGAGGAGTAAATCATGAAAAAGAGCAGAATCTTTCCATTAATTGTAGGAGCAGCACTTTCCACTTCGTTGGTAGCCTGCAGTTCAGGATCGGGATCAGGAAACAAGACAAGTGTTGACAATAGCAAGAAGCCATTAGTATGGTTCAATCGCCAGCCATCTAACAGTTCTACAGGAGAGCTTGACAAGGACGCTTTGAACTTTAACGATAAGACATATTATGTTGGTTTTGATGCAAATCAGGGTGCTGAACTTCAGGGACAGATGGTACTTGATTATATTAAGGAAAATGCAGCATCTATGGACCGTAACGGTGACGGCGTAATCGGTTATATCTTAGCAATTGGTGATATCGGACATAACGATTCTATCGCACGTACACGTGGTGTTCGTTCCGCACTGGGAACTGGCGTTGAGAAAGATGGAGTAGTTGATGCAGCTCCAATCGGAACAAATGCAGATGGTTCTTCTAAGATCGTTCAGGATTCTACTATCGAGGTAGATGGAAAGGAATATACTATCCGTGAGCTGGCAGCACAGGAAATGAAGAACTCCGCAGGTGCTACATGGGATGCAGCTACTGCTGGTAACGCAATCGGAACTTGGGCAGCATCTTTTGGTGATGAGATTGATGTTGTTGTATCTAACAACGATGGTATGGGAATGTCTATGTTTAATGCATGGGCAAAGGAGAACGAAGTACCTACATTTGGTTATGATGCAAACAGTGACGCAGTTGCAGCGATTGCAGAAGGCTACGGCGGAACAATTTCCCAGCATGCAGACGTTCAGGCTTACCTGACACTGAGAGTTTTAAGAAATGCACTGGACGGTGTAGATATCGATACTGGTATTGGTACTGCAGATGCAGCAGGCAACAAGCTGGAAGAAGGCGTTGATTACAGATATAGTGCAGATGAGAGATCCTACTATGCATTAAATATTGCTATCACAGCAGATAACTATAAGGATTTCACCGATTCTACCAAGGTATACAGCAAGGTTTCAAATCAGCTGGATGCTTCTAAGAGCCCAGAGAAGAAGGTATGGTTAAATATCTACAATGCTTCTGATAACTTCTTAAGCTCAACTTATCAGCCACTTCTTCAGAACTATGATGATCTTCTGAACTTAAAGGTTGAATACATTGGTGGTGATGGTCAGACTGAGTCTAATGTTACAAACCGTCTTGGTAATCCAGGCGAGTATGATGCATTCGCAATCAATATGGTTAAGACAGACAACGCAGCATCTTATACATCTCTCCTTAAGCAGTAATTGATAGAGATTTTTTGCTAGCAAAAGGTCCGAGGGTGTTAGAACTTCTGACACCCTCTTTTTCTGAAAGGAGTAAGGATATGGCAGAAGGCAATAAGGATATCGTCTTGTCGATCCGCGGCATGAGCAAATCATTCGGAAGAAATAAGGTTCTAAAGCATATCGATATGGATGTGCCGAGAGGATCAATCATGGGTCTGATGGGCGAGAATGGTGCTGGTAAATCGACAATGATGAAATGTCTTTTTGGTACGTATCAAAAAGATGAAGGAACAATAATTTTAGACGGGAAAGAGATTAGCTTTACAGGTCCAAAGGATGCTTTGGAAAATGGTGTGGCAATGGTTCATCAGGAGTTGAATCAATGTCTGGAAAGAAACGTAATTGACAATCTGTTTCTTGGTCGCTACCCAAAAACATCCCTCGGAGTAATTGATGAGGGAAGAATGAAAAAAGAGGCTTCTGATTTATTCCGTAAGCTTGGCATTACGGTAGATCTTTCACAGCCGATGAAGAAGATGTCTGTTTCAAAGAGACAGATGTGTGAAATTGCAAAGGCAATTTCTTATAATTCAAAGGTGATTGTTTTGGATGAGCCAACCTCATCTCTGACAGCACCAGAAGTTGAAAAATTATTTAAGATGATGAGACAGCTTCGTGAACAGGGAATTTCACTGATCTATATCTCTCATAAGATGGATGAGATCTTTGAGATCTGTGACCAGGTTTCTGTTCTTAGAGATGGTGCTCTTGTAATGACTAAAAACTGTAGTGATACCAATATGAATGAATTGATTTCTGCTATGGTAGGAAGATCATTAGATAATCGTTTCCCGCCTGTTGATAATACACCGGGTGATGTGATTTTAAGAGTAGAGCATTTATCTACGAAATATGCACCGAAGCTTCAAGATATAACCTTTGATGTAAAAAAGGGAGAAATATTTGGTTTATATGGTCTGGTTGGTGCGGGTCGTACAGAGCTTCTTGAGACAATATTTGGTATTCGTACAAGAGCAGCCGGACGTGTCTACTATGATGATAAGCTGATGAATTTTCATTCATCAAAAGATGCAATGGATCATGGATTTGCGTTAATTACTGAGGAACGTAAGGCTGATGGATTATTCTTAAAAGCAGATATCACCTTTAATACAACAATTGCTAATATGAATCAGTATAAATCTGGCATTGCATTATCTAAGGATGAAATGGTAAGAGCAACTGCAGAAGAAATTCGTATTATGCATACAAAGTGCATGGGACCGGATGATATGATTGCAAACCTTTCTGGTGGAAATCAGCAGAAGGCAATCTTTGGAAGATGGCTGGAGCGTTCACCAAAGATTTTCATGATGGATGATCCGACACGAGGCATTGATGTTGGTGCTAAGTACGAGATTTATGAACTGATTATTGATATGGCTAAGCAGGGAAAGACAATCATTGTTGTTTCATCTGAGATGCCGGAGATTCTTGGAATTACAAACCGAATCGGTGTAATGTCAAATGGTCATCTGGCAGGAATTGTAAACACCAAGGAAACAAATCAGGAAGAACTGCTTAGACTTAGTGCAAAGTATTTGTAATAGAGAGGAGTACGAGAGCTATGGCAAATGATATGAGATATCTTTCGGCAGAAGAGGAAGCAAAGCTTTTAAAGCCGATTGATGAATATGTTGGTAAAATACAGGCACAGATAGATGCCCTGCGTGTAGATGGTTCTGATCAGGTGCAGGCATTAAAGACACATATCTCTTTAACAAAGGAAGATAAGAATTATACAAAAGAGGAGCAGAATGAGATTATCCGAAAGGATCAGGCACTTCTTGTAAAGGCAAGAGAGGTAGAAGCTGCAAATAAAGATAAAGTTTCCAAGCTGATTGCAGATGCAGAATCTTATTTGAAGACTCATTTTAAGAAAGATTATTACGATAAGGTTGTAGCAAGCTGTGCAGCTCAAAAGGAAGCTGAGAATGCAGAATATGTAAAAGTTCGTGAGAAGCTGAAAGCAGAGCACGAGCGCACAATCTCCGGAATGACAGATAAGCAGGAGCTTAAAGACGAGAAGTATGTATATAAGAATCGTCTGTATGATGCACAGATGGTGCATGAGTCAAAGCTTCAGGAAATCAAGGACAGAAAGCATGAGGCATTTGTGCATCAGTATCATCTGATTGATTTGCTTCGTATGTCAAAGTTTACTTATGGACAGAAGAAGCTTCAGAAACTGGAAAATTACAAGTATACATTTAATACACCGCAGTTCCTTTATAAGAACGGACTTTATATTGTAATTATCCTGATTTTTATCGCACTTTGCTTTATAACACCAGTTGTAAAGGATACGCAGCTTCTGACAACAGCTAATATTTTGAATATTCTTCAGCAGGCATCACCTCGTATCTTCCTGGCTCTTGGTGTAGCAGGATTGATTCTGTTAACCGGTACTGATCTTTCTGTAGGCCGAATGGTTGGTATGGGTATGGTAACAGCAACCATTATTATGCACAATGGTATTAATACGGGCGGTGTATTTGGCCATATCTTTGACTTCACTGGAATCCCTGCGCCAGCTCGTGCAATCTTTGCACTGCTTGTATGTGTGATTCTGACAACTGGATTTGCATCAATTGCAGGTTTCTTTATGGCAAGATTTAAGATGCATCCATTTATCTCTACCATGGCAAACATGCTTATTATCTTTGGTCTTGTAACATATGCAACAAAGGGTGTATCCTTTGGAGCAATTGATTCTTCCATCCCGGCAATGTTTATTCCAAGAATTGGAAATTTCCCAACCATTATTTTGTGGGCAGTTGTTGCAGTTGCAGTTGTATGGTTTATCTGGAATAAGACAACGTTTGGTAAGAATCTGTATGCAGTTGGTGGTAATCCAGAAGCAGCTGCTGTATCTGGTATTTCTGTATTTGCAGTAACAATGGGCGCATTCGTTCTTGCAGGTATCCTGTATGGATTTGGTGCTTGGCTGGAATGTAATCGTATGATCGGTTCTGGTAGTGCAGCTTATGGACAAGGATGGGATATGGATGCCATCGCTGCCTGCGTTGTTGGTGGTATATCCTTTACTGGTGGTATTGGTAAGATCTCTGGTGTTGTAACTGGTGTACTTATCTTCACTGCACTGACTTATTCCCTTACTATTCTTGGTATTGATACAAACCTTCAGTTTATCTTTGAAGGTATTATCATTCTCGTAGCAGTTACACTTGACTGTCTCAAGTACGTAAAGAAGAAGTAATGCACAAAAAATGTATAAAAAAATAATATTACTAGTGGAAAATTGGTAAAAAAAGAGTATAATGAAGATGGCACGAATCTATTTATAAAGAAGTTCGTGCCATTTTTTGTAAATGCAGAAAGATTTCTTAGTAAACATGGAGGAATATAGATGACTACATATAAAGTACTTCTTGTAGATGATGAGGAAGAAGTCAGAAATGCAATTGAACAAAGAATTAATTGGGAAGAATTGGGATTTGAGGTAATCGGAAAAGCACAGAATGGTGTAAAAGCTATGGAAATAGCAGAAAAACTGCAGCCAGATGTGGTCATTACCGATATCAAAATGCCATATATGAATGGATTGGAACTGGCACGTAATTTAAAGGAAGAGAATCCAGGCGTGCGAATTTTAATTCTGACCGGATTTGACGAGTTTGAATATGCCAAAGAAGCAGTTCATCTTGAAGTTGAAGAGTATATATTAAAACCGATCAATGCCAATGAGCTTTCTGAATGTCTCAAACGATTAAAAAACGTACTCGATAAAGAGAGAGAAGAAAAATTAAATGTCAGAAAGCTAGAGCAGTACTACACAGATTCCCTTCCTGTACTTCAAACAAATTTCTTTTGTTCTCTTGTGGAGGGACGCATTTCGGACAGTGAAATAAATAAATATTTAAATGATTATCAGATTTCTTTGCCAGGTTCATATTTTTGCTGCGCTGTTTTCCATACATCAGAAAATCATGTTCCTGACGGGATGACACCACTTCTGCTTTCGATATCTGTACAAAGAGAAGTAAAGGAAAAATTCCGCGGCAAATGGGACTGCAGATATTTTTCTTATCTGGGAAATATTGTTATGGTAGCAAATTTAGGCAAAGAAGATGAAATCACGAGACTGACGGATGACTGTGACCGCTTCTGCAAATGGGCAGACCGCTTTTTTGGTGCAGTTGTTACTGTTGGAATAGGTAAGGTGTGCAATGAAGTATCAAATCTTCGTTTTTCCTATGAAGGGGCATGGGAAGCACTTTCGTATCGTGTTATTTACGGATCAGGTTGTTCTATCAATATTGCAGATATTGCACCGAAGGGGCAGGGACTTTCCATGCAGCCAGATGATATTAATATGAATGATGTGTTCAAGGCAGTTCATATTGGGGTACGTGAAGACATTGAAGATGCAGTTTTTTCTTTAGTGAAGGAACTAAAAGATAATGCAAAAACAATTATGCAGTATAATTTTACAGTGCTGGAAATTGTAGGGCATCTATATCGTTTCTGTGGAAATAATCATATGAAATTTGAAGATCATGCCGGAGAAATCAAAAATGCGTATGAAGAAATTACAAAGATGGATGAAAGTGCATTAATGGCCTGGCTTGTCAGAGTAGCACTATCGATCAGTGATGAACTAAAAAATGCCAGAAATTCTTCACTGCGTTACCTTATTTCAGAAGCAAAAAATATTGTTCGTGATGAGTATGCAGATGCAGATCTGTCACTTGATACCGTATGTTCAAAGCTTGGTGTATCAAATTCCTATTTTTCTTCTATTTTTAAGAAAGAAGTGGGCATTTCATTTATTACATATCTGACAGATTACAGAATGCAGCAGGCTGTCCATCTGATGCTTGAAACAAATGAAAAAAATTATGAAATTGCAGAACATGTTGGTTATGAGGACGCAAACTATTTTGGATATGTTTTTAAACGCAAGTATGGAATGTCGCCTTCAAAATATCGCACAGAGCATATGGGAAAATGAGTATGAAAAAAAGAAAAGTGTCAGATATTCAGTCTGTCATTATGACGGTTCTTTCTTTGATGACGGTAATTACGTCTATATCTATGGGGTTATTGCTTTACAATCGATATGAAATGGCTATGCGTCAGAATGAAGTTCGCAACACACAAAACCTGATGGAAAGCACAGTCAATTCCATGGAGCAGTATCTGAAAAATATGAGACAGATTTCAGATACTGTCACATATAATATTATACAGGCATTTGATGTGTCTAGTCCGGAGTTTAATCAGCAGCTGAGTTTTCTATATGATTTTAATAAGGACAAAATACAGAGTATTGCGCTTTATGATATGGAAGGAAATCTTATTGTGGCAGAGCCAGTTACGCTGCAGAAGGATGGTGTAGAGGTGCTTTGGCAGTCTTGGTTTGAAAATGCAGCAGAGGAAATTGAAAATATGCACTTTTCAACGCCTCATATGCAGAATTTATTTCAGGATGATGCGAAGAGCTATCATTGGGTGATTTCCCTAAGTCGTGCGGTAGACGGTATTGATGGAGACAGACCTGAAAATGGTATTTTGCTTGTTGATATGAAATATTCCTTTATTGAGGAAATGATGAATCAGGTGAATGATCAAAACAGGGGGCGATATTATTATGTCTGTGATGGGGAAGGAAATCTGATTTATCATCCTTATGCAAATGAAATCAGCAATGGATTGTTTGAGGAAGATTTCAGTATTGTATGCAGCAGTGAAGATGGTGTATATAAAAATTTGCGCAGCCCAAGTGGAGATAAGCAGACTGCAATTGTAAGCACTATATCATATACGGGATGGAAGATGGTAGGCATTGTAAAGCAGGACATTAGAACAGACAGCCGAGAACAGTTTCGTATTTATATGGTAATTGTTGTGATTATGCTGATTATGATGCTTCTTTTAGTCAATCGCATTGTGTCGAAAAGGATTTCAAGTCCAATTCTTAAATTGGATGCATCTGTAAGGGCATATGAAGCTGGGGAAAAGCCTGATATCTATATTGGAGGCTCATATGAGATTCGTCATCTTGGAAAATCTGTCCAGCATTCGTATGAAGAAATTGAGCGGTTAATGAAAGAAATTGTGAAGCAGCAGAATGAGAGAAGAAAGAGTGAACTGGCAGCACTGCAAAGTCAGATCAACCCGCATTTTCTTTATAATACTTTGGAATCTATCACTTGGATGGTTGAGGCCAATAAAAATCAGGATGCAGTTTTTATGATATCTGAGCTGGCCAAGCTGTTTAGAATCAGTTTGTCAAGAGGAAAGACGATTATTAGTATTGAGGATGAGCTAAAGCACTGCAAAAATTATATGAATATTCAAAAGTATCGCTACAAGGAGCGTTTTGTGACAGAATATGATGTTTCAGAAGAAATTTATCCGTTTTGTACGGTAAAGCTTATTTTGCAGCCGATTCTTGAAAATGCTATATATTATGGTGTAGGAAATATGGATGAGGATGACCAGCCTAAAATTATTGTCAAAGGCTGGAAAGATGATGCAGAAATCTATCTTTCAGTTACGGATAATGGAATGGGAATGCGTCATGAAGATGTAGAAAATATTTTAAAAGATAATCAGAAAGGACCAAAACATGGCTCTGGTGTAGGACTCATTAATGTGCACACGCGTATTCAGCTGATGTTTGGAAATAAATATGGCCTTATCGTGGAGAGTGAACTAGATGAGGGAACAACGGTCACGATTCATTTGCCTGCTGTGCCATACACTAAGGAAAATTGTGAAGTGCTTGAGACTCCGGGGAAGCCAGTCAGAAAAGAGGGTGAATCATGAAAAAAACAAAAACTACTTTTTTGTTAGCAGAAATTTGTCTTGGCATATTACTGCTGTTTTGTGTGCATCTGATTTTTGAAGATGAAAAACCTCAGAAGCGGGTAGCAGTTATTGTTGAAAAATCAGGTGATGAAAAATGGGACTCCTTTATGAATGGTCTAAAGCAGGCAGCTGGAATTGCAAATATACATTTGATTATTTGCAACACCGATGAGATTGAAAATGCAGAGGAAGAGAAGAGCTTGATTTATGATCAGCTGGATAATCAGGTTGACGCATTTATTATTCAAGCGGCGCCGGGCAGGGATACTATTGATATGCTTAGAGAAATTCGCGTACAAAAGCCAATGCTTCTTGTAGCAAATGATGCGCTGCGTGAAAAAGAGGAAGACCATACATCAAAATATTCTGATTTGCCTGTTATTACGCCGGACTATTACCGTATGGGATATACATTGGCACAGGACTTATTAAGCCGCAATCAAAATAATATTCAAGGCAAAACTGTTGGAATTATAAGCGGATTTAAGAAAACAGACTGTACTGATAAATGTATGCAGGGTGTATTAGATGTGCTTTCTGATACGGGATGTGAGATTCAGTTTGATATGAATATCACATATGATATGGAAATTACACAGAGGTTAAAAGAGCAGCAGCCAGTTGACTATTTGATTGTATTTGACACAAGTGCCTTAGAGCAGGTAGCAGGGATGTATGCACAGAAAAAAGAGAGTGACACGAAAATCTATGGGATTGGAAATAGTATAAAGTGTGTATATTATCTTGATGATTCTGTGATTGACGGATTGATTGCGATAGATGGATATGGAATGGGATATCATAGCGCTATAGAAATTTCAAAAGTGCTGAAAAATCATCTGTATACGATTAACAACCAGACGATTGAGTATCATCTGTTGCATAAAGAAGATATTTTCAGAGAAGAGGTACAGCATTTTCTTCATACGTATGATTGAGAATTTGCATATAGTCAGCCAAAAAGGAATGGAGATTTCGATGAAACAGTATCAGATAAGAAGTATTCTGATCGGATGCATGTTGTTGTGTCTGACAGGATGTACGGCGAATAGTGAGAAAAAAAGAGATGTTCTTCGTGTTGGTGTTGTGCTATACACGCAGGACGACCCCTTTATTAATGCGCTTACAGATTGTCTGAAGGAAGATCTGGCGGGATATGAGTCAGATTCTCTAAAGGTGATTATGACTGTAAGGGATGGAAAAAATGATCAGAAGATTCAAAATGAAGTTGTGAAGGAAATGCTTGATGCTGGCTGTGAGATACTTGCTGTTGATCTCGTTGACAGGACAGAGCCGTCAAATATAATAAAGATGGCAAAAAAGGAAAATATACCTGTTATTTTCTTTAATAGAGAGCCAGTGAGAGAGGATTTGATGCAGTGGGATAAGCTGTATTATGTAGGCGGAGATGCCAGACAGTCTGGTATGATGCAGGGTGAGATTGCAGCAGATATGATACGAGACAATGACGCAGTAGATCGAAATCAGGACGGAAAGATTCAATATGTACTTCTTGAGGGTGAGACAGGTCATCAGGATGCAATCATTCGAACAGACAGTGTGGTAAAAACAATTAAAGAACAGGGCATTATATTAGAAAGACTAAGTTTCCAGTTTGCAAACTGGAATCGTGGACAAGCTGAAAATAAGATGACACAGCTGATTAATCAATATGGAGACGAGATTGAACTAGTGCTTTCTAATAATGATGAGATGGCTCTTGGTGCAGTTGCTGCGTATGATGCACTTGATTATGATAAAGACAGACGTCCGATGATTTTTGGAATAGATGGTTTGGAAGGTGCATTGGATGCTGTCCAAAAAGGCACCATTCAGGGGACTGTGTATAATGACAGGCATGGACAAGCTGAGCAGATTTCGCGTCTTGCGATGACACTGTTTCAAGGTCAGACACCGCCAAAGGAGGATCTGGAAAATGAACGATATATCTTTTTGCCGTATCAAAAGGTGACGGCAGAAAATGTGGAATCATTTATGGAACAATAAAAAGGTTCATTTTCGGAAAGGAAAGATTGAAAATGGAAGATTGGCTGATAAACTATTATGAACAGACAGATCCGCTTAAAAGACAGCAGATGCTTCTGGAAAATAAAAATGAAACCATGAGTGAAGAAGATAAACTTAGAATGAAGCTCTGGGAGACCAGATATGGAAAAGGTAAGCCACGGAAGGATATGTTTGTTGGTTATCTGATGAATTTAAAATATATTGTAGAAAGCGGAAGTATGGATTTGGGAGGCAGAAAGAAAAAGCTTGCGATAGAAGCTATTCTTGGTCTGAATTTATATGAATTTGAAAGAAAGCCAAAGACTCAGCAGCAAATAATTTTTTTAGAGTTAAAAAACACATGCAGAAAATATATTGAGATTAGTACAGGAGGACGTGGCTTTACTTCTGTTATTTTTGGAATGGGACAGCTGTCAGATGAAAGCATTGCAGGAAAGATCGCTGAACAAATAAGCAGAATTGTGTTTGATGCACCTCATAGTCTGCGAATGGAAAAAGAATTTGAGCCGCTTCAAAGAGCTGCTTTAGAGGTGTTTAGGGAAATGTATCCTAATCGCGAACATTTTCTGAAAAAAAGATAAGGAATGATAAACGGTGCATTTTCTCTTTAACGCTACTTGTATTTGCAAAGCAAAAAAGATATACTGTAACTGTTTTAATGCTTTAATTATAAGGAGGAGATGAGTATGGCAGAATATTGCATCAGCTGCTGTTCTACAGCTGATTTGACGAAGGAATATTTTGATAAGCGTGGAATCCGCTATGTGTGCTTTCACTATGAACTGGGAGGAACGGACTATCTAGATGACCTTGGTCAGACGATGTCTCCGGCAGAATTATATCGCAGAATGCTTGCAGGTGAGGATGTAAAGACATCACAGGTTAGTATCGGTGAGTATGCAGATTTTTTTAGAAAAATATTTGATGAGGGAAAGGATATCCTTCATTTAACGCTTTCAAGCGGAATTTCAGGCAGCTACAATTCAGCATGTATTGCAGCAGAACAGGTAAGAGAAGAATATCCAAACAGAAAAATTTATGTAGTGGATTCACTGGCAGCTTCCTCTGGTTATGGTTTGTTAGTAGATACTCTGGCAGACAGAAGGGATGCAGGAGAGAGCATAGATGAATTGTATGCATGGGTGTGTGAAAATAAAAAGAAACTGCAGCACTGGTTTTTTACTTCTGATCTTACTTTTTTTATCAGAGGCGGAAGAGTATCAAAGGCAGCTGGATTTTTTGGAGGTATGCTTGGAATCTGTCCTTTGTTAAATGTGGACTATGAGGGACATCTGACAGCAAGAGAGAAGGTGCGCACGAAGAAAAAGGTGATTCAGCGCATCGTTCAGAAGATGGAAGAAAATGCCGAGGGAGGTCTGGCATATTCGGGCAAATGCTATATCTGTCAGTCGGAGTGTATGGATGACGCAAAAGCTGTTGCAATGCTCGTTGAGAGCCGCTTTCCTAATTTAAATGGAAAAGTTGAGATTTACCCGATTGGTGCGACAATTGGCAGTCATACCGGCCCGGGAACAGTAGCATTATTTTTCTGGGGAAAGGAACGCGTGGATTGACGCAGTTTTGTAAAAGAAATGTAATGTTTTTGGATATTTGAAACATTGAAATAAACTCATACTTATGGTATGATACGAAAGGTTAAAGGCGTTATCGTTTACGTTACACGCAGACGATAACTTAAAAAAAGCCGCAAAAATGCGGCAGAACGGAGAAGCATATGATTTGCCCGAAATGTGGTGCCAGACTAGCGCAGGGAAGCACGATTTGTCCAATTTGCGGAACAAAGATACGCCCCTCTAAAGTCAAGGTACAAGACAATTATGAAGAGCAGCCAGATCAAGGCTACGATTCAGATTCAGATGATGATTATGAAGAAAATCTGAATGATGATTACGATTATGACGAAGAGGATGACAGCTACGGTAATGATGATTACGACAATGATGATTATGAACCGGCTCATCCAAAAACAAATCGTATTCTTGTTGTTATTATTGTCACAGTAATTGCATTGATTGCTGCGATGATTGTATTGATTGTTCTTCTTTTCAGCAGTGGAAAAAAGAGCAATAAGCAGATTCCGTATACAGTAGATAAGATACAGGATACGGATACGAAGAAAGAAACACAGAAAGAAACTCAAAAGGAGACAGAAACTGAAGTAGTTGAAATCAAAGACAACAAGGTTACTTCCGGAAGAAATGTCTATGAGCTTTCAAATGATGAGCTGAAGCTTGTTGAGTACAATGATCAGGGACAAGTTGTTCGTATTCCGGCAGAAATCGGCGGATATTCGGTAACTTCAATTGGTTCACATGCATTTAAGAACAATACGTCAGTTCAGTATTTAAAGCTTCCTGAAGGAATGAAGGAGCTGGATGATTCTGCATTGTCTGATATTGAGCTTTTGAAAGAAGTTGTAGTTCCAGAATCAGTTGAAGAGATTGGAAACCTTGCTTTTTCAAAGGTTCAGAAGGCAATTTGTGTAAAGGGAAGCTTTGCATGGAATTATATGAAGTATATGGCAGATGAGGTAGTTGAGGGAACTTCACTTTCACTTGACAATAATGCGTCCACGCCATCAAGCTCTGCGCAGCAGACAGTTCCAACACAGCCGACGACTGCACAGCAGGCAGTGTCACAGCCGCAGCCGCAGCAGACACAGCCGACCCAGCCGCAACCAGATCAGACGCAACCGACACAGCCACAGCCAGAGCAGACTCAGCCAACCCAGCCATCATCCGACTCAGCTCCGGCACCTG
>SKEL01002674.1_pt1 | contig 12997 bp, 10 predicted proteins | sample 4826741 | NCBI WGS metagenome assembly SKEL01 (sample SAMN11008810, study PRJNA524170) | human gut metagenome | biome: Human fecal sample; material: Feces; isolation source: fecal sample from pouch patient p33 | host: Homo sapiens | place: Israel: Tel-Aviv | collected 2016-03-22
CTCATGATGTTGGTCGCCGCCACGCGCCGCGCGTCCTGCTGGCTGACGAAGTGGGTTTAGGGAAAACCATTGAAGCCGGGATGATCCTGCATCAGCAACTGCTCTCTGGCGCTGCTGAACGTGTGCTAATTATCGTCCCGGAAACCTTACAGCATCAGTGGCTGGTAGAAATGCTGCGCCGTTTCAACCTGCGCTTTGCGCTATTTGATGATGAGCGTTATGCCGAAGCTCAGCACGATGCTTACAACCCGTTTGACACCGAACAGCTGGTGATTTGCTCGCTGGATTTTGCCCGTCGTAGCAAACAGCGCCTGGAACATCTCTGTGAAGCCGAATGGGACCTGCTGGTGGTCGATGAAGCGCATCACCTGGTGTGGAGCGAAGATGCGCCAAGCCGTGAATATCAGGCCATTGAACAACTGGCAGAGCACGTGCCGGGCGTTCTGCTGCTGACCGCGACCCCGGAACAGCTGGGGATGGAAAGCCACTTCGCCCGTCTGCGTCTGCTGGACCCGAACCGTTTCCACGATTTTGCGCAGTTCGTTGAAGAGCAGAAAAATTATCGTCCGGTTGCGGACGCCGTTGCCATGCTGCTGGCAGGTAACAAACTGAGCAATGACGAACTGAACATGCTCGGCGAGATGATCGGCGAGCAGGATATCGAGCCGCTGTTGCAGGCAGCAAACAGCGACAGCGAAGATGCCCAGAGCGCCCGTCAGGAGCTGGTTTCGATGCTGATGGATCGCCACGGCACCAGCCGCGTGCTGTTCCGTAACACGCGTAACGGTGTGAAAGGATTCCCGAAACGCGAGCTGCACACCATTAAGCTGCCGCTACCGACGCAGTATCAGACGGCTATTAAAGTCTCCGGCATTATGGGCGCACGTAAAAGTGCGGAAGATCGTGCTCGCGATATGCTCTACCCGGAGCGTATTTATCAGGAATTTGAAGGTGATAACGCCACCTGGTGGAACTTCGATCCGCGCGTTGAGTGGCTGATGGGCTACCTGACCAGCCATCGCTCTCAGAAAGTGCTGGTGATCTGCGCCAAAGCTGCCACTGCGCTGCAACTGGAGCAGGTACTGCGCGAACGTGAAGGTATTCGCGCTGCGGTGTTCCACGAAGGTATGTCGATTATCGAACGTGACCGCGCTGCCGCCTGGTTTGCCGAAGAAGACACCGGCGCACAGGTACTGCTGTGCTCAGAAATCGGTTCTGAAGGACGTAACTTCCAGTTCGCCAGCCACATGGTGATGTTTGACCTGCCATTCAACCCGGATCTACTGGAGCAGCGTATTGGTCGTCTGGATCGTATCGGCCAGGCGCACGATATTCAGATCCATGTGCCTTATCTGGAGAAAACCGCTCAGTCGGTGCTGGTGCGCTGGTATCACGAAGGTCTGGATGCATTTGAGCACACCTGCCCGACCGGACGCACTATTTACGATAGCGTATACAACGATCTGATTAACTATCTGGCTTCACCGGATCAAACCGAAGGCTTTGACGATCTGATCAAAAACTGCCGCGAGCAACATGAAGCGCTGAAAGCACAGCTGGAACAGGGTCGTGACCGCCTGCTGGAAATCCACTCCAACGGTGGCGAAAAAGCCCAGGCACTGGCAGAAAGCATTGAAGAGCAGGATGACGATACCAACCTGATCGCCTTCGCCATGAACCTGTTCGATATTATCGGTATCAATCAGGACGATCGCGGCGACAACATGATCGTGCTGACGCCGTCCGATCATATGCTGGTGCCGGACTTCCCTGGCCTGTCGGAAGATGGCATCACCATCACCTTTGATCGTGAAGTGGCGCTGGCGCGTGAAGATGCACAGTTTATTACCTGGGAGCATCCGCTGATCCGCAACGGTCTGGATCTGATCCTTTCTGGCGATACCGGTAGCAGCACGATTTCACTGTTAAAAAACAAAGCGTTGCCGGTAGGTACGCTGTTGGTGGAACTGATTTATGTGGTTGAAGCCCAGGCTCCGAAGCAGTTGCAGCTCAACCGCTTCCTGCCACCGACGCCGGTACGTATGCTGCTGGATAAAAACGGCAACAACCTGGCGGCGCAGGTAGAGTTTGAAACCTTTAACCGCCAGCTTAACGCGGTTAACCGTCACACCGGCAGCAAACTGGTTAACGCCGTGCAGCAGGATGTTCACGCTATCCTTCAACTGGGTGAAGCGCAGATCGAGAAATCTGCCCGTGCATTGATTGATGCAGCGCGTAACGAAGCCGACGAAAAACTGTCTGCCGAGCTGTCTCGTCTGGAAGCTCTGCGTGCAGTGAACCCGAACATTCGTGACGACGAACTGACCGCCATTGAGAGCAACCGTCAGCAGGTAATGGAAAGCCTGGATCAGGCAGGTTGGCGTCTGGATGCCCTGCGTTTGATCGTTGTAACGCATCAGTAACGGAGCCGAAAATGGGGATGGAAAACTACAATCCACCGCAGGAACCCTGGTTGGTTATCCTGTATCAGGATGACCATATTATGGTGGTCAACAAGCCGAGCGGTTTGTTGTCAGTGCCGGGTCGTCTGGAAGAGCACAAAGACAGCGTGATGACGCGCATTCAGCGTGATTATCCGCAGGCAGAATCGGTGCATCGTCTGGATATGGCTACCAGCGGCGTGATTGTAGTGGCGCTGACCAAAGCCGCGGAGCGGGAGTTAAAACGCCAGTTCCGCGAGCGCGAGCCGAAAAAGCAGTATGTGGCCCGCGTCTGGGGGCATCCATCCCCCGCAGAAGGTCTGGTGGATCTGCCGCTGATTTGCGACTGGCCAAACCGCCCGAAACAGAAAGTCTGTTACGAAACGGGTAAACCTGCGCAGACGGAATATGAAGTGGTGGAGTATGCGGCGGATAACACGGCAAGAGTGGTGTTAAAACCGATTACCGGGCGTTCGCATCAATTGCGTGTGCATATGCTGGCGCTGGGTCATCCGATTCTCGGCGATCGTTTTTATGCATCACCAGAAGCGAGAGCGATGGCACCACGTTTGTTGCTACATGCAGAGATGTTGACGATTACCCATCCGGCGTATGGCAATAGTATGACGTTTAAAGCGCCAGCGGATTTTTAACCTTTCCTGTACGTTTATACCCTCATCCTAAGGGCTGCCTCTTGTACATAAATCCCCGAGTCCGGGGATTTTTTGTTTCTGCCAAACTGCTTTCAGTTGTTGCGTGTGGCTACGCTTTCCATTCGGTAATTCCCTTCCTGCTCCACAGCGAATTTTTGAACTTTTTCTTCACCCGTTGACCGTCTCTTATATTTCATTTTAACGGGTCTGTTATGGTCCTTTCTGATTGTTATTCATGGGCTAATTAGCAGTCTGGTTGGCGATGCCCATCTCGGTGATCCGTGTCCTGCACGACGCCTTGCGTCACTAGCCTCTTCTCTAGCTCATCATGCAGGTCTTTCTAATTGTGAAATCATCCCACGCTACTGCTAAGGTTGAAGGGGCGTTCCAGCCCCTTCAACCTTAGCTTATTCTGGCTCATTCAATAATTGCGTTGTCAGTAATTTGTTCAGCAGTACTTTTTTAGTAGCAACTTCTTCAGTAGCAACTCCTTTAGTATCAATTTTTTTGGGGGGGATTTTATTAATAATAATTACCTCATCATATAGGGAGGTAGCACCGTTCACGGTAGCACCGTCCAGGATAGCACCGTCCGGGGTAGCACCGTCCAGGATAGCACCGTCCGGGGTAGCACCGTCCGGGGTAGCACCGCCCAGGTTAGCATTCCACCCAGGTCTCTCATAAAGGATATCATTGCTACCTTTCATTGTTTTTTTACCAAGGTAACAATCCCTCATGTCAACGCCGGGAAGGTAAGCCTTTCTAAGATCAACGCCCAAGTTACCTTGGCCCTTATGCAGCTGCAACGTCTGAGTACATATCTTATTCTTTTCAATGAAAAAAGTGACACTTAACTCGATATCCCCGAAGGTCTGGGCGACCCAGCGCATATTGCCCTTTGCGACCAACTCATCCGGATTTTTTGCGCATGTTTTAAGTTTATTGAATAATTCCAGGCTATTGATAAACTTTTCTCTCTCATTCTCGTTGATAGCCCCAGTAAAGTATTCTGAGGCGTTGATGTTGCCAGTCTGGTTATTCACGAAATTGAACAGAAGTTTATAAGCCTCAGTCTGTTTATCTGACCAGAACAGATGGCGTAACGTCTCCCACAAGCGTTGAAAGATATTCATCTTCACGTCCATCTTGTCCCCGCTCACCATCTTATAAATATCGTTCTTGCTCATATTTAAAAGTGTAACCGGCATGCCTGGAACTGATACTTTCATGGTAATAGCCTCGCATTGAGTTAAAAACTCATGATGCGCGTTCTGAATAAATATACTTTCAAAAATCGCTCATTCAGGTATGTGTTTTTTATTTTTAAGACGTAAAAATATAATTCCGCTCGTCGTAAAGCTCTCAACCTTAAGCAGGGTCAACGCGATAAAACCTACAGAACCCCTCCCGTAAACCGTGCATTGAGCCTGTCCACCATTCTGAGTAAACGCCTTTTCTCAAAGAAGTGACCGCCAGGGCGGCCACCTTTAATCGTGGGCAGTTACTCAGCATCATTTACAGGGTCATTTAAACCCTTTCTGCTGCTTTATCAGCTCATATGCCTGCTGAATTTCCTGCGCTTTCTGCTTCGCCATCTCCATCATCTCAGGCGGCAAACCTTTCGCCACCAGCTTATCGGGATGGTGTTCACTCATCAGCTTACGGTAGGCACGTTTGATGGTGGTCGCATCATCCGTCGGCTTCACGCCCAGCACATTACAGGCATCTTCCAGCGTTGGGCCACGCTGCGCTTGCTGCCAGTTACCACCGCCAGTTTGCTGCTGATAACCGCCGCCAAACTGTGCACCGCCCTGCATCATGCGCAAAAACTGGTCAAACTGAGCGCGGGAGATCCCTAATTCTTCTGCAATGACATACAGCACCGCCCGTTCATTCGGGTGCAGTGAACCATCAGCAAACGCCGCCTGAATCTGGATCTCCAGAAACATACGAATTAAGTCAAAACGACCAAAGCAGACACTGCGAAACTGGCGCATCTTTTCGCGCAGCGGGTAATTGTCTGATTTTCCCACCCGGAACGCATTTTGCGCCGCAGTACGGGAAGCGCCATGAAGATTCATTCGGTCCATCAACTGGCTGGCGATATGAATATCAGCCTCCGTGACGCGACCTTTGGATTTGGTTAAATGCCCCATCACTTCAAAAGTGGTGGCAAAAAACAGCGCCTGACGCTCACGCTGGTTGGCGAACCACGCCATTTTACGGCTACGGGCTTTATCAAACATATGGCCAATTAACAGGCCTAACACTACGCCCCAAAAGCCGCCGCCCATCAGTAAGGCCACGGCCACGCCAATGATTTTTCCCCAATACTGCATATATTCCCCAAATCGACACACGGATATCAGGGCTATCTCCCACAATATAAAGGTGCTTTTACCGTTTTCCGGCTGCGGTCAATTGTGGGACATCGCCTATAATTTGCATTATCATACCTGTCATTCAATGCCGTGCCTAACACCACTGACGCTATTCGGACAGGATTAACACTAGCGTAGAGATGACGAGTACGTTAGTCTCTGACCGTTTGTCACGCGCAACGTTACCGATGATGGAACAATAAAATCAACGTATGAAAAAACGTATCCCCACTCTCCTGGCCACCATGATTGCCACCGCCCTTTATAGTCAACAGGGACTGGCAGCCGACCTCGCCTCACAGTGCATGTTGGGCGTGCCAAGCTATGACCGTCCTCTGGTACAGGGCGATACCAATGACTTACCCGTGACTATCAATGCTGACCACGCGAAAGGGGACTACCCGGATGACGCCGTGTTTACTGGCAGCGTGGATATCATGCAGGGTAACAGCCGTCTGCAGGCCGACGAAGTGCAGCTCCATCAAAAAGAGGCACCAGGACAACCGGAGCCGGTACGTACCGTTGATGCGCTCGGTAATGTCCATTACGACGATAACCAGGTGATCCTCAAAGGGCCGAAAGGCTGGGCGAATCTGAACACCAAAGATACCAACGTCTGGGAAGGTGATTACCAGATGGTGGGTCGCCAGGGTCGCGGTAAAGCGGACCTGATGAAACAACGTGGCGAAAACCGCTATACCATTCTGGATAACGGTAGCTTTACCTCCTGTCTGCCGGGTTCTGACACCTGGAGCGTGGTAGGTAGCGAAATTATTCATGACCGCGAAGAACAAGTTGCGGAGATCTGGAACGCCCGCTTTAAGGTGGGTCCGGTACCGATCTTTTATAGCCCCTATTTGCAGTTGCCGGTGGGTGACAAACGTCGCTCTGGTTTCTTGATCCCGAACGCCAAGTACACCACCACCAACTACTTTGAGTTCTACCTGCCATATTACTGGAACATCGCGCCAAATATGGATGCCACCATCACGCCGCATTATATGCATCGTCGTGGCAACATCATGTGGGAGAACGAATTCCGCTACCTCTCCCAGGCGGGCGCTGGCTTGATGGAACTGGACTATCTGCCTTCAGATAAAGTCTATGAAGATGAACACCCGAACGATGACAGTTCACGTCGTTGGTTATTCTACTGGAACCACTCCGGGGTCATGGATCAGGTGTGGCGTTTCAACGTCGACTACACCAAGGTCAGCGATCCTAGCTACTTCAATGATTTCGATAACAAGTACGGTTCCAGTACTGACGGCTACGCAACGCAAAAATTCAGCGTTGGCTATGCGGTGCAAAACTTCAATGCCACCGTTTCAACCAAGCAGTTCCAGGTTTTCAGCGAACAGAACACCAGTAGCTACTCGGCAGAGCCGCAGTTAGACGTTAATTACTACCAGAATGATGTTGGTCCGTTTGATACGCGTATTTACGGCCAGGCAGTGCACTTTGTTAACACCAGAGACGACATGCCTGAAGCAACCCGTGTTCACCTGGAACCGACCATCAATTTGCCGCTCTCTAATAACTGGGGCAGCATCAATACCGAAGCGAAGTTGCTGGCAACCCATTATCAGCAAACCAATCTTGACTGGTATAACTCCAGAAACACGACCAAGCTGGACGAATCCGTTAACCGCGTAATGCCGCAATTCAAAGTTGACGGCAAAATGGTCTTTGAACGCGATATGGAAATGCTGGCTCCGGGTTATACCCAAACGCTGGAACCGCGCGCGCAGTATTTGTACGTGCCGTATCGCGATCAGAGCGACATCTATAACTACGACTCGTCTCTGCTGCAATCTGACTACTCTGGCCTGTTCCGGGACCGGACTTACGGCGGTCTTGACCGTATTGCCTCCGCTAACCAGGTGACGACCGGTGTCACATCTCGCATATATGATGATGCTGCCGTTGAACGTTTTAATATTTCCGTTGGTCAAATCTACTATTTCACGGAGTCTCGCACTGGCGATGACAACATAACATGGGAGAATGACGACAAAACGGGTTCACTGGTGTGGGCAGGCGATACTTACTGGCGTATCTCCGAGCGTTGGGGATTGCGTGGCGGGATTCAGTACGATACACGTCTGGATAACGTAGCGACCAGTAACTCCAGCATTGAATACCGTCGGGATGAAGACCGTCTGGTACAGCTGAATTACCGTTACGCCAGCCCGGAATATATTCAGGCTACGCTGCCTAAGTACTATTCCACTGCTGAGCAATATAAGAATGGTATTTCGCAGATAGGTGCTGTCGCCAGCTGGCCAATTGCCGATCGTTGGTCCATTGTTGGGGCCTACTACTACGACACCAATGCTAACAAGCAAGCCGACTCTATGTTAGGTGTGCAATACAGCTCCTGCTGCTATGCAATTCGCGTCGGTTACGAGCGGAAGCTGAACGGTTGGGATAACGATAAACAACATGCGGTATATGACAACGCAATCGGCTTTAACATCGAACTTCGCGGCCTGAGCTCCAACTACGGTCTGGGTACGCAAGAGATGCTGCGTTCGAACATTCTGCCGTATCAAAACACTTTGTGATTTGTTGATTTACCACGTAATCCGCAGTGCGGTTAATTGAAATGGAAAAAGTATGAAGAACTGGAAAACGCTGCTTCTCGGTATCGCCATGATCGCGAATACCAGTTTCGCTGCCCCCCAGGTAGTCGATAAAGTCGCAGCCGTCGTCAATAACGGCGTCGTGCTGGAAAGCGACGTTGATGGATTAATGCAGTCGGTAAAACTGAACGCTGCTCAGGCAAGGCAGCAACTTCCTGATGACGCGACGCTGCGCCACCAAATCATGGAACGTTTGATCATGGATCAAATCATCCTGCAGATGGGGCAGAAAATGGGAGTGAAAATCTCCGATGAGCAGCTGGATCAGGCGATTGCTAACATCGCGAAACAGAACAACATGACGCTGGATCAGATGCGCAGCCGTCTGGCTTACGATGGACTGAACTACAACACCTATCGTAACCAGATCCGCAAAGAGATGATTATCTCTGAAGTGCGTAACAACGAGGTGCGTCGTCGCATCACCATCCTGCCGCAGGAAGTCGAATCCCTGGCGCAGCAGGTGGGTAACCAAAACGACGCCAGCACTGAGCTGAACCTGAGCCACATCCTGATCCCGCTGCCGGAAAACCCGACCTCTGATCAGGTGAACGAAGCGGAAAGCCAGGCGCGCGCCATTGTCGATCAGGCGCGTAACGGCGCTGATTTCGGTAAGCTGGCGATTGCTCATTCTGCCGACCAGCAGGCGCTGAACGGCGGCCAGATGGGCTGGGGCCGTATTCAGGAGTTGCCCGGGATCTTCGCCCAGGCATTAAGCACCGCGAAGAAAGGCGACATTGTTGGCCCGATTCGTTCCGGCGTTGGCTTCCATATTCTGAAAGTTAACGACCTGCGCGGCGAAAGCAAAAATATCTCGGTGACCGAAGTTCATGCTCGCCATATTCTGCTGAAACCGTCGCCGATCATGACTGACGAACAGGCCCGTGTGAAACTGGAACAGATTGCTGCTGATATCAAGAGTGGTAAAACGACTTTTGCTGCCGCAGCGAAAGAGTTCTCTCAGGATCCAGGCTCTGCTAACCAGGGCGGCGATCTCGGCTGGGCTACACCAGATATTTTCGATCCGGCCTTCCGTGACGCCCTGACTCGCCTGAACAAAGGTCAAATGAGTGCACCGGTTCACTCTTCATTCGGCTGGCATTTAATCGAACTGCTGGATACCCGTAATGTCGATAAAACCGACGCTGCGCAGAAAGATCGTGCATACCGCATGCTGATGAACCGTAAGTTCTCGGAAGAAGCAGCAAGCTGGATGCAGGAACAACGTGCCAGCGCCTACGTTAAAATCCTGAGCAACTAATGGTTAAAACCCAACGTGTTGTGATCACTCCCGGCGAGCCCGCCGGGATTGGCCCGGACTTAGTTGTCCAGCTTGCACAGCGTGAGTGGCCGGTCGAACTGGTTGTTTGTGCCGATGCCACTCTCCTTACCAACCGGGCAGCGATGCTCGGTTTGCCGCTCACCCTCCGCCCTTATTCCCCCAACTCCCCTGCACAACCGCAAACTGCGGGCACATTAACGCTACTTCCTGTCGCGCTACGTGCACCTGTCACTGCGGGGCAGTTAGCGGTTGAAAATGGGCATTATGTGGTGGAAACGCTGGCGCGAGCGTGCGATGGTTGTCTGAACGGCGAATTTGCCGCGCTGATCACAGGTCCGGTGCATAAAGGCGTTATTAACGACGCTGGCATTCCTTTTACCGGTCATACCGAGTTTTTCGAAGAGCGTTCGCAGGCGAAAAAGGTGGTGATGATGCTGGCGACCGAAGAACTTCGCGTGGCGCTGGCAACGACGCATTTACCGCTGCGCGATATCGCAGACGCTATCACCCCTGCACTTTTGCACGAAGTGATTGCTATTTTGCATCACGATTTGCGGACCAAATTTGGTATTGCCGAACCGCGCATTCTGGTCTGCGGGCTGAATCCGCACGCGGGCGAAGGCGGTCATATGGGTACGGAAGAGATAGACACCATTATTCCGGTGCTCAATGAGCTGCGGGCGCAGGGGATGAAACTCAACGGGCCGCTGCCTGCCGATACCCTGTTTCAGCCGAAATATCTTGATAACGCCGACGCCGTGCTGGCGATGTACCACGATCAGGGTCTTCCCGTGCTAAAATACCAGGGCTTCGGGCGCGGTGTGAACATTACGCTGGGCCTGCCCTTTATTCGCACATCAGTGGACCACGGCACCGCGCTTGAACTGGCGGGACGTGGCAAAGCCGATGTCGGCAGTTTTATTACGGCGCTTAATCTCGCCATCAAAATGATTGTTAACACCCAATGAATAATCGAGTCCACCAGGGCCACTTAGCCCGTAAACGCTTCGGGCAAAACTTTCTCAACGATCAGTTCGTGATCGACAGTATTGTGTCTGCCATTAACCCGCAAAAGGGCCAGGCGATGGTCGAAATCGGCCCCGGTCTGGCGGCATTGACCGAACCGGTCGGCGAACGTCTGGACCAGCTGACGGTCATCGAACTTGACCGCGATCTGGCGGCACGTCTGCAAACGCATCCATTCTTAGGCCCGAAACTGACGATTTATCAGCAGGATGCGATGACCTTTAACTTTGGTGAACTGGCCGAGAAAATGGGTCAGCCGCTGCGTGTTTTCGGCAACCTGCCTTATAACATCTCCACGCCGTTGATGTTCCATCTGTTTAGCTATACTGATGCCATTGCCGACATGCACTTTATGTTGCAAAAAGAGGTGGTGAATCGTCTGGTTGCAGGACCGAACAGCAAAGCGTATGGTCGATTAAGCGTCATGGCGCAATACTATTGCAATGTGATCCCGGTACTGGAAGTACCGCCGTCAGCCTTTACACCACCACCCAAAGTGGATTCCGCCGTCGTGCGCCTGGTTCCTCATGCAACGATGCCTCACCCGGTTAAAGATGTTCGTGTGTTGAGCCGCATCACCACCGAAGCCTTTAACCAGCGTCGTAAAACCATTCGTAACAGCCTCGGCAACCTGTTTAGCGTCGAGGTGTTAACGGGAATGGGGATCGACCCGGCGATGCGAGCGGAAAATATCTCTGTCGCGCAATATTGCCAGATGGCGAACTATCTGGCGGAGAACGCGCCTTTGCAGGAGAGTTAACGATGATCAATTCGCCCCGAGTGTGTATTCAGGTTCAAAGCGTCTACATTGAGGCTCAATCTTCACCTGATAATGAACGTTACGTTTTTGCTTATACCGTAACCATACGCAATCTGGGGCGAGCGCCAGTGCAGTTGTTGGGGCGTTACTGGCTGATCACCAATGGCAATGGCCGTGAAACCGAAGTCCAGGGCGAAGGAGTGGTTGGCGTCCAGCCACTTATCGCGCCTGGCGAAGAGTACCAGTACACCAGCGGTGCAATCATTGAAACCCCGCTGGGCACCATGCAGGGTCACTACGAAATGATCGATGAAAATGGCGTCCCTTTCAGCATCGACATTCCCGTATTCCGACTCGCCGTTCCCACACTCATTCATTAAAAGAATATGGCGACATACCTTATTGGCGACGTTCATGGTTGTTACGATGAACTGATCGCATTGCTGCATAAAGTAGAATTTACCCCTGGGAAAGATACCCTCTGGCTGACGGGCGATCTGGTCGCGCGCGGGCCGGGTTCGCTGGATGTTCTGCGCTATGTGAAATCCTTAGGCGACAGCGTACGTCTGGTGCTGGGCAATCACGATCTGCATCTGCTGGCGGTATTTGCCGGGATCAGCCGCAATAAACCGAAAGATCGCCTGACACCGCTGCTGGAAGCGCCGGATGCCGACGAGCTGCTTAACTGGCTGCGGCGCCAGCCTCTGCTGCAAATCGACGAAGAGAAAAAGCTGGTGATGGCCCACGCAGGGATCACGCCGCAGTGGGATCTGCAGACCGCCAAAGAGTGCGCACGCGATGTAGAAGCGGTGCTATCGAGTGACTCCTATCCCTTCTTTCTTGATGCCATGTACGGCGATATGCCAAATAACTGGTCACCGGAATTGCGGGGGCTGGGAAGACTGCGTTTTATCACCAACGCTTTTACCCGTATGCGTTTTTGCTTCCCGAACGGTCAACTGGATATGTACAGCAAAGAATCGCCGGAAGAGGCCCCTGCCCCACTGAAACCGTGGTTTGCGATTCCTGGCCCTGTCGCTGAAGAATACAGCATCGCCTTTGGTCACTGGGCATCGCTGGAGGGCAAAGGTACGCCGGAAGGTATATACGCGCTGGATACCGGCTGCTGCTGGGGTGGTACATTAACCTGCCTGCGCTGGGAAGATAAACAGTATTTTGTCCAGCCGTCGAACCGGCATAAGGATTTGGGCGAAGCGGCGGCGTCTTAAACACAGCCTGATATAGGAAGGCCGGATAAGACGCGACCGGCGTCGCATCCGGCGCTAGCCGTAAATTCTATACAAAATTACCGCCGCTCCAGAATCTCAAAGCAATAGCTGTGAGAGTTCTGCGCATCAGCATCGTGGAATTCGCTGAATACCGATTCCCAGTCATCCGGCTCGTAATCCGGGAAATGGGTGTCGCCTTCCACTTCTGCGTCGATATGCGTCAGATACAGTTTTTGCGCTTTTGGCAAGAACTGTTCATAAACGCGACCGCCGCCAATCACCATGATTTCTGGTACGTCACCACACGCCGCGATGGCTTCATCCACCGACTTCACCCACGTTACGCGATCGTCCGTACCCGGTTGACTGCTGAGGATAATATTTTTGCGTCCTGGCAACGGACGACCGATTGATTCCCAGGTATGGCGGCCCATAATCACGGGTTTATTTAAGGTGTTGCGTTTAAACCAGGCGAGATCGGCAGGCAGGTTCCACGGCATGGCGTTTTCCATGCCGATAACGCGATCTACCGCTAACGCCGCAATCAGACTGATCATTGAGATTTCCCGATAAAAAAAAT
>SKEL01001530.1_pt1 | contig 12975 bp, 12 predicted proteins | sample 4826741 | NCBI WGS metagenome assembly SKEL01 (sample SAMN11008810, study PRJNA524170) | human gut metagenome | biome: Human fecal sample; material: Feces; isolation source: fecal sample from pouch patient p33 | host: Homo sapiens | place: Israel: Tel-Aviv | collected 2016-03-22
CCTGATGATCTGGTGTGGTTATGCAGGAGCGGCCATGGGATTCCGCACACATGCTCATGTAGGTGTAGTTGTGTTTGCTGAAAAATTTCCAAAATCCTGGCAGCCGGTTATTATCAAAATCAGACACATAATCAGTACCGCAATTGTAGCAATCCTGTTTCTTGTAAGTTGCAATTGCCTGATGCAGTATATGGATAGTGGTAAGCTGACAACAGCTACTCACATTCCGACGGCAGTTGTATATTTAGTTATTCCGATTTCTATGGCACTGGCAATCGTACATACGATCGTTGATATCAAGGAAGATTTTGCTCCGGCAAAAACGGAAACAGCAGAAAGTGAGGGCGCGGAATTATGATAGGAACAATTTTATTCGTTACATTTTTAGTTTTACTTGTAATCGGTGCTCCTATCGCATTGTGTCTTGGTGCAGCAGCATTACTGGTTGTTTTTACAACCGGAGATGTGAGTCCGATCGTACTTGGACAGCGAATGTTCGGATCACTGGACAGTTTCACCATTATGGCCATTCCATTATTTATGCTGGCAGGCAATCTGATGTCTTCCGGAGGTATCTCCAAAAGACTGACAGATTTCTGTGATGCTATTCTTGGATGGATGCCGGGTGGATTAGGTGTTGTATCGATTCTGTCCTGTATGATTTTTGGAGCATTATCAGGTTCTCCGACAGCAACCTGTGCTGCAATCGGAAGTATTATGGTGCCGGCGATGATTGAAGCCGGATATGACAAACGGTTTGCACTGGCATCCGTAGCAGTCCCAGGTGTATTGGGCTGTATCATTCCTCCATCAACCGTTATGATTTCCTACTCATCTGTTACAGACGCATCCGTAGGAAGCATGTTCATGGGCGGTATCTTGCCAGGTATCCTGATGGGAGTTGCCATGATGATCGTTGCAGTAAAATATGGTATTTCACATAAAGATGTAAAACGTACTCCGTTTTCACTGAAAAATTTACTGCAGAAATTTGTAAAAGCAATTGGTGCGTTATTAGTTCCGGTTATTATCCTCGGCGGTATTTACGGAGGAATTTTTACTCCGACTGAGGCAGCAGGTGTTGCCTGTGCATATGGACTGATTGTTGGTATTTTTATATATCGTGAGTTAAATCCGAAGGAACTGAAGAAAGCGTTTGTTGGCTCCGGATCTACAACAGGTATGGTATTATTTATCATGGCTGCAGCAGCAATGTTCGGATACATTATGACACGTTACCAGTTGACCAATTCCATTGCAAACTTCATTATTGCCGTTTGCGGAAATAAATATTTATTCTTATTACTTGTTAATATCTTACTGCTTGTGGTAGGATGTTTTATGGAGACAACAGCAGCGATTCTTATCCTGGCGCCAATCCTGGCTCCGGTACTTGGTACGTTTGGTATCAACCCGGTACACTTTGGTGTTATTATGTGTATCAACCTGGCAATCGGATGTGCAACACCGCCATTAGGACTGAATCTGTATGTAGCAGCCGGACTTACAAAAGACCGTGTGGAAGTTGTTGTAAATAAACATACCGTGGCATACATTCTGGTAAGTATTGCAATGTTGTTCCTGATTACATATATTCCGGATATTGTTATGGTAATTCCGAACAGTATGATGTAATTGAAACGACCTGAGATAAGGTAAAATTATTTGGCAGATTACGATCATGAGTGATCGTACTCATGATTGTAAGGAAAAGAAAGATATTGAAAGGAGAAAAAATGTACGAATTAACAGGAAAAGTAGCAATCGTAACAGGTGCGGCAGCCGGACTAGGACAGGCTATAGCAGCTACATTCGCAAAACAGGGAGCAAAAGTAGTTCCAACTGACCGTCCGGGAGTTTCTATGGATGAGACCATCGAGATGTGCAAGAAAGCAGGCGTAGAGGAAGTATATACACATGATCTGGATGTTACAGACCAGGATTCCATCGCAAAAGCAATCGCAGATGTAAAGGAAAAATACGGAAGTATTGATATTCTGGCAAGCAACGCAGGATTAAACCGTCCGATGCCGTTAGATCAGGTTACACCGGAAGTGTGGGATTCAGTTATGAATGTAAACTTACGTGGTGCATTCTTCATGGCTCAGGCAGTGGCTCCGGTTATGAAAGAGCAGGGAAAAGGACGTATCATTTTCACAAGTAGCCAGGCAGGATTAGTTGCACGTGAAAATCAGCAGCCATATTGTGCAAGCAAAGGTGGTATCAATGCGATGACCCGTGCACTTGCTTATGATCTCGCTCCATTTGGTATTACTGTAAATGCAGTGGCACCGTGTTTTGCTATGACCGCTTTGACAAAAGCAAGACTGGAAGATCCGGAATATCGTGATATGGTACTTGGTATGATTCCGGTAGGCCGTGTGGTAGAACCGTCTGAAGTAGGGGCTGCATTCAACTATCTGGCATCTGATGAAGCTGCTATGATTACAGGACAGACACTGGTGATCGATGGCGGATGGACCATGTGGTAAAATCATATATTATTTTTTGATATAATTGGTATACCATGAGTATATAACAAGTATGTGCTATGTATATAACAAGTATGTGACGACCCAGAGGAGGCAGACATGGCTAAATATAAAATTACAAAAACAGATGAATATTATACATATGAACTTCCGGCACATAATGAGTGTAAACTGACGAGATTGCATGATCCGGCAGATGTAGAAGGTGGTAAATTGATCTTATCCCGCTCACATTTCCTGCCGGCTGGCGGCGGCACTGATTTCAGTACCAATGCAGCAGAGTCTATTTACTATGTGGCAAAAGGAAAACTGCTCTTCAAAGGCGAGGATGGTCAGGAAACCTTGCTTGAGGAAGGTGACAGTGTTCATATTGCAGCAAATTCTCCGAAATGCGTGACAAACGTTGGGGTAGAGACTGCCATTATGCTTGTGATTCTTCTTCCGGCTCAGTAAAGCGATTATTTACTTTCTTTGGATAATAATTTTCTCGAAAAGAACCTTCGGCTTCCCATTCCGCCGGAGGTTCTTTTTTACCTAAACTCTGTCATATGTTTACGGTACCAGATTGGCAGATGAGTACGTTGGCAGTTTGGGTTGTGGCGTTGTGTAATCTCAATCTGATGGAAAAAAGACTTCCACAGATCTGTAAATGGATCCACCTGATTTTCAACAAGGCTGAGCCGGTGAAATTCTTCCTTGGACAATGTGGTCAGATAAGTCGGCGCATCTGCCGGATGGATGGCAGCGGTTCTCCGGGTGGCATCGATGATCATCCAGTTTTCTGATGGCATACGGTCATCGAACGCTGGATAGAGTAGTGTCAGAATATCGGATTTTGGTTTTATATGAGCCAGCAGTACACCGTCCGGAAGTGCCTGAAAGCGCACACATTCCCGGAAGAGATGAGCTTCATTCATAACTTTGCGGTTCAGTTCAAAGACCGCATTGACGTAAGGATGCTGCAGCATATCGGTAAGTTGTGCCGGATAGGCGAATCCAAGTAGCAGAAACCGGTAGATACGGTCCAGCTTATCCGGATGGTCCGACAAGGCGCAGCGATAAACCATAAGGTAGGCAGTGGAAGAAATTTTCTGCTGGATGGAACGGACGACTTTCCGGGCTTTTACAGGATCAGAGGTGACGGTGCGGTACTCACAGAAGAGTTCCATGGTTCCTAGGGGCTCTGTCTTCAGTCGGATGTTCTGGTGTCCTTCTTTGGAAGCCCAGGCGTCATAGATACAGGTCATCATGGCTTCAAAGGTATCTTCACATGTATAGACAATCATAAGATCAGTTCTCCTTCTTGTTTCATTTTTTGTTATGTAAAGCAGACATAAGGCATCCCCCTATCCACTGCTTAGTACTCTACACACTTGACGTGGGGGAATGCTTATTCTGCGTTCATAAAATCAAACAGAGATAACTGTTCATAGCGTGTATCAGGGTAGGCGATGGCATACCCCGTGCGGGCATCCAGTCCGGTAAGCTGGCGGGTAATAAAGGATTCTTCCAACCGGATCGGCACATGCATTTTGCCATTACAGGTAATAAAATATTGTGCCCGTTTTAAGACAACACCCATTTTTCGGATACTGTCAAAGGAGAGAGGAGCCATACGGCGGGCTTTTAGAATACGCAGGGCAGATTTACTGCCAATGCCCGGAACACGCATCAGGGTGGCATAGTCCGCAGTGGCAACTTCAATCGGAAACTGTTCCAGATGCCGCAGCGCCCAGTCACATTTTGGATCCAGAGCGAGATTGAAATTTGGACGATCCGGAGTCAGCAGCTCAGAAGCATGGAAGCCGTAATAGCGCAGCAACCAGTCTGCCTGGTAGAGCCGGTGTTCCCGCAACAGCGGTGGTGGTGTGCCGATGGCAGGAAGGGCGGAGTCGTCATTCAGCGGGATGTAGGCGGAATAGAATACACGTTTCAGATCAAAATTCTGATAGAGTGCCTGCGTAGTAGACAGAATCTCAAAATCCGTTTCACCAGTGGCACCGATGATCATCTGGGTACTTTGGCCGGCGGGGGCAAAGGGACGATCCGGGTGACCGGAAATAGCATCTGCCGGAACGGAGTCTTTGCACACAGAGTGAGGAGTATACTGTTGGGAAAGTTCCGGTGAGGCAGAGTGTAAGTGTCTGGGTTCAGTTGCTAAGGCAGATGGTGACAATGTATGAATTTTATGATCAGGTTTTTCGGATACATGCAGAATCTCCGGCGTCAGGGCATTCGGTGTAAAAATTCCGTCCGATAAACCATCCAATGGCTGTGTTTCTGAAAAAATGCTGTGTTCCAGGTATTGGTTTCCGGTACTGCGCTCCATAAAGGCACTTTTTCCAATGGCAAGGCGATATCCGCTGATCCGCTGCTGCATGCGGCGCATGGGAGTCAGAATGGATGCACGGGTTTTCTGTGGCGCAAGCGTGGCCAGTCCTTCCGCCGTGGGAAGTTCCAGATTGACACTCATGCGGTCAGCCAGATAGCCCAACTGTTCCAGCAGATCATCCGGAGCATAGGGGATGGCTTTGACATGAATGTAGCCGTTGAAATGGTAGCGGGTGCGCAGCAGAAACAGTGTCTGATACATCAGTTCCATTGTGTGTGTCGGATTCTTATACACACCGGAACTCAGAAACAGGCCTTCGATATAGTTGCGTCTGTAAAATTCGATTACCAGTTGACAGATCTCATCCGGGGTAAATGTAGCACGGCGGCAGTCGTTGTCGGCGCGGCTCTGGCAGTAGCGACAGTTATAGATACAGTCGTTACTCAGCAGGATCTTCAGCAGGGAGATACATCTGCCGTCCCCGGCAAAACTGTGGCAGATGCCGGCGGCACAGGAATTGCCAAGCGAGCCCTTTTTTCCACGGCGGTCTACACCGCTGGAAGTACAGGATACATCGTATTTTGCCGCATCGGATAATATTTCCAGTTTTTCCTGTAAGGAAAGTGTTGTATGATAAAGTTCCATAAATGATACCTCTGTTGAAAAAAAGAACATGTGTTCGAGTGTAACAACAGATTATCACGGAGAACAGGAAAAATCAACAGGAAAAAAGATTCTTTTTCATAATTTTTATCGTTGCCTGCGCCTGAAAAGCCAGGTTATAATTCTGGGGGGATTATTGCTTGCAATTATAAAATCTGTGTGTTATAATCCAAAAATGACTGTAAGTAGTAGAAGTATACCTTTTTCTAAGAAAATACAATGACTACATAGATATAAAGGAGGAAATTGTCAATGAGCGTACAGGTGGAAAAGTTAGAAAAAAATACAGTAAAGCTTACCATTGAAGTTCCGGCTGAAGAGCTGGAGAAAGCACTTCAGGAAGCATATAACAGACAGAAGAAAAATATCAGCATGCCGGGATTCCGTAAAGGAAAAGTTCCGAGAGCTATGGTTGAGAAAATGTACGGTGCAGGCGTATTCTACGAAGACGCAGCAAACGCACTGATCCCGCAGGCATATGCTGATGCAGCAAAAGAGTGTGGAGAGGATATCGTATCCAGACCGGTTGTTGATATCACTCAGATCGAGAAAGGCAAACCGTTCATCTTCACAGCAGAAGTTGCTACAAAACCGGAAGTAACACTTGGTAAATACATCGGTGTAACAGTTACAAAAGTAGACGGAACTGTAACAGATGAGGACGTAACAGCAGCAATCGACAAAGAGCGTGAGAAAAATGCAAGAACAATCAACGTTGAGGATCGTGCCATCGAGAATGGTGATACAGCAGTGATTGATTTCGAAGGATTCGTAGACGGTGTTGCATTTGATGGCGGCAAAGGTGAGAACCACTCTTTAGAAATTGGTTCCGGAAGCTTCATCCCGGGATTTGAAGATCAGCTGATCGGCAAAAACGCCGGTGATGACGTAGACGTAAACGTTACATTCCCGGAGGAGTATCATGCAGAAGATCTCGCTGGAAAAGAAGCTACATTCAAAGTTAAAATTCATGAGATCAAAGCGAAAGAGATTCCGGAGCTGGATGATGAGTTTGTTCAGGATGTATCCGAATTCGATACCGTTGCTGAGTACAAAGACAGTGTAAAAGCAAAATTAGAAGAGCAGAAACAGAACGAGATCAAACGTGCATACCAGGATGAAGCAATCGATAAGATCGTTGATAAATCTACAATGGAACTCCCGGATGCAATGATCGATACACAGTGCGAGAATATGATCAACCAGTTCGCACAGCAGATGGCACAGCAGGGTCTGTCTATGGATCAGTACCTTCAGTTCTCCGGACTGACACTGGATCAGTTAAAAGAGCAGGTTCGCCCGGATGCAATCACACGTATCAAGAGCAGCCTTGTTCTTGAGCAGATTGCAAAAGAAGAGAACATTGAGATCACAGATGCAGATGTAGATGCTGAGATTGAGAAAATGGCAACCATGTACAACATGGAAGCTGACAAACTCAAAGAGTACATGGGTGAGGATGAGAAAGAGAACATGAAACAGGATCTGGCTGTACAGAAAGCAGTTGAACTGATCACTGAGTCTGTAAAACCTCGCGCAAAAGCAAAAACAAAAAAAGAGAAAGAAGCAGAAGCTGAGACAGAAGCAGCTGAATAATTCTCAAAGAGCAGCAGGAATCAGATATCCTGCATGACAAAGTAAAGATACGAAAGCAGATCGTGCCGGCGAGGCCGGTCTGCTTTTTATGTTTAGGAGGTAGCAATATGAGTTTAGTACCTTACGTTGTTGAACAGACAAGCAGAGGCGAGCGGAATTATGATATTTATTCCCGTCTGTTAAAAGATAGAATCATTTTCCTGGGAGAAGAAGTAAATGAGACAACAGCAAGCTTGATCGTAGCACAGTTACTGTTCCTGGAGTCTGAGGATCCGGGTAAAGATATCCAGTTATATATCAACTCTCCGGGTGGAGTTGTTTCCTGTGGTCTGGCTATTTATGATACAATGCAGTACATCAAATGCGATGTTTCTACAATCTGTATCGGTATGGCGGCAAGCATGGGCGCATTCTTACTGGCAGGCGGAACAAAAGGAAAACGTTATGCCCTTCCAAATGCAGAGATTATGATTCATCAGCCTTCTGGCGGAGCAAAAGGACAGGCTACGGATATTCAGATCGTAGCAGAGAATATCCTGAAGACAAAAGAACGCTTAAATCGTATTTTATCTGAAAATACAGGCCAGCCTTACGAAGTAGTAGCTGCAGATACTGAGCGTGATAACTATATGACTGCAGAAGAAGCAAAAGCTTACGGTTTGATTGATGCCGTAATCACAAACAGACAGTAAAATGTAGCGTGGGAGTAAGATTGAATGGCAGGAAGAATAAATCAGGGCGATAAAATACGTTGCTCTTTTTGTAATAAAACCCAGGATCAGGTACACAAACTGATTGCGGGACCGGCAGGCATCTATATCTGTGATGAGTGTATCGAGACCTGCAACGAGATTCTGGAAGAGGAAATGCAGGATTACGAAGAAAATGACCATATGGATATTAACTTGCTGACACCGGAAGAAATCAAGGCATTTCTGGATGATTATGTCATTGGTCAGGATGAAGCGAAGAAAGTACTATCCGTAGCGGTATATAATCATTACAAACGAATTCTGGCGGAGCCGGATCTGGATGTAGAACTGCAGAAAAGTAATATCCTGATGCTTGGACCGACTGGTTCCGGTAAGACATTACTGGCACAGACACTGGCAAAAATTTTGAATGTGCCGTTTGCGATTGCAGACGCAACCACATTGACCGAAGCTGGATATGTTGGTGAAGATGTGGAAAATATTCTGTTGAAGATTATTCAGGCAGCAGATTATGATGTGTCAAAAGCAGAATATGGTATCATTTATATTGATGAGATTGATAAAATCACACGTAAGTCAGAAAATGCATCTATCACAAGAGATGTTTCCGGTGAAGGTGTACAGCAGGCTTTGTTAAAGATTCTGGAAGGAACTGTTGCGTCTGTTCCACCACAGGGTGGCAGAAAGCATCCGCAGCAGGAACTGATTCCGATTGATACCACGAACATTCTGTTTATCTGTGGTGGTGCCTTCGAGGGTATCGATCGTATTATCGAAAACCGTATGGATCGTGGGTCCATCGGATTTAATGCGGAGCTGGCAGGAGAGAACGACAAAAATATCAGTGAACTTCTGAAAGATGCGCTTCCACAGGATTTTGTAAAATTCGGTATGATTCCGGAGTTTATGGGACGAGTGCCAATTACGGTTTCTCTGGAAGCTCTGGAGCGTGAGGATCTGATCCGCATTTTAAAAGAGCCGAAAAACTCTTTGCTAAAACAGTATCAGAAACTGTTCTCTTTAGACGAGGTGGAACTTGTTTTTGAGGATGATGCTTTAGATGCAGTAGCTGATCTGACCATTAACCGAAAGACAGGTGCGCGTGGTCTGCGTGCTATCATGGAAAATGTCATGATGGATTTGATGTATCGGATTCCATCTGATAAAAATATTAAAAAATGCATAATTACAAAAGACATGGTAGAGGGAAAAGGAGAGGCAATCCTTGAGTATCGTAATGGTGCGATTGAAACTGAGAAATAAAAAGAGGGAAATACAGCTAAAAAGTGTTTTCCGTTTTGTAAGGGCGGGGTCAGATATGGCGCCGCCCCTTGTAGCATTTTCATTGTAGTGCATGATTGAATGAAAAGAGATGTAACATGTATGAAAATGCTTGGAATGTAACAAAGACTTTTGGGAAAGTCTGGAAATAGAGAGAGGAATAACATGGGTGAAATTTTGAAAGAATTACCAGCCGTGATCCTGCGTGGTTCTGTATTGCTGCCGGGGGTGGTATCCCATTTTGATATCAGTGCCCGGAAATCCATTCATGCAGTGGAAGAGGCAATGAACGGAGACAACTGCATTTTTCTGGTAACACAGAAAGATATGCAGACCGAGCATGCGACACAGGATGATGTGTATGCAATCGGTGTCATTGCAGAGATCAAACAGATCGTCAAAATGCAGAATCATGTCGTGCGGGTAATCGTTGAGGCGAAAGAAAAAGCCGAGCTGGCTTATTTTATAGACAATGATGAATTGCTGAAAGCACAGGTTGTGCTGGCAGAGGAAAGCGAAGAAAAAGAAGTGCTTGCACCGGAAGTAGAGGAAGCAATGCTGCGTGCATTGCAGGAAGAATTGCTGAAATATTGTGCTTCCAATCCGAAAATCGGGAAAGAATTGAAAAAGCAGGCAGATGGATTAAATGAACTGCATAGCTTTATCCGGATCGTAGCCGGAAATCTGCCGATCAGTTTTGAAAAACGACAGAAATTATTAGAGACAGAATCCGTGACAGAGCAGTACGAAGCATTGATGCAGATTCTGCTGTATGAGACAAACATCATGCAGATCAAAAATGAACTGCAGGAAAAAGTCAAAGAGCGGGTAGATAAAAATCAGAAAGAGTACATTCTTCGGGAAGAAATGAAAGTCATCCGGGAGGAACTTGGAGAGGATAATACCACCTCCGATATCAAGCAGTTTGAGGAAGCTCTGGAAAAACTGGAAGCAGATGAGTCTGTCAAAGAACGGATTCGAAAAGAAATTGCCCGTTTTAAAAATGTGGCAAACAGTCCGTCCGAGGGCAGCGTTGTGCGCGGTTATATCGAGACGTTACTGGATCTTCCATGGAATAAAAAATCAGAGGATAATACCGATCTGAAAAATGCAGAGCAAATTTTGAATGATGATCATTATGGTCTGGAAAAAGTAAAAGAGCGTGTGTTGGAATTTCTGGCAGTTCGTGGACTGACCAAGAGCGGTGAGAGCCCGATCATCTGTCTGGTGGGACCTCCTGGAACCGGAAAAACAAGTATTGCCCGTTCCGTTGCCCGCGCACTGGATAAAAAATATGTACGCATTTGTCTGGGCGGCGTGAAAGATGAAGCGGAAATCCGCGGACACCGCCGTACTTATGTAGGTGCCATGCCGGGACGACTGATTCAGGGAATCCGTCAGGCGGGCGTGAAAAATCCGCTGATGCTGCTGGATGAGATCGATAAAATGAGCAGCGATTACAAGGGCGATCCGTCTTCTGCCATGCTTGAAGTACTGGATTCAGAGCAAAATTCCAAGTTTATCGATCATTATGTAGATATGCCAGTGGATTTATCCGAAGTGCTGTTTATTGCGACAGCCAACGATGTACATACGATTCCGCGTCCGTTGCTGGATCGTATGGAACTGATTGAAGTGTCCAGTTATACCGAAAATGAGAAAATGCATATCGCAAAAGAACATCTGCTGGAAAAACAGAAAGAGAAAAACGGTCTGTCGACAGAGCAGCTTACGATTACTGATGAGGCGATGCATCAGGTTATCAGCGGATACACCAGAGAAGCTGGTGTGCGTAATCTGGAGCGAAAACTGGGTGAGATCTGCAGAAAAGCAGCCAGAGAAATTTATGAAGGAAACTGTACCGCAGTGCATGTAGAAAAGGATCAGTTGGAGAACTATCTTGGAAAAGAGCGTTTCCATGTGGATCGCATCAACGATCAGGATGAAATCGGTATTGTGCGCGGACTGGCATGGACCAGTGTGGGCGGAGATACTCTTCAGATCGAAGTAAATGTAATGCCGGGAAAAGGTGAATTTAAACTGACCGGTCAGCTTGGCGATGTGATGAAAGAGTCTGCACAGGCGGGTATCAGTTATATCCGTTCTGTAGGCGAGCAGTATGACATTCCGGAAGAGTTTTTTACAAAACATGATATTCACATTCATATTCCGGAAGGAGCGGTACCAAAAGACGGTCCGTCTGCCGGTATTACCATGGCAACGGCAATGCTGTCTGCCATCACAAAGAAACCGGTGCGTGCGGATGTGGCGATGACCGGAGAAATTACACTGCGTGGTCGTGTACTGCCAATTGGTGGCTTGAAGGAAAAACTGCTGGCAGCGAAAGTAGCCGGAATCCGTACCGTATGTGTTCCGGCGCAGAATGAAGCGGACGTGGCAGAGATTTCAGAGGAAATCAAAGAAGGTCTGCAGATTTGTTACGTGAAAAAAATGGAAGATGTGCTGAAAATAGCAATGAATGGAGAAAACAATGATCATTAAAAATGTTTCACTGGAAACGGTATGTGGTTATACCAGCAAATTACCGAAAAATACGAAGCCGGAAATTGCCTTTGCAGGAAAATCAAACGTGGGAAAATCATCCCTGATCAATGCATTGATGAACCGCAAGGCACTGGCGCGTACTTCCGGTCAGCCGGGTAAGACACAGACCATTAATTTTTACAATGTCAATGACGAACTGTATCTGACTGATCTTCCGGGATATGGTTTTGCAAAAGTATCTCAGAAGGAAAAAGAAAAATGGGGCACCATGATCGAGAATTATCTGAACAGTTCCGAACAGCTGCGAGCTGTATTTTTGCTGGTGGATATCCGTCATGAGCCTTCCGCAAATGACAAAATGATGTACGAGTGGATGGTATACCAGGGATTCCACCCGATCATCATTGCCACAAAGGCGGATAAGATCAAACGCAGCCAGCTGCAGAAACAGTTAAAAGTGATCCGTCTGGGACTGAACACAGAAAAAGGAGCCATCCTGATTCCATTTTCGGCTGAGACAAAGCAGGGAAGAGAGGAAATCTGGGATCTGGTGGACCAGATTTTAGCATCTTCAGGAGAGACAGATGAAGAATAAATATGTATTTACGGCAGTTTTGCTGGCGATGATCCTGTTTGTTGGAAGTGTGTTGACCATGGCTTATGTCAGGGCGGAGCAGAAGAAGGAACAGGCGAAAGACGAAGATCTGCTGGTGGTGACATCTTTTTATCCAATGTACGTTGCAGCAGAAAATGTCATTGGTGATGTGGAAGGTGTGACGCTGGAAAATTTGAGCGAACCACAAACCGGCTGTCTGCATGATTATCAGCTCACGGCGGCGGATATGAAACTGTTGTCCAAAGCAGATGTGTTTATCGTAAATGGCGGTGGCATCGAGAGCTGTTTATCCGATGTGGCAGAGTCCTATCCGGATCTGAAGATTGTTCAGGCTTGTGATGGCATTGATTTACTTGAGTCCGCAGAAGGAACAGGGGAATCTCATAACGATTTAAGTTCCAATACGGATGCTGATTCAGAGGAGCATTTGCATGAAAATGAAGATGCGCATGTAGAAAATGATGACCATAGTGAAGATACAGATGGACATACAGAAACAGCTGCTCATAGTGAAGAAACAGATGTACACACAGATATAAATACAGGTACAGATGCTCATAGTGACGAAGCTGATTTACATGTAGATTCTGATTCTCATAAGGAGGATGCTGACCATGACGATCATGACCATTCCGAGCATTCTCATGGGGATGAAAATGCGCATGTATGGATGAACTTAGCGGATTATCAGATTCAGGTACAGAACATTTGTAACGGACTTTCCGAAGCTGACAGCGCCCATGCGGAGCAGTATGCCAAAAATGCACAGACCTATCA
>SKEL01002682.1_pt1 | contig 12955 bp, 15 predicted proteins | sample 4826741 | NCBI WGS metagenome assembly SKEL01 (sample SAMN11008810, study PRJNA524170) | human gut metagenome | biome: Human fecal sample; material: Feces; isolation source: fecal sample from pouch patient p33 | host: Homo sapiens | place: Israel: Tel-Aviv | collected 2016-03-22
ATAGCCCCCCATCTAAAAAAATCGCAATTTTTCGGATTCTCTGAGGTCGGGGCTATGAGGTGACAAGAAATATTTGTTTCGCGCACGAAAGATTTTTTTAAAAAGGTTGCAGTAGGAGGTGTTATTTTTGGAAAAAGGAAAAATTAGAAAATCGGCTCAACGCATGTTTGAAAAAGGTAAGTCGTATTCGGAGATTTCTAAAAAATTTAACATCTCTGAAAGCACCTTAAAATCATGGAAAAGGCGAGATGGTTGGCAACGTGCAACCCCCACTGAAAAAAAGAGCGCAACCCCCTGTGAAAATAAAAAGGTTGCACCTGAGGAGTTGCAACCGAAAGAGAACGATATAGAATACAATCGTATTAAGACTAATTTGCTATCTCAGCTTAAAAATAAAGGCGCTCATGAAGATGCCTATATCGATTTAGTCAATGATTATATGTCAATGTGGCGAATCAAAAACCAGTTAATCGCCGACATAAATTCAAGAGGTGTTCAGGTTAAAACATTCAACAGTCACGGTCAAGAAATTTATAAGAAGAATGACAGTATCGTTGAGTTGCCTAAGTATAATTCGCAAATGTTGAAATTATTGAATGACTTAGGGTTGAGTGCTCATGAAATCGATAGCGGTGATGATGATGACATCTAATAAGTACACATACAATCCTTATATCGACAAATACATTGATATGGTTGAACGTGAAGAAGTTAAGACGAATGAAGACATTAAGCTATTAATTGAATTGGTCAAAAAGAAACTAAGTCCTCCTAACAACATCATCATCAAACATGAGATGATTGAGACAGGAATAAAAAAAATTAATGAGTATTTTCCGTTCAAACTGTTACCGTGGCAAGAATTCACGTTTGCTTTATTGCATGCATATTATGAAGATGATACGTTAGTGTGGGATACATTCTTATTAATGATGGGGCGTGGAGCAGGAAAGAATGGTTTTATTGCAGCTTTATCATTTTACTTCACAACTACTTTTCATGGAATCAAACAATACAATGTTGATATTGTTGCAAATAGCGAGAACCAAGCCAAAACATCATTTGATGATGTGTATAATGTTATTGAAGATCATCCTAAGTTGCAAAAGGCATTCTATCGAACAAAAGTTGAGATTAGATTTAAAAAAACTGATTCATATATACGCTATAACACAAGTAATGCTCGAACCAAAGATGGTTTACGTTCGGCATGTGTTATCTTTGATGAAATACATGAATTTGAAGACTATAAAAATATTAAGGTATTCCGTTCTGGTTTGGGGAAGAAGAAAAATCCTCGAACCTTTTTTATTACCACTAACGGAAACGTGCGTGGTGGCGTATTAGATGATTATTTAGAGCGTTCTCGTGATATTTTGCGTGGTGAAAATAAAACATCTAAAATGCTTCCTATCATTTTTAGATTAGATTCAGAAGATGAAGTTCATGATTTTTCAAATTGGGAAAAAGCCAACCCATCACTTCCGTATTTCAAAGATTTACGGATAACGATGGAGCAAGAATATTATGAAATGCAAGACCAACCACAAATGGCTATTGAATTTATGACTAAACGTATGAACTTGCCTGCACAAGAGTCTTATAGTGTTGTAGCTGAGTGGGAAAAAATCAAAGCAACAGACCGAGAAATTCCAGATTTAAAAGGGCAAAAGTGCATTGGAGCGATTGACTATGCTTCTGTTCGTGACTTTTGCTCAGTCGGATTGCTATTTAAGCACGGTGATGAACGAGTGTGGATTCAACATACATTCATTTGTCATTTAGCCTTAAAATTAGAACATAGAGAATTTAAATTCGATATTGAATTAGCAAGACAAAAAGGACTGTGTACAATTATTTACGAAGATTCAATCAATGAGAAGTGCGTTGCCAATTGGTTTTTAGAACAGGCTAAGAAATACAAAATTTTAAACATTGTATGTGACAGTTATCGTAAAGCAATCTTAACGGCGGCCTTTAGTGAAGCTGGATTGCCTTTAAACGAAGTTCGTAACGGAAGTATCACGCATAATAAGGTTTATCCATTAGTTGAAAAGCTATTTGCTGATGAAAAATTAATTTTTGGTGACGACATGATGATGCGTTGGTATACAAATAACGTGTATGTTGATACTGATCCAAAAGGAAATAAAACATATAAAAAAATAGAGCCGGTGTTGAGAAAAACAGACGGCTTTTTTGCTTTCATCCATGCAATAAGTAAAGATGAAGAAATACCAGTCCCTAAAAAATTAACATTCTTTAAATGCAAGACTTATTAGAGAGGGGGTGAAAGAATGGCGGTAGTTATTGATTGGATTAAATCTGCACTTTCAAGTGATAAAGAAAGTTCATTTAATAAAACGATGGAAGGAAGTTGTTATACGGATACACTTCCAGCACAGATTTATTATAAAGAGTTAGCTATTCAATCCTGTGTATCGATTATAGCAAATGCCCTAGTCATGAGTGAATTTCAAACATTTGAAAAAGGGATTGAGCAACGTAAAGATATTCATTATTTACTCAACGTAGCACCAAATAAAAATCAAAATGCGGTTGAGTTTTGGCACGAGGTCATTACAAAACTTATCTATGATAATGAGTGTCTAATCGTCATGTTAGATGATGAGTTGTTCGTTGCTGAAGACTTCCATCAAGATGAATATGTCTACTATCAAGATGTTTATTCTAATGTTAGCGTTAGAGGTCTTTCTATCAATCGAAAATTCCAAGATGAAGAAGTTTTATATTTAAAATTAAATGATAAGAACGTAAAAAAAGTCATTGATGGATTATACAGCGATTACAGTCAGTTGCTTGTTGCGGCGATTAAGGGATATAAGAAAGCAAATGGCTTCAAAGGAATTCTTAAAATTGATGGTCAAATGCCAACAGATGATGAGAGTGTAGCACAACTAGAGGAAATGTTAAATGTTCAGTTCAAGCAATATATCGAAAACGATAATGCCATCATGCCGTTGTCTGATGGTATGGAACTGAAAGAATCTGATTCAAATAAAGGTGTATTGAAAGATACTCGTGATATTAAAAAAATAATTGATGACATTATTGAGATTGTTTGTATGGCAATAAATGTTCCGGTTGGTTTAGTTAAAGGCGATGTCGCAGGAGTAGCGGATCAAACAGATAACTTTTTGATGTTACGAATTAATCCACTTGCAAAAATTATCACAACAGAATTGAATCGAAAAATGTATACAAAAAGTCAGTATTTATCTAAAACATACGTTAAAATGGATACTCAAAAAATCCGATTAGTTGATTTAGGTAAAATTGCAACAGCAGCTGATTTATTATTCCGAATTGGAGTCCATAACATGGATGATAATCGTGAATTAGTCGGTAAAGAACGATTGAACACGGAAGAGTCAACACAATACTATGTCACTAAGAACTATAATTCTGTAGTTAGTCAAAATGAAACTTTGAAAGGAGGTGATGAAGATGGAAAACATGGAACAAAGAACAATGAACCTCGAGATTCGTAGCGCAGACATTGAAAGCCGAAAATTAGTTGGATATGCTGCGACTTTTAAAGAGGAGTATACGAAGCTGACAGACCGTTGGGGTGAAGTTTTCTATGAACGTGTCCGTCCAGGAGCTTTCAAGAAATCATTATCTGAACGTGATGTTTTCATGCTTATTAACCATGATTGGAATAAAGTTGTTGGGCGTACAGGTTCAAACTTAGTCTTAGAGGAAGACGAGAACGGACTACGATTTGAATTAGATATTCCTAATACCACTGATGGGAATGACCTGTTAGAGAATGTCCGTAACGGATTAATCCAAGGATGTTCCTTTGGTTTTAATATCAAAAATCAAACAACACGCTGGGATGATAATTGGACATTTTATCGTGATATTGATGAAGTGGAACTATTTGAGGTAACTGCGACACCTATTCCAGCTTATGTAGATACAGAAATTAGCGCACGATCTCAATTATCAATTCGAGATATCAAGCCTGTTATCGAACTTAAAGAGGAGCAGGTAGAAAAAGAAAATAATCACGAAAGAAGTGCTATGTTAATGAGCGCTTTTTTTAATGCTTTTATCAAAAAATAACGGAGGCAAATAATTATGAAAAATTTAGATTTAAAACAAACAGAAGTTCAAGAACAATTACGTTCTGCTTTAGAAGGACAAGATGAAAAGGAAATTGCTGCGGCATTCGGTGAGATGGCGCGTTCTATCGAAAAAGAGATTTTACGTGAGGCACGTTCTGAAATGCAAAAAGAGTTAAGTGATCGTGCGACATTAGAAGCGCGTGGACAAGCCCAATTAACGTCAGAAGAACGTTCATACTATGAGGCAGTTGTAGAAAAACGTGGATTTGAAGGAATTGACGTTGTAATGCCTAAAACAATCTTTGACCGAGTATTCGAAGATTTACAATTAAACCATCCATTATTATCTGAAATCGACTTCATTAATACAACTGGTTCAATCGAATGGATCATGCGTAAATCTGAAGCTGCAGGTGCAGTTTGGGGGCCATTAACAGGAAGAATCACAGAAGAATTATCAAATGGATTCAAAAAGGAAAATGCATCACTTTATAAATTATCAGCATTCATCCCTGTTTCAAAATCAATGTTAGATTTAGGCCCAGTTTGGTTAGATCGTTTCGTTCGCGCGATGTTATCAGAATCAATCGCTATCGCTTTAGAGCAAGGAATTGTAGCTGGTACAGGTAAAGACCAACCAATCGGTATGATTAAAGATTTAGCTGGTTCTGTAAGCTTAGGTGTTTACTCTGATAAAGAAGCTACGCCTTTAACAGATTTATTGCCAGCTACATTAGGGAAAAATGTTATCGCTCCATTAACTAAAGAAGGTAAACGTAATGTTACACAGGTGTTATTAATCGTGAACCCATTAGATTATTGGGAAAAATTATTCGGTGCTACAACTATCTTAAACGCTAACGGAACTTATGCTCATGGTGTGTTACCTATCCCAGGTAAGATTGTTACTTCAGTAGCTGTTCCAAAAGGAAAAATGGTGGCTGGGGTTGCTCGCAACTATTTCATGGCTATCGGTTCAGGACAAAAAATTGAATACTCTGATCACTATAAATTCTTAGAGGATGAGCGTACTTATTTGACAAAACAATATGCAAACGGTAAACCAAAAGATAACGACTCATTCTTATTATTCGATATCTCAAGCCTAAATCCTCATTTAAATATCTTCAATCAACCTACACAAGCAGCAGAGTTAGAAGTAGCCTCTACCCGCGCTAAAAAGTAGGCGATTAGATGTTATCTGAATTAAAAAATTATATTGGAATTGAGAATGACGACAGGGATATCACCCTGTTGTTACATCTCAATGCAAGTGAACGTTACTTCAGAAGAATTTGTGGTGATGAATTCGATTTCGATACGGATGAAGATGTCAAAGAGTTATTATTTGAGCGTTGTCGGTATGCTGATGCAAATGCATTAGAGTTGTTCGAAACGAATTTCAGAAGTGATTTAATCGCTTTGAGAATGAGAATGGCGGTGGAGAAACGTGCTAGATCAAAAGATACTGAAAAAGCGCCTGCAACGTAAATTTGACCAACGAATTACAATCAAAAAAAGAAAGGTTGAAATTAAAGCTGGTCGTGAAGTCGTCACATGGGAGAATTACTATTCATGTTTAAGTAATCCAATCGAACTTTATGGCGCCGAACTTTATAATGCAATTAATATTAAATTCAATAGTACCGCTGTGTTTGAAGTAAGATATTGTAAATTAATTGAGGCCATGCGTTTTAAAGAAAAAGAATTTTCTCTAGAATTTAATGGCATGATATTTAATATCTATCAAATTGATTATCTGAAAAATGATAAATTCGTAGCAACGATTAAAGCAAAGCGGGTGGATTAATGTCGATTACAATGGAATTTGGTGGGCTTGACGATTTAATTCGTGAGTGCTCAGAACAAGCGACTCAAAAAGAGTTAGATAAAGTTAATCGAAAAGTATTAAAGGCGTGTGCAAATAGCTCAAAGCAAAAGCTATCTCAACGTCTTCCGCGTAGTAAAAACGTTAATCAATCGGGGCGTAAAGGTTCTAGAACTTTCAAACATTCAGCTGATGAAGTTCCGATGTCAGGAATGAGGAAAAAAGGTGAAAGGCGATACATTGTTGTTGGTTGGGATAAGGGCGATAATAGCCCTTATTTTTATACTAAATTCAATGAATGGGGTACGTCGAAACGTCCACCTGTTCCAATCTTCCATACAATTTCGAAAGAAATTAATGCGGAATTAAAGTCAACTGGAATGGAAGAGTATGAAAATTTATTGAAGAGGGTGATCCAATGATTGAAGATATTGATATTGAAGATTTAGTCTATCAAACCCTATCTTCGATTGAATGTCCGGTTAGATATGGCTGGTATGACGAGAATATGCAGTCAACACATGTGACGTACTTCATCATTCAAGAGTCCCCTGAAATGGATTCAGATGATGAAATGGAATCACTTGCTTATAACATTCAAGTGGATGTATGGTCCACGACAGATGATGATAAAAAAATTAAAAAACAAATTATTAAATCAATGAGAGCGCAAGGTTTTGGATTTGATGATAGTGCTGATTTGTTTGAGACAGAAACTAAAATCTATCATAAAGCTATGCGTTTTAATTACTATATGGAGGTATAAAAATGGGTCGATTAGTCGGGTTACGTGATGTAACAATTGCTAAAGTTATTGAGAATACCGATACAACATATCAAACAGATGGACCAGTTAAGTTATTTAAAGCAGTTAGCGGAAAAGTTACTGTTAAAAGGTCGTCAGAAAAGATTACTTCTGATGATGAGATTGAAGAAATTTTAAGCGATTTAGATTCAATTGATGTTGAATTTGTTGGAAATAAACTGACAATGCAACGTATTGCCGATATTTATGGGTGTCGATTAGTAAAAGGCATGTTAATTGATAATCAAGATGATCGTCCAGTAGAGATTGCTTTAGGATTTCGTGCAAAAGAAACGAATGGGAAATATCAGTTCCATTGGTTGTATTGCGGTAAGTTCGATGGAGATGATGAGCAAGATTATGAATCAAAAGGTGAGAAGCCGAATCCTAAAACAAAAACAGTTAAAGGAACGTTCTATGCACGTAAAAAGGACGGAAACTTCCGTGTTCGCGTTCATGAAAGTGAATTGTTAGGAAGTGAAAATGAAGCTAAACAAGCCATCGATTCATGGTTTAGCCAAGTTCAAGAGCCATTAGAAGCTTAGGAGGTAACGTCATGGAATTAATCTTAAATAATACAACTTATCAAAGTAAGCGCATTGTCGGAAGTGTGTATGATAGCTATTGCGAAAAAATGGACTACATCACAAAAACACAAGAAGAAGAAAAGCGTGGTTGGAATAAGGATGATATGGCAATCATGCGTGAATTCTTAGTTGAATATTACAATAATCAATTTACAGCTACAGATTTATATGAGCAGTTAAGTATTGATGAATTAATTGTTCAATTCATGGGAGTTCAAGTTGAAATCGAAAAGAATATTAACTCACGTTTAGAGGTATTAGCAAAAAAATAGAAACGCAAGGGTCAACTACTGATCCTTGCGAAAAATCTTTATTTGATGATTTTGATAATGATGAAGGATATGAGATTGCTGAAGAAAAAACATCTTACTGGCAAGAACAAAAACAAATCCTTCATTTTTTATATCGTCATGCAATTAATCACTCTAGGTGTAGTTTCGTAGATTGTTGTAACTTAGATTTAGCGCAATTTATTGATTATGTCATTTTCGATTTAGATGGGCGTGAGGAAAATGTAAGTATCCCAATCGAAGCTGAGGAGGTGAAATAATGGCAGGAGCTAACCTTAGCGTCGGAATTAATAACACTCAATTCAACGCTGGTATTAAAGAAATTAATTCCGGTTTAAGAACGATAAAAAGTGAATTCAATCTCGCTACGGCCCAAGCTAAAATGTTCGGGACGCAAACGGATCAATTAAAGGCTAAAGCGCAAGAATTAACTAAGAAAATAGAATTGCAATCTAACCAATTTCAACTTTTAAAGCAACGCGCACAAGGTGTAAGTACGGAAATCGTTGACCAAAAGAAAAAACAATCTGAATTATCGATGAAGATTGATGAAACAACGAAAAAATACAAGGAATCTTGTGAGCAAACAGGAAAGAATAGCGAACAATCTAAAGCTTTAAAAGATGAACTCGCTAAGTTAAAAGAACAGTACGCACGAAATGAAGATGCGATAAAATCTAAGTCAAATCAGTTACAAAATCTTCGCAACCGCATGATAGATACTGAAGCAGGAATATTAAATAATACGCATGCGCTTAAAGAAATCAATAAAGAGATTACGGCAGCTAAATTTGATAAGTTATCCAGCTCACTTGATAACGTCGGCACGAAATTAGAATCGGTAGGAAAGAAATTATCTGTTCTAAGTGGGGGAATACTTGCTGGTGGTGTTGCTTCTTACAAAATGGCAGCTGATTTTGAAGAATCAATGGCAAAAGTCATGACGATTGCTGATGAAACAGAAGTAGGATATGATGATCTCAAAAAAGCCATTATCGATTTATCAGATGAAACTGGAATTGCTGCAGGAGAGATTGCTGAGAACGTCTATAATGCCATCTCGGCAGGACAATCAACGGGTGATGCAGTAGCCTTTGTTGCTGAATCAAGTAAGTTAGCAAAAGCAGGGTTTGCTGAAGCAGGCGCCGCCCTTGATGTTTTGACGACAACGCTCAATGCTTATGGATTAGAAGCAGAAGATGCCGCAAGAGTATCTGATGTATTGGTGAATGTACAAAATGAAGGTAAGACGACAGTTGGTGAGTTATCAGCGAATATCGGTAAAATCATTCCGACTGCGAACAGTGCGAATTTAAGTGTTGAACAATTAGGTGCTGGGTACGCCTTAATGACTAAAAACGGGATTGCAACAGCAGAATCAACCACATACATGAATAGTATGTTGGGAGAATTAACTAAGAGCGGAACGATTACGTCAAATGCATTAAAAGAGCATACGGGTAAGACGTTTGCTGAGTTGATGGGAGAAGGGAAAACACTCGGAGATGTATTGAACACATTAAGTGGGATTGCGTCGAAGAATGGAAAATCACTCAGTGACATGTTTGGTAGCGCTGAGGCTGGACGTGCAGCTATGACATTGGTTAGAGGTGAAGGCGCAGAATTCAATACTCTTTTAGAGTCTATGAATAACTCATTAGGATCAACAGATTCAGCATTTCAAACAGTAAGTAATACGCAAAATCAACAATTCAGAGAAGCAGTGAATGCTTCTAAAAATGCAGCAATGGATTTTGGAAATGAGTTGATGGTAGGGGCTACTCCAATTATTCAAGAACTTACATCTGGAATTAAAGAGGCATCTACGTGGTTTAGAAATTTAGATTCAGACCAAAAGCAAAACGTGATTCAAATTGGATTATTAGTCGCTGCAATCGGTCCTGGACTTATTGTTATTGGTAACTTAACGAAAGGAGTTGCTAATACCGTACGAGGATTTAAAGATCTTTATTTAGGCGTAGGTGATACGATTACGAAGATAAAAGAACTTTCACCACAAGTTATTGATGGAGTAAAGAATTTAGGTTCATTTGCTAAAACGGTTGGGACTTCAACCTTAAATTTAGGCAAACAGGCAGTTCAATTTGGAATAAATACGGCTCAGATGGTAGCAAGTAAAGCAGCAACATTAGCAACGACTGTTGCAACTAACGGAATGGCGGTTGCACAAGGTGCGTTAAATCTTGTTATGTCAGCTAATCCAATTGCACTTGTTGTGATTGCTTTAGGAGGACTAACTGCTGCATTCGTCACGTTATGGAATAAATGTGATTGGTTCAGAGAAAAAGTTTCTGGTTTATGGAGTTCAATTAAATCAATATTTAATAACGGGATTGAAAGTTTAAAAAAATTCATGAACTTTGAGTGGAGTTTGCCGAAAATCAAAATGCCACACTTCTCTATTAGTGGGAAATTCTCATTAAATCCACCATCAATACCAAAGTTCAGTGTCGATTGGTACCATACTGGAGCCATCTTTAAAAACCGCACCATTCTACCAGGTGGAATCGGCGTAGGTGATAAATATAAAGGTACTGGTATCAATGCAGAGGCGATTGTTCCTCTTGATGAGATGTATCGTAACGTAGCAACTATCATCAACCAATCGCTCGAAAGTTATAACCTAACGTCTGAAAAGGCATCTAAGCAACCGATTGTGATTGTCGTTCAATCCGTTTTAGACGGGAAAGTGATTTCGGAAAGTACCGCAGAGTATGATGATCTTTATGCCGGCCAACGCTTGAAATTAGCGCAACGAGGAGTGAGTGTATAGTGAGTGGGATTAGTTATAATGGATTTCATACACAAAAAGATTTTGGCATCTCTATTTATTCAAGAGATATTGATATCGCCAAAAAAAAGGTTATAAAACAAGATATTCCGTTTATGAATGGGGAATATGACTTTAGTGAATTATATGGTGAAGATTGCTATGAAAATAGAGAATTAACATATATCTTTAATATTGTGGCAGATAGTCGAGTTAACTTGAATCTGAAAAAAAGGAAATTAATAAATGCTTTTATGTCAGCTCCTGCTGGAACAATTTACGACGATCTATATCCTGGCCTATATTTTTATGGCAAGTGTATCTCTTGTGAGTTTTCATCAAGAAAAAATTATGGGAAATTAAGCGTCACCTTTGATTGTCATCCGTTCATGTACGGTATTCATAATGAGGGACATGATATCTGGGATGACTTTTCTTTCGAGGAAGATTATGCGCAACCGGTTAATTTTAAAATAAACGGTGTGGATGAAATTTCACTTTATAACGTGAGCTCTATCGCCATTACTCCAACTGTCGTTTGTTCAAATAAAATGGAAGTCACTTTAGATGGAAACACGTATATATTTAAAGCAGGAGTCGTAAAAGATTATCGTTTTAAATTGCAAAAAGGGAATAATGAATTGAAAATTAAAGGCAACGGAGATATACGTTTTGAATTTAGAAAAGAGGTGCTTTAAATGTATCTTGTAACAGCAAATAATGGCGAAGGTGATATCTATTTAAATGTACCCTCTACGAACAACAATGCCCAACGTATTACTGGAACTATTAAGAAGGGGATTAATGTGATTGATAGTTTTAGTTTTGCTATTTATCCTAATAACACCGCCTATTCACAATTGCAACAACTAAAGACAAAAGTTCGAGTTTTCAATAAAAAAACTAATAAATTAGAGTTTATCGGGAGAGTATTGATGACAAAACCGAAGATGGACTCCAATGGGTTGCTTCTAACGAACGTAGTCTGTGAGTCGGAATTGGGATACTTGATGGATTCAGTTACGAAATATGGAGAGTATCATGATATCAGTGTCAGAGACTTCCTACAGATTATTATCGAAAATCATAACGCTCAAGTTAGCGAAGATAAGCACTTTACTGTAGGGAAGGTTGAGATTACTGGTACTTTGTATCGTTACTTAGGTTATGAAGAATCATTAAACGCAATTAAAGATAAGTTGATTGAACGTCTAGGTGGCGAACTAAGCATTCGCTATGAAAATGGCGTAAGATACCTCGATTATTTATTAGAAACAGGAGTGCATACATCAACAGAAATTCGATTAGCAAAAAATCTATTGACGATAGAACAAGAGAAAGACCCTACACAAGTAGTGCCTCGAATTATTCCATTAGGAGCTAAAATTGAGGATTCAGATGAACGGATAACTATAGCTAGTGTAAATGACGGTGTTGATTACATAGATGACGTAGAAGCTATTGAAACATTTGGATTAGTGGCTAAATCTGTGACATGGGATGATGTTAATTATCCGGATATTTTGATGAGAAAAGCTAAAGAGTATCAAATAGCTAATAATCGAATTTTAAAAAAACATAAGATAGATGCCGTTGATCTATCCTTAATTAATCTAGATATTGATAGTTATGAAGTAGGTAACTATTATCCAGTTATTAATCCATTAATGAATATTAACGAAGAATTGCGTGTCATTGAGAAGACAATTGTAATCGAGAGCCCAGAACAATCTAGCTTAACAATCGGTGATAAATTCGAAGATATTAAAGATTATCAACTTGGTATGTTAAAGTCGGCTAAGTCTGTCGAAGTTTTAAGAGGTAATATCTCATCCACTGTAACGATTGTAGGAGAAGTGAATACAGAGCTACAAAATACTGTTGCATCTGTTACCCAGATAGGAGACAACCTTAATACAACAAATGCAGTCGTTTTAACCCATAATCAAGCATTAATAGACTTAAGTAACCAAATGTTACAAACAATGCAAGAAGTAAGTCATTTGAAGGAAACGACATCAACTATTAGCGAGAAAGTTACTACAAACGGGAATAATATTGACCGTTTAAATAAACGACTGACGTTAGGAGTATAAAGATGGAAGAATATAAAATTATTAAAGCTACCACATTGACTGAATCTGAACAAACGCTATATAGCAACACTTCAGGGGCTGTAGTTAAAACAATCGTACTTCAATCAACAAATCCAACAACAACGAAAGCAACCCTGTCATTTGACGGAGTTGCTTTTAATTTTGAATTAGGAAGCGACGTAACTAAGTTTGAAGGGCCTGTGATGACTAAAGCAATTAAGGGTAGTGGTAATGGAGTTAATGTCCATATTACAGGATTGCAACTATAAGGAGAGTGAGAAAATGGCCAATATTACAAATTATTTGAATAAAATTAAAACAGCCGTATATGGCAAGGATGTTCGTGGTGCTATTCATGACGCAATTAAACAAGTCTATGATGATGCATCAGTTAATCACGACAATGCAAATATGGAAGTTAAAATGGCTCGTGGAACTCATAATACATTAAATGATCGTCTAGA
>SKEL01002684.1_pt1 | contig 12946 bp, 8 predicted proteins | sample 4826741 | NCBI WGS metagenome assembly SKEL01 (sample SAMN11008810, study PRJNA524170) | human gut metagenome | biome: Human fecal sample; material: Feces; isolation source: fecal sample from pouch patient p33 | host: Homo sapiens | place: Israel: Tel-Aviv | collected 2016-03-22
TATTAAATGGGAAGACCAAGAACATGCTTCCTCTAAAACTGATGGCCGTGCTCGTATCCAATTCAATGCAAAAGTAAACGATCGCACTGAAGCAGTTGCTCGTATTAAAGGTGCTTATGAGTTTGGTGATGCTAATGGCTCTACTAATGTTAAACTTGACCGTGCATACGTAAACCATAAATTCGGTGAACGCGTATCCGTTAAAGCTGGTCGTTATAACCAAACATTTGGTAATGGCTTAGCATATGACTCCACATTCGATGGTGCTCAATTCAATGCTGGTAACGATAAAGTTGCTTTCCAAGCTGCTTATGGTTACTTGACTTCTGCTAATGTGAAAACTACAGCTGGCGCTGATGTAGATAAAGATGCTAACGCTGAAGTAGTATACTTAGGCTTGAATGGTAAAGTAGGTAAACACGCTGATGTAGGCGGTTTCTACGCACGTTTCAACGATAGCAAAGCTTTAGGTGTTAAAGCTGATGATGGTGGTAGCGCTAAATATAACGTTTACAAAAACGTATATGGCTTCAATGCTAACACTAACTTCGATAAAGTTTGGGTTGGTGGCGAATGGCTAAAAGATTCTAAAGTTAAAGATTCTACAGCTTGGACTGCAGGTATTGGTTTTGGCGACTACAGCATTGCTAAAAAAGGTTCTTGGGACGTTAAAGGTCAATACTTCAACGCTAAAGAAAACGCACCTGTATTCGATTCCACTTGGAACCACAAATACATCCAAAACGCTAAAGGCTGGATGGCTTCCGTTGACTATGCATTACAACCAAATGTTGGCTTGTCCGCATACTACGGCTTCGACTGGAAACAAACTCAAAACAACGGTAAAGATCTTGGTGACTTCTACCGTGCAGAACTTAACTACAAATTCTAATTTGATAGTTACAAATATGAAAGGGACTCCTTCGGGAGTCTCTTTTTTTGTACCCCTCATAAATGGTATAATAAATAAATACAGTAATTATACAAGGAGGTCTATTAATGAATCCTTCTTTTTCACATATTCAAATGGTGGCTATCGATTGTGATGAGACATTGTTGCGTAGTGATAATACGGTGTCAGAGTATACTAAGGATGTATTGCATCGATTACAAGATAAAGGCGTTCGTATAACCATTGCTACGGGCCGTATGTATCAAACGGCAAAACCAGTAGGTATGTCGTTACAGCTTGGTAATGTACCGATGATTTTGTTTTCTGGAGGTCTTATCCAAGAGTTAGAATCTGGACATAAGCTATTTGAACGGACTGTGCCATTAGGCACGGTACAGCGTATTTGGAAATTGGCTAGTCAATATAGTTGGCATATTCAATCGTATGTAGATGATCATCTATTGTGTCATCATGAGGATTGGCAATCTAATCTATATGAACGTCAAACAGGGGCTAAAGCTGAATTTTTAGGCGATTCGTTGTATGAACTTTCACGAGAGCCGAATAAATTGATTGCTATAGATACTGTTAAAAACATAGATTCTATCATTGATACATTGACGCCTATTGTAGGCGATACAGCTACGTTAGTGCGGAGCCAAAAGGATTTTTTAGAAATCATTGCACCTCATGTATCTAAGGGCGATGCGTTAAAGCAGTTAGCACAGCAACATGGAATTAGCCTTGAGAATATCGTTTCCTTTGGTAATGCAGAGAATGATATATCTATGTTATCTAAAACGGGGTACTCAGTAGCCGTTGAAAATGCTGTAGATCATGTAAAATCGGTGGCCCGTGAAGTGTGTGGACATCATAATGAAGATGGCGTAGCTCATTGGATTGAAGAACATTTATTATAATGGAGTAAGGTATGGAAGCATTTCGTTTATTAATCGTAACTGGCATGTCTGGTGCTGGAAAAACACAGGTGTTACAGGCGTTAGAAGATATGGGCTATCTTTGCGTAGATAATATTCCGCCTGTATTAATTCCGAAACTGAGTGAAATCTGTCGCCAAGGTGGGGATCGTACTAATCGCGTAGCTCTCGTTGTCGATATTCGCGGTGGTGAATTTTTTGAGGCTCTATCTGCATCCTTGGAGAATTTAAAAGAGATGAAGGTAGATTATGAAATTGTATTTATGGATGCTAGTGATGAAACCTTGATTCGCCGTTATAAAGAATCTCGCCGTAGTCATCCATTGGCACCAAGCGGGCGCATTACAACAGGCCTAAGAAAAGAACGTCAAATTCTAGATTCTGTGCGCCATAAAGCGGATTATATTATCGATACAACGGATATGAAAACCGCATCCTTAAAGGAATACTTGAAAAAACGCTTTACTCAAGTGGCGGATAAACACGGCATGTCGGTAACTGTTGTCAGCTTTGGTTTTAAATATGGTTTGCCATTGGATGCGGATATGATTTGGGATGTTCGTTTTTTGCCTAATCCGTTCTATATTCCAGAATACCGTCATAAAACGGGACGTGTACAGGTTGTTAACGACTATATTCACTCCTTTGACGTAACGGATGAATTTAAAACACACTATTTTAATACCATGGATTTCCTTGTGCCTAATTATGAGAAGGAAGGCAAAGCTCAATTTATTGTAGCCGTTGGCTGTACTGGCGGTATGCACCGTTCTGTTGCTATGGCAGAGGCTTTGTATGCTCATTTATTAGAAACAGGTTATCGTGTAACCGTAGAACATCGGGATATGATGAAGAATAATGTGGAAGAAGATTTTAATCCACATCAAGCAGATCTAGGGGATTAAAAGGGGATTATATGTTACGAAAACGTTGGTTCCGGTGGTTAATCCCGGGCCTTAATATAAAACGTTGGCTTGCTCTCTATAGCTTAGGGGTAGGCTTATTAATCATAGGCATTTCACTATTATTTAACTATCAATGGTTATCGTATATAGAGGACATTGTTCTTGCCTATTCCTATTCCTTAACGGGATATTATAATTACAATGTATTGATTTTAGTGGGCGCAGTACTTATCGGTATAGCGGCTGTCTTGATTTTACTTGGCACGAGCAAGGTTATTAAAACCATTATCCGTGCTGTTTTACCAGATCCATCTAGCAAGGTATCAGATATTATCTTTCAAAACATCCGCCTCGATAAAGGACCTAAAATCGTCGTTATTGGTGGTGGTACGGGCCTATCCAATTTATTGCGCGGTTTGAAAGCTCACACATCTAATTTATCGGCTATCGTTACTGTTGCCGATGATGGCGGTTCTTCTGGTCGCTTGCGAGAAGATTTTAAAATGATTGCACCTGGCGATTTGCGCAACTGTCTTGTAGCCCTTGCAGAACAAGAAGGGGTTATGGAAAATCTTTTTCGCTATCGTTTTGAAGGAAATAATGAGCTCTCTGGTCATAGCTTTGGGAATCTCTTTATCACTGCGTTGGCACAGGTTTATGCTGGCGATGTAGAGGAGGCCCTCGAAGCGGCTAGTAAATTATTGCGTGTCCGTGGTCGTGTCATTCCGTCATCTACAGAATTTATTCAACTCAGTGCTGAGCTCATCGACGGCACAATTGTGGATGGTGAAAGTAATATTCCACACGCAGGAAAGAAGATTAAACGCGTATTTAGTAGTCCTGAACATCCGAAACCAGAAGGTGCTGCATTGCGTGCCATTGATGAAGCGGATGTTATCATATTAGGACCTGGTAGTCTCTATACGAGTATTATTCCTAATTTATTGACCGACAAAATTGCGGATCATGTGCGTGCTAGTAAGGCCAATAAGATTTACATTGCCAATGTAATGACACAACCAGGTGAAACGTCAGGATACACATTGGCTGATCACGTACAAGCTATCATCGATCATAGTGGGGTAGGCATCATCGATACGGTTCTCGCCAATGATGGACCATTGCCAATTCAAATGGTAGAACAGTATAGCGCAGTTGGTTCAGAACCTGTGGCAATCGATTCTAAACGTTTACAAGATATGGGGATTCGCACGGTTAGAGCAACGCTCATTAGTCAAGAGAAACCCGCTATTCATGACCCAGAACGTTTAGGTAAGGTTCTTATGGATATCATATATGCTATGAAATCAGATATGGAACCACGGGTATTAGAATATTATTTACGCCGTGCTGATCATTAGAAAGGAAAACCTATGTCTTTTGCAGAAGATGTAAAAAATGAATTATGTGCCTATGAGCCTGAAACGGATACCGATGTGGCCATGAAAATTGAAGCATCCTGCTTATTGCGCATGGGTGGTTCCTTGCTACTTGGTATGAATGGAGCTATCGGTATACGACTAGCCACTGCTAATAATGCGGTGGCTAGACGTTTGCTAGGCATACTTAAAAAACAATACGAATTGCCGACCCATGTTATGGTGCGCCAAGGTTTAAATTTGCGGAAAAAGAATATGTATACATTAACGGTAGATCCATCTCAAGAGGGGCGTCAAGCCTTAGAAGATTTGGCACTGTGGCCTGTTACCGAGCAATTACCGCGGACGTGGTTACGCTCAATGGAGGCGCGACGCGCTTTCTTGCGCGGCGCTTTTTTAGGGGGCGGGTCCGTTAATAAACCACAAAGTGATTACCATCTTGAGTTTATGACGGGCAACGAAGCTTTTGCACTAGAAATTGTATATGTATTGAAATTATTTCACATTCATGCAGGTCTGACAGAGCGTAAAGAAGAATATGTGGTATATCTCAAAGAAGGCGATGCGGTAACAAATTGTTTACAGGTCATGGGTGCTCAATCGGCATTGATGGAATTTGAAAATGTACGCATCATGAAGACCGTTCGCAATCAAATCAATCGACAGGTAAATTGTGAGACTGCAAATTTACAAAAAACCGTGGATGCAGCGGTACGTCAAGTGAAAGCCATCCGTATATTGGATGAGCATATAGGTATTGATGCATTGCCGGATAAGTTAAAAATTGTAGCCAGATTGCGCTGGAATAATCCGGAAGCAAGTTTAAAAGAATTAGAAGAAATGATGAATGGTACCTTATCTAAATCAGGTATTGGACATCGTTTGAAAAAGTTAGAAGCATTAGCCCTTACATATGATCCTATGGGGCTGGAAGAGGTTTAATATTATGTTATTTAAGAAAACATATAAGCTAGCGACGATGTTAGCAGTTATGGGTGCATTAACAGGTCATGCGGCAAGCGATATTGATTTGAACTCCATAGGATATTTTTCGTTTACTCCATTACCAGCGGAATTACAAGCGCAGAAGGATACATTGCTATTATCCGATAGTCCTGAATATGTAGGTCCTGTAGGCGGCGTTTTAAGTGCTGGTAGCATTAATGGGAAAGGGCGTATCTACTTTTACCATGTAAATGAAATGGCTGAACCTCATAAGATTGCCATTATCCTGGAGAATACCGGTAATGAACCAAATGGCATTGCCGTGTTCCGTGAACTAAAATCCATCGCCACATCAGATTATTTTGCGGCGGGCCGTGATTTATCACGAAAGGAATTAGAGCAACCATTGACGGATAAACCATTGTATTCCTTTGTGATGCCTCCCAAAAGTCGTCAACTCGTATTTACCGATTTAGAACATTCTCCAATACCTAAAGATGCTTTATTTACAGGCATCGTAGATTTACAAACAAGCGCGCCTGTATTTGCACGGGTTATGATGATTCCTATGAATCTGAACTCCATCGAGTCCTCCTATTGGGTGAATAATTTGCCTATCGACCATGTGCGATTGCGCGGCACTTTCACCGGTGCTGAGCGTGAAATGGCAGTAACAAAAGAATATAACACCACATTAGGTGGCGCCTATGTGGAATTGGGCAATGATAGAGAAGACCGTTTTGTAGAGGGCGTGGATGAGCTCGATAATAAAGCTTATGTAAAGGACGCAGGGAACTATGGTATTTCTTATACCGTTAAAATTCCTACAAGCGGCGAGGATCCTTTCCGCCTCTATTTCAATCCATTAGGCGGCGGTTATTCGGGTTCTTTTACTGTGAAAGCACAACGTCGTTGGCAGAAGGCTCCTAGTGAAAGCATGACCTATCACATCGGTGGTGACGACGGACTGATGGCATTAGGTCATAATACTGTATTAGATTCTCGATACATGGGGAACTATTACGGTGGTGATACGTTGACCATCGATTTCATGCCGGCTGGTGCTTCGAATTTACCAGTTCGTTTTTTACTGATTCCAGAAGCGTTAGCAAATCCACAATATGCTCGTATATTAGCTACTAATGAAGCTGGTCAGCGCGCGTTGGAAGCAGAAGCGCAGAAAGAGGCAGCAGAAGCAGCTAAAAAAGTTGCAATTGAAGAAAAAACAGTTGCTGTGAAAACTCAAAAAGAAGAACAAGCTCATCAATTAGCAGAGGCAGCTAAATTAGCGGCTGAAAAGGCAGCTGCTGCTCATAAAGCGGCTCAAGATAGACAGGCTGAATTAGATAAACGAGATGCAGAGGAACAAGCTAAACTCAAGGCAAAAGCCGATGCAGCTGCTGAACGAGCACGTGCTAAGGCGGAAGCTGATCGACAATTGGCTGAACAAAAAGCTAAGGCTGATGCCCAAAAAGCGGAAGCAGCACGCATTGCAGCAGAGCAAAAGGCGAAAGATGATGCGGCTAAGGCTGAAGCGGCTCGTATTGCAGCCGAACAAAAAGCTAAGGCTGATGCTCAAAAAGTAGAGGCAGCACGCATCGCAGCCGAACAAGCAGCTCGTGAAAAAGCGGAACGTGAGCAAGCAGCCCGCGATGCGGCTGTGAAGAAAGCTCGTGAATATGCAGCAAAATTAGAAGCACAACGGTTAGAAGCGCAGCGTAAGGCTGAAGAAGAACGCATTTTGGCTGAACAACGAGCTGAGGCTGCACGCATAGAGGCAGAACGCAAAGCGGCAGAACAAGCGGCTAAAAACGAAGCAGAACGCCAAGAAGCGGCTAGAAAAGCAGAAGCGGCGCGTCAAGAGGCGGCTCGTCAGGCCGAGGAAAAACGCAAGGCTGCAGAAGCCAAAGCAGAGGCTAATCGAATTGCAGCCGAAGCAAAACGTGCTGAAGAGGCTAGAAAAGCCGAAGAAGCTCGTCAGGAAGCATTGCGCAAGGCCGAAATTGCTCGTCAAGAAGCGGCACGTAAAGCTGAAGAAGAGCGCCTAGCAGCTATTGCAAAAGCTCAAGAAGAAGCGCGTAAAGCCGAAGAACGTCGTATTGCAGAGGAAGCAAAACGGGCCGAAGAAGCACGTAAAGCCGAAGAAGTACGCCGTGCCGAAGAGGCTCGTAAGGCAGAGGCTGCAAGAATTGCGGAAGCAGAACGTATTGCGGAAGCCGCTCGACAAGCTGAGGAAGCTCGCATCCGCGAAGAAAACCGCGCTGCAGAAGCGGCACGTAAAGCAGAGCGTGAACGGATTGCGAAGGAACAAGCAGAAGCGGCTAGAAAAGCCGAAGAAGCTCGCCAATTGGCAGAAAAACGGTACCGTGAATACGAAATTGCACAAGAACAAGCCAAAGAGGCACGCCGACGTGCTGATATTCAACGGGAAGCTCAGAAAAAAGCAGCTCAACGGGCTGAAGAAATCCGCTTAGCTGCACAACGACAAATTATCGCTAAGCGAAACGCAGAAATTGCACGTCAAAAATTGGCAGAAGAACGTGAAGCAGCGCGTATTGCAGCACAAGGTGGTAAACGTCGTAGCTTTGCCGAGTTAAATGATGTTAATACATCTGCCGATCAAGATGAAGATACTACACAAAATGCGGTATCTATTGATCAGTTGACAAGAAAACAACAGTAAACGAATCGGTGAATTTACATATTAAATCGGATGCCTGTTGAGGCATCCGATTTGTGTTTCTTCATGGGAATTACATTGACTTTCACAGGTAATTTCAGTACAATGAATAGAGATAAGTGCAATATACAGTACGAGATACTGTAGCATTACAAAATCCCTTTTAAATTGGTCCAGAGAGGCTAAAAAAGGACATATAGTTGAAGCGCCCTCAAGGGCTTCTTTGTGCAAACTATTCGACCTTTTGCCCTGGGGCAAGAGGTCTTTTTTGTTATACGGTTAGGAGGCAATCATGGGACAAGTGAGCTTGCATGGCAAACATTTGTTAGGGTTACAACATGCTACACCTGAAGAGATTAAATTGATTCTAGATGTAGCGAAAAAGATGAAGAAGGTTGTTTTGTCTGATGACAAAAAAATCCCTTATTTGAAAGGTAAGGCGATTATCAATCTATTCATGGAACCTAGTACACGTACGCGTAGTTCCTTTGAACTAGCAGGTAAATATTTAGGGGCAGATGTAATCAATATTACACCAAGTGGTTCCTCTATGGGTAAGGGTGAAAGCTTCCGCGATACATTATTAACTTTGTCCTATATGGGGACGGATGCTATCGTAATGCGCAGCAGCGCAGAAGGGGCTCCTCTCTATGCAACAAAAGCCGTTGATCCTATCATTATCAATGCTGGCGATGGTGCCCATGAACATCCAACACAAGCATTGCTCGATATGTTCTCCATCATTGAACGCAAAGGTTCATTAGAAGGTAAAAAAGTCGTTATCGTAGGCGATATTATGCATAGCCGTGTAGCTCGCTCCGATGTTTACGGTCTTACTAAAATGGGGGCCGACGTTCACTTGGCAGGTCCTCGTACTATGCTCTATCCTGAGCTTGAAAAAATGGGTGTTACCATTCATCACGATGTGCGTGAAGCTGTAAAAGATGCAGACGTTGTCAATGTACTTCGTATTCAATTAGAACGCATTCACTCTGCTCTATATCCAACAAATCGCGAATATGCGCGTATCTTTGGTATCAATAAAGATGTATTAAGCCTAGCAAAAGATGATGTTATGGTTATGCATCCAGGCCCAATGAACCGTGGCCTTGAAATTTCCCCAGATGTAGCCTACTGGGATCAATCCGTAATTCAAGAACAAGTACGCAATGGTGTATCCGTTCGTATGGCTGTATTGTACTTAACAATTCATGGAGGTGACGGTAGTGAGCTTGCTTATTAAAAATGGTACGGTAGTCAATCCGGCAAAACAACAACATGAAGTAGCAGACGTTCTCGTGAAAGATGGTAAAATTGCAGCCATCGGTCAAAATTTAAGTGCAGATGGTGCTGAAGTATATGATGCAACAGGACTTATTGTAGCACCGGGTCTTATCGATATTCATACACATTTGCGCGAACCAGGCCAAGAAGCAAAAGAAGATTTCCATTCTGGTACACAAGCGGCAGCTGCTGGTGGTTTTACACGCGTCGTGACCATGGCGAATACAACACCAGTAGTAGATAATGCGGCTCTTGTACGAGGTTTGAAAAAACAAGCTGAACTTACTGGCGTCGTAAAAGTAGAATTCATCGGTGCTGTATCCAAGAACCTTGAAGGTAAAGAACTTGCTGAATTAGGTGATATGGCTGAGGCTGGTGTTGTAGCGTATTCTGATGATGGACACTATGTAGAAAGTGCTGCTTTCATGCGTCGTGCGCTGGAATATTCATCCATGTTCAATAAAATGGTTATCGACCATGCAGAAGATATTAGTTTGACTAAAAATGGTCATATGCATGAAGGTTTCGTATCTTATGAAATGGGCGTTATCGGGCGTCCAGCTGTAGCTGAAGATTTGGCTGTAGCTCGTGATATCTTATTAGCGGAAATGACAGGTGGTCATATCCATATCGCTCACGTAAGTAGTAAAAATACTGTGGATATGGTGCGCCGTGCAAAGGCTAAAGGGGTTAATGTAACTTGTGAGGTAACAAGCCAACATTTATCCTTTACTGATGAATATTTGCGCGAATATAATCCGGCTTTCAAAATGGCACCGCCAATTCGTTCTGAAGATCATCGTCAAGCATTGCTAGAAGGCTTGAAAGATGGCACAATCGATGCTATCATTACAGACCATGCACCACATGCATTTGAAGAAAAAGACCACGAATTCTGCTGCGCTCCAAATGGTTTTAGCGGGCTTGAAACATCCTTGGCTGGCGTTATTACTAATGCCTATGGTCCAGATAAACTTAGCATCGACCAAGTGGTGTACTACATGAGTACACGTCCAGCTGAGTTGATGCATCTAGATGCAGGTGTGTTAGAAGTTGGTAAACCAGCGGATATTACAGTATTCTCTACTACAGAACAATGGACTGTAGATAGAAATAAATTCTATACAAAAGGTAAAGTCAGCCCATTTGATGGCATGATTGTTACTGGTAAAGCAAAACTTACCGTTGTAGACGGTAATATCGTTATGAAGGAGGGCGTGGTCCTATAATGAAAGGCAAATTAGTTCTGGAAGATGGTTCCGTATTTGAAGGTTCCTTATTAGGCGGCGCTCCTACAGTGGGCGAGGTTGTGTTTAATACAGGCATGACTGGATATCAAGAAATTTTGACTGACCCATCCTATGCGGATCAAATTATTACATTAACATATCCACTCGTTGGTAACTATGGTACATTAAATGCTATTACACAAGGTCCTAAACCATACTGTAAAGGCTTTATCGTAGGTGAACTATGTGATTTCCCATCCAATTGGCAAAATGAAGGTTTGTTCAGCGAATATTTACGTTTGCATGGCATTCCTTGCCTCTATGATGTAGATACGCGTGCTATTACTCGTACTATTCGTAACCATGGTGTTATGAAAGGCGTACTTGTGCGTGCTGATTATCCGATGGAAGATATTCAAAAATTATTTAAACAAGATTTGCCTACAGACCAAGTTATGCGCGTCACTACAAAATGGCAAGGCATGCGTGGCGATAAAAATGCAGAATTCCATGTGGCTGTAATGGATTATGGTGTAAAAGAAAATATTCTTCGATCCTTAGAGCTTGCTGGTTGCCGTTTAACTGTATTCCCAGCAGATTCTAAAGCAGAAGATGTACTCGCTGTTAATCCTGATGGCATTTTCTTGTCCAATGGTCCTGGAGACCCTCAAGATTTAGGTTATGCAGTAGAAGAAGTGAAGAAAATGTTTGGTAAGAAACCAATCTTTGGTATCTGCATGGGTCACCAAGTATTGGCACAAGCATACGGCGGCACTACATTCAAACTTAAATTTGGTCACCGTGGTTCTAATCACCCTGTACAAGACCTTCGTACAGGTCGCGTATATATTACATCTCAAAACCATGGTTTTGCTGTAGATGATACATCTTTGCCTGATTATATTGAAATCACACATCGCAGTGTGAACGATGGTACTGTAGAAGGTATGCGCCATAAAGAATTGCCAATCTTCTCCGTACAATACCATCCAGAAGCGTCCCCTGGACCTACTGATAACCTATATTTGTTTGATGAATTTGAAGATATGATGAGAAAGGGAAAATAATATGACCACAGAAGCAAAAAAAGTACTCGTAATTGGTTCTGGTCCAATTATTATCGGCCAAGCAGCAGAATTCGACTATGCTGGTACACAAGCGTGCCGTTCCCTTCGTGAAGAAGGCTATAAGGTAGTATTGGTTAACTCTAACCCTGCAACAATCATGACAGATACAGATATTGCAGACCGTGTATATGTAGAACCTATTAGCCTTGAGTTCGTAACAGAAGTTATTAAAAAAGAACGCCCTTGGGGCTTATTGGCAACATTGGGTGGCCAAGTAGGTCTAAATATGGCCGTTCAATTATCCGAAGCTGGCGTACTCGAAGAGTATGGCGTTAAGTTGCTTGGTACGACATTAGAAGCTATTAAACATGCAGAAGATCGCGAATTGTTCAAGGAAGCGATGAAGGAAATCAATCAACCAGTTCCTGAATCCGACATCTTCAATGACCTTGAAGAAGCCGTAGCCTTTGCAAATCGCATCGGCTATCCTATCATCATCCGTCCTGCTTATACATTGGGCGGTACTGGTGGCGGTATTGCGCATAACGAAGATGAAATGTATGAAATCACACGCCGTGGTTTGAAACTTTCACCAATTCACCAAATCTTGGCGGAACGTTCCGTTGCAGGTTGGAAAGAAATCGAATACGAAGTCATGCGCGATAGTGCAGATAACTGTATCATCGTATGTAACATGGAAAATATCGACCCTGTAGGTGTACATACAGGTGACTCCATCGTTGTGGCACCAAGCCAAACATTGAACGATATTCAATACCAAATGCTTCGTACCGCATCTGTTGACATCATTCGCTATTTGAAAATCGAAGGTGGTTGTAACGTACAATACGCTTTAAATCCAGATAGTAACGAATATATCGTTATCGAAGTAAACCCTCGTGTATCCCGTTCCTCTGCATTGGCATCTAAAGCAACTGGTTATCCAATCGCGAAGGTGGCTGCAAAAATTGCAGTAGGCATGACATTGGATCAAATTACCAATGCTGTAACAGGTGAAACAAAAGCGTGCTTCGAACCAACACTTGACTATGTGGTAACTAAATTTCCTCGTTGGCCATTTGAAAAATTCAATTTGGCAGACCGCACATTGGGCACTCAAATGAAGGCTACAGGCGAAGTTATGGCTATTGACCGTACCTTGGAAGGTTCTTTATTGAAAGCTATCCGCTCCTTGGAAATCGGTTTAGACCATATTGAGCTTAAGAAAATCGCTCATGAGTCCATGGAACAATTGATAGAGCGTTTACATTTAGTTGATGATGAACGTATTTATGTGGTTGCTGAAGCACTTCGCAAGGGGATTAGTGTAGAAAAAATCCACTACATTACAAAAATTGATACATTCTTTATTGAAAAGATTAAGAATATTGTTAATGTAGAAAAAGCGTTAACTGAACATGGTTTGACTCAAGATGTATTGCGTCTAGCTAAACGATATTCTTTCCCTGATACCGTTATTGCACGCTATGCGAATACAACAGCAGACGAGGTAAAAACAAAACGTAATGAATGGAATATTCTTCCAACCTATAAATATGTAGATACATGTGCTGCAGAATTCGAATCTAAAACACCATACTACTATAGTGCTTATGCACAAGAAGAC
>SKEL01002685.1_pt1 | contig 12946 bp, 8 predicted proteins | sample 4826741 | NCBI WGS metagenome assembly SKEL01 (sample SAMN11008810, study PRJNA524170) | human gut metagenome | biome: Human fecal sample; material: Feces; isolation source: fecal sample from pouch patient p33 | host: Homo sapiens | place: Israel: Tel-Aviv | collected 2016-03-22
TGGCTATCCTTATTATCATAATGATGGGAATTGTCTCAGATATTCAGGGAACGGCCCGTATTGTAAATTATACCGGTTTAGTCAGGGGAGAGACACAGAGACTCATAAAACTGGAGCTTTCCACGCAACAGGAAAATGAGATGATCCATGAGATAAGAACTTTTATTGATGGTTTGCGAAATGGAAATGATGAATTAAATCTTGTGCGTCTCGATGATGTTGATTTTCAGAAAAAAATGCAGGAACTGGATGACAAATTCTCTGACCTGTATAAGAAAATTTATCTTGTGAGGTTTAAAGGGGCCAGAAACACAGATATTATTCCGGAAAGTGAGGAGTTTTTTGTGATTTGTGATGAAGCAACAGGTCTGGCTGAAAAATATTCGCAGAAAAAAGCCACATCCTTATCATTGCTTGAAAAATATATCACAGCAGATATTGTTGTATTGATGCTGCTGATCGGATATGAGTTTATCAAAGCAATACAATATGCTGCAATGAACCGTCTGCTGCAGCGAAAGGTATATCTAGATGATGCGACGGGACTTCCGAACAAAAATAAATGTGAAGAATTGCTGAATGAGGAAGAACCGGATGCAGATATCGGTGTCTGTAGTTTTGATCTTAATAATCTCCGGCGTATTAATGACAGCAGAGGACATGAAGCCGGTGATGCCTATATCCGTAGATTTGCTATCTGCCTGCGGGATTCCATGCCGGCTGAGCAGTTTGTGGGAAGAGCAGGTGGAGATGAATTTCTTGCAGTTACCCACGGACTGGACAGAGAACAGATGACACAGTGTCTTGAAAAGGTGCGCAGGGATATGACAGAGGAATCCAGAGTGTATCCGGATACTCCCCTAAGCTATGCGGTGGGATTTGCACTGGCCGGCGATTTTCCCGGAAGTACAATGAGAGAACTGTTTAACTGCGCAGACAAAAACATGTATATCAATAAGAATCATGTGAAACGGGAAGAGGCTGCAGCAGAAAAGAATCAGGGATATCAGCTGTTAAAGCTGCTTAATCAGCACGGCAGTAATTTCTCAGACTGTCTGTACTGTGATGCCAGGATGGATACCTATCGGGCGATTCGTTCCAGCGAGAATTTTTTCCTGGCTTCTGATGGTGCATATTCCGGTGCTGTGGAACAGATCATAGAGGAACAGATTGAAAAGTCCTGTCAGGCAGATATCCGTGAAGGGCTGGAGATTTCGGAGCTTCAAAAGAAGATGCATACGAAGGAAGATGTGCTGGAATATGAGTATAATATCGGAAAACAGGGGGCATATAACCGCCTGACACTGATTCCGGTGGACTGGGATGAGGACAAAAAGCTGCATCATTTTCTTCTGGCATTTGAAACCATCCGAAAGACTTCTGAAGGCCAGACAGGGGCAAAAGAGCAGCTGCAGCTTTATTATGAACAGCTGAAACAGTCTATCCTGGAAAATGACAGCTATGTGGATGCACTTCTGGAATTGTCAGATGTGATCTATACAGTAAATCTGACAAAGGATGTTTTGGAAAGAAGGATCGTACTGAATGGAAAAGAACAGAAGAGTCGGGAGCTTTTTATGGACTATCCGCTTCCATGTTCTTATCAGGATTACTGTTGGGAATATGAGAAAAAAATCACCCAGGAAACAATTGCCGGTTACTGCATGACAGATAATTGTGAAAAGCTTCGTAAGAGGTTTGAAAACGGAGAAACAAATATGTCTGTGGAATATTGTGCCCGCGAAGATGATGGAAGTATCCGATGGGTACAGAAAACAGTTCTTATGACCAGAGTGGTAGTGTTTGATACAGAAATCCTTGCTGAGGTACCCATGATCTATGCAATCATTCTGTTGCAGGATACCACACAGAGGCATGAACGGGATGAACAGGAACAGGCGCGCCTTCAGGCCGCATTCAATGAGATGCGTGCCGAGAGCAGGGCGAAAACGAATTTCCTCAGCCGTATGAGCCATGATATCAGGACACCTTTGAATGGTATTATTGGTCTGTTAAAGATTGATGAGACTCATTTTGAGGATAAGGCACTGATACGGGAAAATCATAAAAAGATGAAGATAGCAGCGGATTACCTGCTTTCCCTTATCAATGATGTTTTGCAGATGAGTAAAATAGAGGAAGGTCATATTGTTCTGACTCATGAATATATCTATCTTAAAGATCTGGTCTATGAGATTGAGAGTATTATCACTCACAGGGCAGCAGGTGAGGATATTCAGTGGATTTATGAGAAAAATAAGGAGGATATTCCTTATCCGTATGTCTATGGAAGCTCACTGCATCTTCGTCAGATTTTTCTGAATATCTATGGAAACTGTATTAAGTATAACCGACCGGGAGGAAAGATTACTACGGTAATGGAGGTAGCAGATGTACATGATGGAATCTGTACATACAGATGGACGATTTCTGATACAGGTATAGGGATGAGTCCGGAGTTCCTGAGCCATATTTTTGATCCGTTTTCACAGGAAAAAACAGATGCCCGGAGTGTTTATCAGGGAACCGGTCTGGGAATGGCGATTGCCAGGGGATTGATTGAGCAGATGAATGGAAGTATTGAAGTGACAAGTCAGGTGGGCATTGGCTCTGTGTTTGTCATTACCATTCCCTTTGAAATTGCCCAGGAACAGAAAAGGGATGAGGAACTTGCAGAGAAATATGATATTCGTGGATTGCATCTGCTGGCAGCCGAGGATAATGAGCTTAATGCAGAAATCGTAGAAATGCTGCTGACAGATGACGGTGCGAAGGTTACAGTTGTAAAAAATGGCAGACAGGCAGTGGAGCACTTCGAAAGTAATCCTCTGGGAACCTTTGATGCCATATTGATGGATGTCATGATGCCTGTTATGGATGGCATTGCAGCAACAAAAGCCATACGTGCCATGGACAGGGCAGATGCAAAAACAATTCCGATCATTGCAATGACTGCAAATGCATTTGAGGAAGATGCAAAAAGATGTTTCGCAGCCGGAATGACCGCACATCTGGCAAAACCATTTCAGATAGAAGATGTGGAGAAAACCATTGTGGAGTGCTGTGGAAAGTAAAAACATTAACATTAAACATTTTAAAAGGTGCTACCTGGGGGACAGTAGGAATCAGAACCAGGTCAGCACCTTTTGTTTGTCAGACAGTCTCTTAGGATATATTTCTGGTGGGCGGTCTTTGAAAGAATGTTACAACTGTTTCATGATAAAACGATAATCTGTAGGCGTCATCTGGAAATTAGCATAAAAAACCTGGTTAAAATACTTGGTAGAGGTATAGCCTACTTTTTCTGAAATATCAGATACTTTCATGGTAGTATGGGCAAGAAGATCCTTAGCGGCTTCCATTCGGCGTTCTGTGAGAAGTTGTGAAAAGCCCATGGAAAGTTCTTTCTTGAGTAATCGGGAAATATAGGAGCTATTACGGTTTATAAATTCTGCGGCATCATTTAATCCAATTTGTTTTTCATAGTTTTTATGTATGTATTCTATAACAGCATTGACGATTATCCCTGTGTTTCGTGTGGTGACACTGGACAGCTCCTGGATGATGTTTTTAATACAGTTGGAAAAAACAGTTCTGCTGTGTTCGCTGCAAGGTTGTTCCATACAATAGCGTGTGATCGGAGTAGTAAGGTAATTACTATCTTTAGAGTCATCCAGGAAATTTTTAAGCTGGATATGGAGGTTTAATTCTACTAGTTTGATAGCATCCTGCTGATTGAGCAGATTTTCATTCTGTATCAGTGAAAAAAAAGCATCTCCGATTTCCAGCGCATCACAAAGATTACGTGTCTGAATGGCATTGATCAGATTGGAAATGATCTCGTTAATCTCAATAATACTGGAATTGTAATCATTTATTTCTGCAAAAAATAAAATGCTGTCTTCTAGTGAAACAATATCGGAAGCTTTATAGGAAAAGCAATACTGTATCTGTTTATTGAGCTTTGGAAACTGTTGAATAGAATTGCCAAGTTCACTGATTCCGATTGTGATAGAAGAAAAAAGTTTTTCCCTGGTATAGCAGACAAGTGAATGGGCCAGACTTTTGGCTTCAGCAATAGGATCAGCAGATGTAATAGGCATGAGAATATATACAATGTTTCCAATATAACAGGATGCAATGCCCTCATAATCTTTATTGATCTTCTTAGACAGAGAATAAGAAATATAGTATTCCTGATTCTGGAGGATGTTCATCCTGTTCGTAGTGTTACACTTAACCCCAATTAAATAAAATAGATCCGGGTTTAGACCAAGTGAGAGACATTGTCGGAGCTGTTCTGGTGAAAAACTGGTAACAGGATTAATCAGCAAAGTTTCTATAAACTGTTTTTTCAAAAGACTTTGATTTTCCTTAAAAAATTTGGAAAGCATTTTTTTCTGCTTTTCCATATTTTCCTGTTCCTGAATTGCATTTATGGCTTTCTTTAGACAGGAAAGAAATACCTCACTGTTCAGTGGCTTGAGAAGGTAATCAAAAGCATCATATTTCAAAGCTGCCTGTGCATAAGAAAATTCAGAGTATCCGGAGACAAAGATGACCAGCAGTTTTAGCTGTGATTCGGATATTTTCTGAAGAAGACTAATTCCGTTTTCACAGGGCATTTGAATGTCCGAAAACAGAATATCTGGATTCTCTGTCTGAATGATGGTCCAGGCATCTGCTGCATTAGAAGCTGTCAGGATGGTATGGGATTTAAAGTCAGACTGCCGGATTATATTTTCCATGGTCTGAAGTGCAATTGATTCATCGTCAACAAGTAATATTTTCATTTCAAATTTCCTGCTTTCTCAATTGGTTTTTCTACTAGTTTCAAAGGAAGGCGGACTATGATACATGCTCCGCTGTTTTCATTATTCTGTAGGATCAGTCCATGATCTTCGCCGTAATAGAGCTTTAGTCGTTTATCAATATTGTAAATGCCATAAGAGGTGGCTGGCTTTTGCTGAAAACTTTTGGAAAAATCTTCAAGAAATTCCCGGGAAAAACCTGGACCGTTATCTTTTACACAAATCTGAAGGTTGATACCATCGGTACTTCCAAGAAGGGCAATGATACCTTTGTCAGAGATTTTTGATGTTCCGTGGATCACTGCATTTTCGATTAGAGGCTGGATGATCAGTTTGGGAATATAGTAATGGTATAGTGATTTGGGAATATCAATTAAAATGGACAGATTATCTCCGAAACGGAGCTTCTGTATATAGGTATATTCTTTTACATAATACAAAGCCTCTTCTATGGTGCTGAATGGCTTGCCTTTCAGGGACATGCGTTCAATATCTGCAAGTGCAGTCAGAGCATGATGACATTCTTCTTTTCTATCCATATCTACCAGGCCGGAAATACAATTTAAAGTATTGTAAAGAAAGTGAGGATTGATCTGTGCCTGGAGGCTCTCAATTTCAATGTTTTTTGTAAGAATTTCCTGTTCATGGATCTTTTCAGATAATGCATGGATACGTGAAAGAGTCTGATTGTATACATTGGATAACTGGGAAAATTCAATGGAACTCTCCATATGGATAAATGCATCATTATTGATCGCTTTTGTTTTATTCAGTTTTTCCATAAAATAGTCAAATTCATCTGCTATGCTCCGGGAGATAAAGCGTGTTGCTCCGATGATTGCAATCAGAGCAAGAATAGAGGGGAAAAGCAACAGGATTACAAACATCCGGGCATTTTTATAAACTAATGACTGATTAGTTATCAGCAATAATTGCAGATTATTTATGCTGGTGGAAAAAGAAGATGCTGTATATTTATACGTCTGTGTATTCAGACGTTTATTTTCTACGAGCTCAAAAATGTTCTGTTCTGAAAGTTCAGTAGTATTTCTAAAAATATGATGATTATTATCAATTAAAACAAATTGGTACACGTTACTATTAAGGGAAAAGATTTTGTCAAAAACAGTAGCCTTGGGTTCTACGATTAGTGTACCAAGACGATTCTTTCCTGTAGTTTCAGTTTTTCCAGTCCATTGATAAATATTTCTACATATGTACAATTTATCTGAATCATCAGTACTCCCAAAGAGAAAAGGTAATCCGTGAAAATCATCACCTTTTTTCAGAATCTCTGTAATGTAAGAGGGAGAAAGATCGGATACCAGCTGTGATGAGTAGTTGGTTGTTGAAATCAGCTTTCCGTTGTTAGTGATAAAAAATACATTATCTGAATAGTTCATGCTTAAAGAAGGATAATAGGGAGCATCGTTTAATAAAAGTTGTTGGAATTCCAGCCCATCATCCTGTGTTATATTTATAAGATTGTTCTGTGTTGCATTTTTATAGAAAAAGATACTGGAATCGGAGGTAAACTGAGAAAAATAGGATTCCAGTGATGTGAGCGCCGTATTAGAGTAGGCTGTTTGTTCATGTTCGGAGGATTCCTTCACAGAATGAAAATAAAATATGGTATCAATTGCTCCGATGGAGAGAAATGTGATTAGTAAGATAGGAATCACATAACGTGTGTATTTGATTCGAATACTGACGGGGCGAGTTATTTTTTGTTTCATACAAACCTCTTTCTTATAAATGTATCAAATTATTCTGCTTTTTTATTATAACATATGAGATTCGGAAAAAAAGAGGTGGTAAAAAATTTGGTATAGGATGTCATTATTCTGGAATCGAAAAATACTATAAATGAGAATATAATAAAGACATCAAAGAACAGGAGGTTTTTATTTATGAGAAAGAGAGTAATCAGTACCTTGTTGGCAATGGCAACAACAGCAGGTTTATTTGCCGGAAATGTATCTGCAGTGTACGCAGAAGGAAAGTCATCCGGAGATTATGAATATCAAGAGCTTGAGGATGCCGAGATTACATATTATAATTATTCTGTAGAAGGAAAAGAACTGTATGAGAAGGAAATCGCTGCTTACAATGAAGTTCATCCGAACGTGAAAATTAATCTTGAACTTGTTGGCGGCGGTACAGACTGGCGTTCTACATTAAAGGCTGAAATTTCAAGTGGTCAGGCACCGGATCTTGTGGTTATGGAAGGTGCATCAGATTTTGATACATTTGGCGATATGATTGAAGATCTTAGTGACCAGCCATGGGTGGAGCATATATATGAAAACAATGTCAGTGACTGTAAAGTTGGGGATGCAATAGTTGGTGCACCATCAGGTGTAGTGTGCTATGGTCTGCTGTATAACAAAGCTGTTTTTGAGGCTTGTGGCATTGATGGTTCTACATTAAAGAGTTACGATGATATTGATGCAGCTTTTGGCAAAGTTCAGGATGCTATTGATGCAGGAGAACTTGCAGATCAGTTCCCAGATCTTGAAGCAGTTGTTTCACTTCCGGCGGCAGAATCATGGGTACTTGCAAATCATGGTGCAAATCCGGCAATTCAGGCAGAGTTTGGAACTGCATTTGAAACTTATAAAGCGAAGTCTCTTGATTTTAAATATGCAGATGCATTAAAGGACTATATTGATCTGATGGTAAAATATTCTCCTGATGCAGACAAACCAGAAGCATTGGTTGGAGTTGATTATGATAGTGCAATGGGCGGTTCCTTCTGTATTGGAAAAACAGCTGTTATTCAGATGGGGCAGTGGGTTGCTCCTGTAATCGATGAAATTGATCCGGAACTTCGTGAGAACATTGGCGTTCTTCCAATGCCTTTAAAGGGAGTGGACGAAGATAATATCTGTTATGGTATTGCTTCCTATTTTGTTGTCAACAAGAATTCAGATGATGCAAAAAAAGCTGCTGCAAAAGATTTTGTAAATTGGCTGCTTATGTCTGATGAAGGAAAAGCATTAATTACTTCTAATATCAGTCTTCCATTTGATAATTTTGCAGATTTTCCATCTGAAAACGTAATCAGTCTTGCATGTGAACCATATGCAAAAGAAGGAAATACTTTCTCATTAGTATTTGGTGGTTATCCAGATGGTTGGTCTGATTTATTAGGCGCTGGAATCCAGAGCTATATTGCCGGGGAAAAAGAGTGGGATGCTGTTGTTGAAGAAGCAAAAGCAAACTGGGCAGAAATGAGATAAAGAAAAATTTCAGGACAGCCGGAAAACACTCTGGCTGTCCTTTTATGGAGGAAACGATATGCGTAAATCGAAAAAAATATTCTGGCTTTTTCTTGCTCCCTGTTTGATTACTTTTTGTATTGCTGTTGTAATTCCTACAATAACAGGTATTTATTATTCTTTTACAGACTGGGACGGACTCCATTCAAATTGTGATTTTGTTTTCCTGGACAATTACATCAGTGCATTTCATGATATTTACTTTCAAAATGCTTTTGTTTTTACTTTTAAATTTGTAATTATAACAGTGATAGCGGTAAATGCGGTTGCATTTGCAACTGCTATGTTGGTAACTCAGAATATAAAGGGAAAAAATTTATTTAGAAGTATTTTCTTTATGCCTAATCTGGTAGGTGGTGTGCTGGTAGGATTTGCATGGCAGTTTATTTTTTGTGATGTATTTGACAGTGTTGGAGAGCTTCTTGGAATTAACTGGCTTTGTGATTGGCTTTCTACTAAGTCTACAGGTTTTTGGGGTTTGGTTATTCTTGTTGTATGGCAGATGAGTGGATATATGATGCTGATCTACATTGCACAGATACAGAATATTCCGGAAAATCTATTGGAGTCTGCGAGAATTGATGGTGCAAGTTCTTTTCAGTGTTTCTGGAAAATTAAGCTTCCATTGATGATGCCTGCTTTTACTATTGGACTTTTCCTTACTCTTACAAATTGTTTTAAACTGTATGACCAGAATCTGACTTTAACTGGAGGTGGCCCGGCGAAATCTACAGAAATGCTTACTATGGATATTTGTAATACAGCATTTTCAAGAAACATGTATGGAATGGCACAGGCAAAAGGAATTATCTTCCTTGTTGTAGTTGCACTTATTACAGTAAGCCAGCTGATGTTTACCAAATCTAAGGAGGTGGAGATGTAATGCAGAGGAAAAAAATAATCTCTAAAACAGTGATTATCTTGTGTTGTATTATACTGGCAGCATTTTTTATCTTCCCGATTTTATTATTGTTTATTAACTCATTTAAATCTTTAAAAGAAATTTATATTAGTGTTCTCCAGCTTCCTAAGACACTGAATTTGGACAATTATATTTCAGCGTTCAAAGAACTGGATTACCTGAATGCCATCAAAAATTCCCTGATCATAACCTGTACGGTAACGGTTGCAAACGTGATCTGCTGTTCTATGGCAGCGTGGGTACTGGTACGATATAAGACAAAAACAAGCAAACTGATATTTACCATTTTTTCTGTTGCAGTGCTTGTTCCATTTCAGTGTGTTATGCTTCCATTACTGGCAGAAATGGGAAAATTAAATATGATTAATATGCCAGGACTGATGCTTGTAAATCTTGGATTTGGTTCTTCTATGTCGATCATTTTGTTCCATGGATTTATGAAAAATGTTCCGGTAGAGTTAGAAGAGGCTGCGTCAATTGATGGTGCCAGCCAGCCAAGAATATTCTTTACAATTGTGTTGCCCCTGATTAAGGGAATTGCAGTAACCGTTGCAATCTTGAATGTTATGTCTCTTTGGAATGATTATTTACTCCCATCGTTGACAATCAACCGAAGTGGAACGCAAACTCTTCCTCTTCGGACTTATCTGTTCTTTGGTGCTTACACAAAGAAATGGAATCTTGGTTCTGCGGCGCTTGTTATGGCAATTATTCCGGTAATTATTTTTTATGTTCTTTGTCAGAAGCACATTATTAAAGGTGTAACTGAGGGAGCGGTGAAAGGTTAAGTTTTACTGGCTGTGATGAATAGTGACGGTTAATACGGAAAAAGGAGATAGAAAATATGTGTTGGACTGTAAATGAAATAAAAAAAGGTGTTTGGCATGTTGATGAGAGTGGATTGAATGCCATGTATGTAGTAAAGGGTAGTAAAATGTCTGCAGTAATTGATGCAGGAACTGGAATCGGTGATTTTAAGGGGCTGGTAGAGTCTTTGGTAGACAATCCCTATGTTGTGCTGATTACTCATGGACATGTAGACCATGCTGGCGGATGTGGTCAGTTTATAGAGGCTTATATTAATGAAAGAGATTATCAGGCTGCGCTGAATATAAAGGTAGAAGATCGAGAAAGATATTTAAAGAATATGGAAAGTGCCGGTGCTGTTGCACCTGGAAGCTTGAGTATTGCGGAAGAACTAAAAAATGATAAGAAACCAGAGTTTCGTTTTATGAAAGAAGGGGACATTTTTGACCTTGGAGATAAAAAGCTGGTTATATATGAGATGACAGGACATACGGCTGGATCTGTATGTATTCTGGATGAAGAGGATAGAATTTTGTTTTCCGGTGACAGTGTAAATGATTTGGAACTGATCTGTGCTCCGGCCAAGGATCGAGAGGCTTTACTGAAGGAATGGTATGAGGCTGGAAAAAGAATTTTTGCAAGAAAAGATTCATTTGACATCTGTGGCGGTGGGCATTGTCTGATTCCAATTGAAAAAGCAGAAGAAACACTGACATGTGGGGAAATGATTTTATCTGGTGAATTACAGGCAAAAGTTGAAAAGGTTCATTTTTTCCATGCACCGTTTTATAAGTATAAAGACAGTCGACTTTATAATGGAGATTTTGCAGCATTACATTCAGAGGATAAATAAAGAGAATTTGAAGCTATTACGTGAGGTGAGTTAATAGTATTGTTTCAAGTGAACTCTAACGGTATGACTAAAAAATTGTATATTGTAAGTATAAAAACACGAAAAATGTCCTTGGTAGCTAACCTGGGACATTTTTCTGTATGTGGAGATGGAATGTCTATGATGTAGTGCGAAGATGAGAAATTGAGTTAAAAACGTGAAAATATTATGAATAAAGGCTCATAAAACGTGAAAAATAAATTGACAAATCCTCATAAAACGTGATAGCTTTGAAGAAGGAGGCGGTTCTATGTATTTAAAAAGAAAGATAGATGAGTATCTGTTAGAGTGGAAAAAAAATGAAGAAAGACTTCCGTTAATTATAAAAGGTGCAAGGCAGATTGGAAAAACGGAATCTATTAATCATTTTACAGAACAAAATTACAGTAATATTGTGAGTATTAATTTTGTTCTGGAACCTAAATATAAAACAATATTAAGTGACGGATATGCTGTTGAAGATATTATAAAAAATATTTCTATGATAGATACATCAAAAAGATTTATAGTAGGTGACACTGTGATTATTTTTGATGAATTACAGGAGTTTCCGGATATTGCAACTGCTCTGAAGTCATTTAGTATAGACGGAAGATTTGATGTCATATGCAGTGGTTCTTTGCTTGGAATCAATTACAGAAAAATTCATAGTAACAGTGTGGGATATAAAACAGATTATGAAATGTTTTCGATGGATTTTGAAGAATTTCTGTGGGCGAAAGGATACTCAGAGAAGCACATTGAAGATATCCTGAAACATATGCAGACAGGAACTCCATTTTCAGAAACCGAATTATCAGTCTATAAAAAATTGTTTTTGGAATATTGTGTACTTGGCGGTATGCCTGCAGTAGTAAAAGTATATATTGAAAGGAATCTTTTTACAGATACTCTGGAAATCCAGAGACAGATCCAGATGGATTATGAAGAGGATATCAGAAAATACGCTGAAGGTCTGGATCAGACTAAAATTGTAAGCGTCTATCGGAACGTACCTGTACAGCTTGCAAAAGAAAATAAAAAATTTCAATTAAGTAAAATAGATAAAAAAGCCAGAAGTCGAGAATATATGGGATGTATAACCTGGCTCGAAGATGCAGGTGTGATTTCTGTATGCTATTGTCTGCAGTATCCGGAGCTCCCATTAAAGGGAAATCATGATGACTCAAAATTCAAAATCTATTATCCAGATACAGGATTGCTGATTGCTTCATTAGATGAGGAAGCACAAGAAGACCTTCGGGCGAATAAAAATCTTGGAGTATACAAAGGTGCTTTATATGAAAATTTTGTAGCAGAGGCGTTTGTGAAACAGGGGCTTGGACTATATTACTATAAAAAAGAAAATGCTACCTTGGAAGAAGATTTTTTTGTAAGAACAAAGGATGAGCTGGTTCCGGTAGAAGTGAAGGCGAACAGGAACCGGTCTAAGTCATTGAGGCAATTGATATCCGGTGATTCTTATAGAGATATTCATTGGGGAATAAAACTTGCAGACAGTAATATTGGAATAGAAGACGGGATGTATACATTTCCATATTTCTGTACGTTCTTATTAAAACGATATCTCAGGGGAAAATGATAGCTATGTGGAGGAGAATAATACAGTAAAAAAATATTGATTCACGCAGAAACAGATAGTAAGTTGACTCTTGCTCCGATAAAAATATAAAAATAAATAGTTTTTGGATTGAAATCCTAAAACTATTTATTTTTGTATCTATTTTGGAATATAATTAGTAAAAAAGAAGGGAGCATTATTATGATTATAGAAAGAAAAGAATATTTAGAAAAACTGATAGCCTGGAAAGATAAGCAGTTGATTAAAATTGTTACAGGTGTACGACGTTGTGGAAAATCTATGCTTCTGGAAATTTATCGCAATTATTTAAAAGAGCATGGGATTGAGGAAGAACAGATTATTTCTATTAATTTTGAATAACTGCGCGTCGCATTCTCGTTACTTCAGCCTGCAAATAAAAAGTCAATACTAAAATTGAAGAAAGTCAAAAAACTTTACAGGTTAAAAATTAGGCATTAAAATAAGGCCACCACAACCAGTGCTGGTCTGAAAGTAAAAGTTTTGAATTAGCTTGGATCAGGAAAAACAGAAAGATATTCTTTCACTCGTCCATAGTATATTCTGAGAAATTTATTAGCACCTGCAGTCATATAAACATAGTAAGGCTTACCCTGGGTGCGTTTTCTGTCCATGAATTGATATACAGGATCA
>SKEL01002687.1_pt1 | contig 12940 bp, 9 predicted proteins | sample 4826741 | NCBI WGS metagenome assembly SKEL01 (sample SAMN11008810, study PRJNA524170) | human gut metagenome | biome: Human fecal sample; material: Feces; isolation source: fecal sample from pouch patient p33 | host: Homo sapiens | place: Israel: Tel-Aviv | collected 2016-03-22
CTGCCCTATTTTCAATAGCAGATGCCGGCGAGTTCGGTTCGCGCGGTTTTATATTGTCTGTGAAGAGGTGCCATTAGGGACACCAGAAAGTCCGCCCATTGTCTCCGGTGTGTCGGACATGCACCCGCCGGATTGTCCAAGCGTGGAAGAGACACGGAATCCGATGCAAACATTCAGCCGGAAGAAATGCTCACATTTTTCTCAAACGAATATTCCATCTGCATTTCCATCAGAAATCGGTAGGATGTGCTTCTTTTCCTATTTCTTCTCACGTCAAAAGGGGCTGCCCGTTTCAAGCGACTGCCCCTCTTTTTCGGCTCATAGGAAAATGCTTCCTATACAGCAAAAAACTGATATAATAGACAAAGAGCAATACAGGGTGTTACTTGAAGAGGAGTTCTGTGAGACACCGGAGGGAGAAAGGATGATTGTATGTAATAACTGCGGTGCGTCATATGCAGACGATGCACCGCGCTGTCCGTACTGTGGTGGCGACAACTTTGAAAAATCTGTGCAGGTGCACGAGGATACGATCAATGACTTAAAAAGAGAGAAGCAGCAGTGGGAGGAGAAGCCCCAGCGGGTGGCGAAAGCAGGGATGTCTATGGCGGCGAAGGTTCTGATTACTGTGATTGTGGCGGGACTTTTGATTAGTGCCGGTATATATGTGGCCATGCGTATTCATACGGTTGCTTCGGATAACAGAGAGCAGGCAGTACTCGAAAAGCTGGAGAAGATGTATCAGCAGCAGGACTACAGCGGAATCTGTACTTATATGAAAAAGCACAATACATTGTATGGTGAAGTATTTCGCAAGTACCGGCTGATAGAGACACTGGAAAACGATACAAAGGATTATCTGATAACACCTGAGGGAGAGTATCTGGAGAGAATTATCCGTGAGAAAAAACCAACTGGACTGAGCGATGTGAGCTATATCATAGATGCACTTATTGTCTGCCAGAAAAGTGAAGCAGCTGATTATAAATATGAAGAACAGGAGGCAGTCGCTTATTACCGGGAGTATTGCTCTGCGTATTTAAATGAGCATTATGAATTGACAGAGGAAGAGATAAAGCAAGTGATGGACGGGTATGATCCATCAGACAAAGATAATCAGAGCAATCTGGAGCGGATGATGCAGGAGCGGGCATTTTCCCATCTTACGGAATAAAAGCGAGGGCGTGTGCGAAGATGATATGTAAAAAATGCGGATATGATTATCCGGCGAAAGAACTGAAATGTCCCTACTGCGGGGAGCCAAACCCGCTTGGAGAAAAGTGGAGAAACGAGGAAAATCTGGCGAGAAAGGAGGCACTGCTCGCCAAAGCAAAGATCATCCATTCCATGCCGCTGTATGTTGCAGATAAGGTGATGAATGTGATTCTGCTGGTGATTACGGCAGTGACAGCGCTTACATTTCTGGTGCTGGCGATTGTGTTTGGGCTGGAGGGGATTCACATTACCCGCCAGCACAACCAGGCATCTGTGCAGGAGGCAGAAGAACTGCTTGTGGCGGAAGATTATACTGGTCTTTACGATTATCTGAAATCCCACCAGGTATATGGACAGGAGGGGTTTAAAAAATATACAGAGCGCGTCCGGCTGTATGATGATTATCACGCCTTTTTGAGAGACCTGTTTCAGATCCAGCAGGTGCTGGACTGGCCGGCCGGGCAGCAGATCAGTCCGAACGATGTAAAGTATGTACTCTGGGCGGGAAAGAATATCCTGGGAAGAGAGACGGGTGATTCCTACCGCAAGCTGGAATATGAAGAAAACAAGGAATATTACAATGACATGAAACAGGACGTGGCAGCGGCACTGCTTGGCACCTTTGGAATGTCAGAGGAAGAACTGTCAGAGCTGATGGGCATGGAACGTGATTCGGAGAAGGTGGACGAACTGGTACGCCGGATCTTTGAGAGAGAGGGCTGGGAATATGAAGAAGATTAAGAATCTGAAAATGATGTGGAAATTTTCAGATGAGACCGGAAACTATGAAGTAAGTATGCCGATGCTGGCAGTAAAGTTTGCAGGATGTGTGATAGCGCTGTTTTTCGTGTTCTCGGTTCTGTGGGCTCTGATTGCTACCGCTGTGGATGAGGGAAAATATTCCGGCGATGCCTATCATCTGGACTGGTGTGAGCGGGAGTATATAGAACGTAATTACAGTGGACTATATAATACGTTGGATTTGTACCGACTAACCAGTGAAAAGTATGCTCTCTACTGGGAGATGGTGAACGGATACAGGGATCACACGCTGTATGGCGCATATCGGGCACTTGGTGAGACGGGGATTGACGAAGTCTCCTACGAGACGGAGAACGGCACGGCGACACTGTCGCTCCCTGTGGAAAAAAAGCGCGTTTTGTACGGGCGCAAGGTGCTTGACAATGCGAGTACCTGCGAATTTGAGGAGAACCAGCGCTACCTGACGAAGTTCGCGGATGAGGTGGAATAGCAGTTTTTCTAATGAGAAAAATATTTCATTTACTGCACTTGACGAAATCCTTCTGATTTAGTATAGTATAGCTAAAGTTAGTTAAGACTAACCTACATAGTAAAATACAGAAATACAGCAGGAGGGAAAAGCATTGGATAAGATTTATGTAGTATACTGGTCACAGTCAGGAAATACACAGGCGATGGCAGAGGCAGTCGGCGCCGGAATCACAGCAGCAGGTAAGGAAGCCGCAGTGGTGGACGTAAGCAGCGTCTCTACAGATGAATTAAAGAACGCAAAGGCATTTGCACTCGGATGCCCGGCAATGGGGGCTGAGGTTCTTGAGGAGGGCGAGATGGAGCCTTTCGTAACCGAGGTGGAAGGATTTGCGGCAGGCAAGACCATCGGTCTGTTCGGTTCCTATGGCTGGGGAGACGGACAGTGGATGCGTGACTGGGTAGACCGCATGTCATCCGCAGGCGCGAATGTATTGAACGGCGAAGGCGTGATCTGTAAGGAGGCACCGGACGATGAGGCTGTGGCTGCCTGCACCGATCTCGGCAGGCAGCTTGCGGCGGTGTAGTCATGAGTGTTGTGATTGTAGGCGGACATGACCGCATGGTCTGCCAGTACAAAAAGATCTGTAAGGAACATAACTGTAAAGCGAAGGTATTTACACAGATGCCGGCAAAGCTCGGGAACCAGATCGGATCACCGGATCTGATCATTCTCTTCACCAACACCGTATCACATAAGATGGTACGGTGTGCGGTGGCAGAGGCGGAGCGCTGCAATGCGGATGTGGTGAGAAGCCATACCAGCAGCGGAAGTGCACTTACAGAGATTCTGGAGAGGGTTTGCGGATAAATAAAAGAGACTGCCGCATGACGGCAGATTCCCAAAAGATCCTGGCTGGTCCGGTTGGACAGGTCGGGATTTTTTTGATGAGAAAAATAACACAATAAAACACTTGCAATATACCCCAAGGGGGTATATAATGAGCCTGCAAATGAGGAATAGAAACAGACTTGCGGGTAAATAGTAAGAAAGAGGGCAAAGCGTATGGCAGAGGAAAAGGAATGCTGCTGTTCCCATAAGACAAAGGAACGGTCAGAGAAAGAATACAAGGATATGATTCACCGTTTAAACCGCATCGAGGGACAGATTCGCGGGATTAAGGGAATGGTGGAGCGGGATGCTTACTGTACGGATATTCTGGTGCAGGTGGCTGCTGTGAATGCGGCGCTCAACAGCTTTAACAAGGTACTTCTCGCCAATCATATCAAGACCTGCGTGACGAATGATATCCGCGAGGGCAGGGAGGAGACCGTCGACGAACTGGTGACGGTGCTCCAGAAATTGATGAAATAGATGGGAGAGGGAGGAAGATGAAGCAATATACAGTGACGGGAATGAGTTGTGCAGCGTGCAGCGCGCGCGTGGAAAAAGCAGTGTCGAAGGTGCCGGGTGTGACATCCTGCTCGGTGAGTCTTCTGACGAATTCCATGGGTGTCGAGGGAACCGCAGCGCCGCAGGAGATCATCCGGGCGGTTGAGAACGCCGGATACGGCGCTGCCGAGAAGAAGCGGGGCGGCGCGGGAACCGCGGGAGCGGCGGAGGTGATGCCGCAGGAAGATATGTTAAAGGACCGGGAGACGCCTCTTTTAAAAAAGAGACTGGTGACTTCGGTAGGCTTTCTGGCAGTGCTGATGTATTTTTCCATGGGACATATGATGTGGGGATGGCCGCTGCCGGCGTTCTTTGAAGGAAACCATGTGGCGATGGGGCTGGTACAGCTCTTGCTGACGGTGGTGATCATGGTCATCAACCAGAAGTTCTTTATCAGCGGATTCAAGAGTCTCTGGCACCGGGCGCCGAATATGGACACACTGGTAGCGCTGGGGGCAACGGCAGCGTTCGGCTACAGTACCTACGCACTCTTTGCAATGACCGATGCACAGGTGCGCGGCGATATGGACGGGGTCATGAGCTACATGCACGAGTTCTACTTTGAATCGGCGGCGATGATTTTGACGCTGATCACGGTCGGAAAAATGCTGGAGGCGCGTTCAAAAGGCAAGACGACCGATGCGCTCAAGAGCCTGATGAGCCTGGCACCGAAGACTGCCACCATCGTGCGTGACGGTGTGGAACAGGAGGTTCCGGTCGCGCAGGTCAAAAAGGGAGACGTCTTCGTGGTGCGCCCGGGGGAGAACATACCCGTGGACGGTATCATCCTCGAGGGCAGCAGCGCCGTGAATGAGGCGGCGCTGACCGGCGAGAGCATACCGGTGGACAAGGCGCCGGGAGATGAAGTCTCCGCGGCGACCGTGAACCAGTCCGGCTTTTTAAAATGCGAGGCGATGAGAGTCGGCGAGGATACAACCTTATCCCAGATCATCCAGATGGTCAGCGATGCCGCGGCGACCAAGGCGCCGATTGCCAAGATTGCCGATAAGGTATCGGGCGTATTTGTGCCGACGGTCATTGGAATTGCGATCGTGACACTGATTGTGTGGCTGGTTGCCGGAAAGCCGGTCGGCTTTGCGCTGGCGAGAGCGATCTCTGTTCTGGTCATCAGCTGCCCGTGTGCGCTCGGACTTGCCACTCCGGTAGCCATCATGGTCGGAAACGGTATGGGTGCTAAGAACGGTATTATGTTCAAGACGGCAGTCTCTCTGGAGGAGACCGGAAAAATGCAGATTGTAGCGCTCGATAAGACCGGAACCATCACGAGCGGAGAGCCACGGGTTACGGATGTCCTTCCGGCGGAAGGCGTTCCGGCGGAGGAGCTGCTGCATGCGGCAGGGATTCTGGAGCAGAAGAGCGAGCATCCGCTTGCAAAGGCCGTTCTTGCCTATGTGAAGGAGCAGGCCGGGGCAAAGGCGCAGTCCGGCGGGAAGAGGGCGTCTGCGGCAGACGGAGCATCTGGCGGAGCGGACGGCTTAGAAGATATGCTGACCGATTTCATGGCGCTTCCGGGCAATGGTCTGACCGGTGTGCGGGATGGAAGACGGCTTTACGGCGGCAATCTCATCTTTATCGAGCAGCACGTGAAGGTGTCCGATGCCATGAAGCGGCAGGCAGAGCAGCTCGCCATGCAGGGCAAGACGCCGCTGTTTTTTGCAAAGGATGAGAAGCTGCTCGGCGTAATCGCCGTGGCGGATGTCATCAAGGAGGACAGCCCGCGTGCGGTGGCAGAACTGCAGAACATGGGAATCTATGTGGTGATGCTGACCGGCGACAATGAGCGGACGGCGCAGGCGATCGGAAAAGAGGCAGGCGTGGACGAGGTGATCGCCGGCGTGCTTCCGGACGGCAAGGAGCAGGTGGTAAGAGAACTGCAGAAAAAGGGCAAAGTGGTCATGGTCGGCGATGGAATCAATGACGCGCCGGCGCTTACAAGGGCGGATATCGGAATGGCGATCGGCGCCGGAACGGATATTGCCATTGATGCCGCGGATGTCGTGCTGATGAAGAGCCGCCTGTCGGATGTGCCTGCGGCAATCCGCTTGAGCCGCGCAACCCTGCGCAATATTCATGAAAATCTGTTCTGGGCATTTTTCTACAATATTATCGGCATTCCTCTTGCGGCAGGCGTGTGGATTCCGCTGTTCGGCTGGCAGTTAAACCCGATGTTCGGTGCGGCAGCCATGAGCTTATCCAGCTTCTGTGTTGTGACCAACGCGCTGCGCCTGAATCTGTTCCGGATGTATGACGTCGGAAAAGACCGCAGGATCAAAAATGCGGTGACAGGGCAGACCGCCGCAGCTGCGGCGAAGGAGCCGGATGACGCTTTGGAGAAGAAATCAGAAACAAATCAAAAAAAGGAGAATGAGACAATGAAAAAGACAATGAAGATTAACGGTATGATGTGTGGACACTGTGAGGCGAGAGTCAAGAAGGCACTCGAAGCGGTAGAAGGCGTGCAGGAGGCTGTAGTCAGCCACGAGGCAGGAAACGCGGTTGTGACGCTTAGCAGCGACGTGGCGGATGAGGTCTTAAAGAAGGCGGTTGAGGATCAGGATTACGAGGTGGTTTCTGTCGAATCCTAGAAAATAAGGTCAAAAGTTTCATTGACTTTATGCGGTCGGCTTGGTACAGTGAAAGGTAGGAGGAATGTTATGCGTTATGTACCACTCAGGGAGGCAGAACCGGGCATGGTTCTTGCAGCCGACCTTTATGATTCCGTCGGAAGAACGCTGATTGGCTGCCATTGCGAATTGACGGAGAGCTATCTGGAAAAACTGGAAGCTTACGGATTCGACGGTATATATATAGAAGATAAACTTTCAGAGGGCATCACGATTGAGAGTGTGATTACGCCGCAGTTAAGGCAGGAGGGACAGGAGCGCATCCGTGCCTGCGACATTGACGGATGTAAGCTGATTGCCAGACGCATGGTGGAGGAGATTTTATCCTGCGGAAATGTGTCTCTTGATCTTACGGACTTAAGAAGCTACGACGATTACACTTACGCACATTCTGTGAACGTGGCGGTATACTGCGGCGTCATTGGAATGGGTATGGGGATGAGTGAAGTGGAGCTGGGGCATCTTGTGACTGCGGCATTGCTTCATGACCTCGGAAAGCTGCAGATCCCGGATGAGATCTTAAACAAGCCGGGACGTCTGACACAGGAAGAATATCTGATTATGAAATCCCACGCAACACTGTCGTACCAGATTATCAGTGAGCGGTGGGATATTTCTGCGCATATCAAGGAGGCCGTGCTGCATCACCATGAAAATGTGGACGGAAGCGGATACCCGGACGGGCTGGAAGGCGCGCAGCAGACGATGTTTACCAGGATTCTGCACGTGGCGGATGTCTATGATGCACTTACGTCCAGGCGCCCGTACAAGGAGCCATACGCACCGTACGAGGCGACAGAGTATCTGATGGGCGGCTGCGGCATCATGTTTGACCGCGAGGTAGTGGAGACACTTCTAAAGTATGTGCCGCTCTATCCGAAGGGAACGATGGTTACGCTTTCCGATGGAAGAGAAGCCATCATCTATGAGAATTTTGGCGTACATAATTTAAGACCCGTAGTGCGTCTGATGGACGGGGAACTGTTGGATCTGTCCAACGAAGCGAACTACCATATTACATTGCGTATGAAGACGGAATCCGGCTTCTCCACGGAAGAGGCAGAAAAGGAGCGCAACGAGATGATACGCCCGCCGGTACGCTGCCGGATCATGGTTGTGGACGATATGAAGACGAATCTGCAGATGCTGCGTGGCATTTTAGAGCCGTTATATGATGTCATCCTGATGAAATCCGGTCACCAGGCATTGCTGTATTTGAAAAAACATCCGGCGCCGGATCTGGTGCTGATGGATATCGATATGCCGGAGATGGACGGTATCGAGACGGCCAAACGCATTATGGAGATGACGGATCACACGGTGCCGATCCTGTTCGTCACGGCGCTCTGCGACAGACAGACGGTCACGCTGTGCCGGAATCTGGACGCGGCAGGTTACATTGTAAGACCGTACAAGCCGGTCTTTGTCAAGACAGAGATCAAGAGGATTCTGATGGGGCGGAGTGAGATTGAATGATATTATTGGTTCAGATAATATGTCTTTGTTATACGCTGTATGTACTGCAGGAATATGCCACTTCCGGTGCATATTCCAGACAGCACAGGCTGCTGCCGCTGCTAGTCGGACTGATCGGTGTATATAATTTCTATCAGGTTGTCCTTACGCTCACCGGACAGACAGAACTGTTCGGGCGTTTGAAGGACATGCTCTTAATTCAGGTGCTTTATCTGATTCTTATCTATATCATGGATTTTCTGAAAATCCATATCCCCTACGGGGTGCAGTGGATTATGTTTTGTGTGCTGCTCGCGCTGAATGTGATTGTTTTTATGCGCTACCGGCAGCCGGAAATCTATCACATTTATTTCAGAATTTACTTAATCGGATGTACGGCGGCGATCGTTGCAATGGGGACCTACGCCTATCTGCGCCGTTCCCTGACCATGCATGAGCATCAGATTGCTAATCTGCTCTATATTGTGCTGCTCGTGAATGCAGCAGCGATGTGCGCGGAAAAGTTTTTTACTATTCCGGGCAATCTTCTGATGTTGGCAGCTACAACCGGTGTCTGCGGTGCGGTTCATTATCTGATCCAGACGGATCAGCTGATGGATACGGGCGAGCTTCTGCGCGAGCGGCTGTACGATGACTCGGATACGGCAGTGGTACTGCTGGATACCAATTTTTACTGCGTTGATGCGAACCGCAGCGGCAGAAGTCTGTTTGCGGGTCCGATGCAGTTGTATGAGAGAGACAGCCGCAGGCACCGCGGATACATGCAGGAGGCGGAGGAGCTGGCGAAGTCCATACAGGAGGGAAAAAAGAGCCGGGAGATCGAGAAGAACGGACAGTATTATCAGTGTCAGTGTACGCCGGTGTACTATTCAGGGAGGCTTCGTGGATATATTCTCGGTGCCTGGGATATTACCAGCCCGAAAAAAGAGACGCAGTTGATGCAGGCATTAAAGGGAAAAGCAGAGATGCAGACGGCGCGGAAAAGTGATTTCCTCGCGCAGATGAGCCATGACCTGAAAAGCCCGCTGCACGCCATCATCGGAATCACGGATATTTTAAGCAGCCGCAAGGAACTCACGGCAAGTGACCGTGCACTCCTGCTTCACATCAAGGGAGCTGGGAACAGCCTTGTGGAACAGGTGAATGCGATTCTTGACTATTCCAGAATTGAGGCAGGAAAGTTCGAGCTGATGGCGGAGTGCTACCGGCTGGATCAGGTGCTCGAGGAGGTGGCACACATGTGTGTCATCAATCTGCAGTCGAAGAGGGTGTGGTTTGAGGCCTGTATACAGGGAGAATTCCCGGAGAAAATGTATGGGGATGCCATGCGCGTCCGGGAAATTTTGCAGAATCTGCTCGCAAATGCGGTCAAGTTCACAGAGGAGGGCGAGATCCGCTGTGTGATTACCTGTGAGGCAATCCGGGATTCCTCGGATGTGATGGTCCGCTGCAGGGTGTCGGACACCGGCACCGGAATGACAAGCGAACAGCTGCGGCAGGGATTTGATTCGTATGTGAGCTATGCGGCAGAGAGCGGACAGTCGGGAAACGGACTGGGACTTAGCATTGTAAAGGAACTTGCAAACCGTATGGGAGGCAGTGTCCGCGCCGAGAGCAACGGCACCAGGGGAACCACGATTACCGTGGAAATCCGGCAGAAGGTGTGCGGAAGCACCCTGCATGATGCGGTGTGCTATACGACGGACAGTCTGCTGCGCGAGTCAGTGGTCTATACGGAGCGGATCCAGCCGACATGGATCTATCCGGGGGCACATGTTCTGCTCGCGGATGATATGCGGATCAATCAGGAGATTTTCCAGGAACTCGCAGCGCCGTGGCGGTTTACACTGGATGTTGTGCGCAACGGAAAGGAGGCTGTGGAGGCGGCAGCGCGGAAGGAGTATCAGCTGATTTTTCTGGATCAGAGGATGCCGGAAAAAAATGGCGATGAAGCGGCGAAGGAGATCCGGAAGTTCTGCGATATCCCAATGGTACTTATGACTGCTGATATTACCGCGGAGTTAAAGCATCGGAATCGCAGACCGGAATTTACGGCGTATCTGGACAAGCCGATCGATGTGTCAGAGCTAAAGAAAGTGATTGAGACTTATCTGCCTGTCGCAGAGCGCAGGGATTTCCTGCTTCACGCGCAGATGAACCATGGGGCATACCGCCGTCTCTTGCAGACGTTTTTGCAGGAGACGGGATCGCTTGCAGCAGAACTGCCGGGCTATGTGCCGGAGCAGCTGGAGCTTTTCGGAACGAAAGTGCACGGAATCAAGGGTGCCAGCCAGCAGATCGGCAGACAGGCGTTAAGCGAGAGCGCAGAAATCATGGAAATGGCGGCAAAGACAGAAAATATCCGGTACCTGGAAAAGCATATGACAGAGTTTTTGGAGACGATCCGGCACACGTTAGAGAGTGTCGAGGATGAATTAAAGAATCTGCCGCAGGAGATACAGGGGGAAGGCGCAGCCACGGCAGAGGACATACCGGAGGAAAAGCAGCAGATTCTGGCGCAGCTTAGGGAAGCTTTTGATGCGTGTGATTTAAACGGGATTGAGCAGGGACTTTCCCGGTTTGCGCGTGCCCATCTGACAGCGGAGGAACGGGAACTGTTGACAGAACTGCATGCGGCATATGAGAACCTGGATTACGAAGAGGGAAGCGAACTGCTTTCCGGCCGGATGCTGTGATAGAAGTGAAAGAAAAAATGATTGTTTTGTACAGGTTACGCGATTGATAGTGTGAGAAAAATTCCCCTCGCAGAGATATACTGTGCGTAGAATAGAAATCCGGAGTTCCCGGAGCAGCTGACAGGAGATCTGCAGCAAATTTGTACAGGGGGAAAACTATGAATCTGGCAGAAATTACACATCGGGCGTATTTTTTAGACTGCTATCCGCTTGATGAAAGACATTTAAAAATAAGTATTCAGACAGGAAAAGATGTGGACGAGGTGATCCTCTGGGCGGGCGACCCGTATTCCGCCGGGATTGCCGAGAACGAGCAGAACTGGCAGGGCGAGCGGGTGCCGATGGAACTGGAGCGGGAACTGGCGCACCGAAATGTATACAGTGCCGTCCTCACACCGGCGTACCGCAGGGTCAAGTACCATTTTGAGATCAACGGCGGCGGGGAGAGCGTCTGCCTGTATGAGGATGGATTTGTGAAAGCAGGAGAGAATTTTCCTGCGAACCGGATGATCCAGCGTTTTATCTATCCGTGGATGAACCGGGCGGATATTATGAAGGTGCCGGAATGGGCGGAGAATATCGTGTGGTATCAGATTTTCCCGGATCGTTTCTGCAGAAAAAATCCGGGAGAAAAGCGTCATTCCTGCCGGGAATGGGCTTGTCAGGAGGATGCAACATGGAAGGAGTTTTACGGGGGTGATCTGGCGGGAATCCGCAGCCGCCTTGCCTATATTGCAGACCTCGGCGTCGGAGGTATTTACTTAAATCCGATTCTGTGGTCGGATTCCAACCACCGGTACGACACGATCGACTACCACAGCGTGGAGCCGGATATCGGCACGGAGGAAGAACTGAAGACGTTGATTGAGGAGGCGCATGCGCTCGGACTTCGCGTGATGATCGATGCGGTATTTAATCATTGCGGAGCGAAGTGCGCGCTCTGGCAGGACGTGCTGGAAAAGGGACCGCAGTCCAGCTACTACCACTGGTTTTGCGTGAACCGCTGGCCGATCGATGAGCGGACCCATGCGACGAAGCGGGGGGATTATTTTTCGTTTGCGTTTGTCGACAATATGCCAAAATTTGATACCAGCGAGCCGGATGTGATGGAGTATCTGACCGGCATTGCGAAGCACTGGGTATGTGACTGGAAGGTTGACGGAATCCGTTTCGATGTCGGCAACGAGATTTCACATGCATTTTTAAAACATCTGCGTCTGGAATTGAAAAAGTGCAATCCAAAGCTTTTCCTGCTCGGAGAGATCTGGCATGATGCTTTCCCATGGCTGCTCGGCGACGAGTATGATTCGACGATGAACTACCCGTTTCTGGCGTGCGTGAATAACTTCTGGGCAGATAAGACACAGAGTGGTACGGATTTTATGCATGGCATCAACCAGTGCTACAGCATGTACTACGAGCAGGTGAACCGCGTGCTGTTTAATCTGTTAGATTCCCATGATACGGATCGTCTGATGGAGAGATGCCACGGAAATGCGGATATGTTTCTGGCACAGCTTACAGTTCTGTTCACCATGCAGGGCGCGCCGGGCATCTACTACGGCACCGAGATCGGTATGGACGGAGGCGGAACAAAGGCGAACCGGAAGTGCATGCCGTGGGAGGAGATCGATGCGGGCAGCTTTGCGGAACTGACCGGACAGGTAAAGCAGCTGATTGCGATGCGCAGGCAGTATCCGCAGACAAGGAGCGGAAAAGTGGTATGGGATGTCAGAGAGGATTCCAGATTGTTACATTATTATAAGAAAAAAGAAGGACAAAAAACGCTGGAGGTCTGCATTAACGCCGGGGAGGAACCGGTGCGGACAGGGGAGCGGGGACTGCCGGAGCCGGAGGACTGCCTGTTCGCGAACGGATTGGAGCACGGAAGCTTAAGACCGCAGGGCGTTTTCATAAGATTAGTGTGAACATGACACTGCCGTATCGGATCCCGTCTGATGCGGCGGTGTCAGCAGCTCCACTGCAATCCGGAGGCAGAGTGTCTGCATGGATTCCATATCAAACTGACTGCAGAGGGAAGTCTCCAGCCGGGTGTGCGCAAAGCTTTCCAGAAGCTGGATACCTAAATAGATGCGTTCCCTGAGCGCCGGAAGTCCTGCGTATGCGGGGGGACATTTCTGCACGAGGGTATCGACTGCATCGAGCAGAATCGGGGTCGAGTTTGTCAAGATACTTTTTGTGGATTTTCTAAATTAAACGATTTG